>ENA-OQNO01002061-OQNO01002061.1-human-gut-metagenome-genome-assembly--contig:-NODE-2061-length-12152-cov-3.429023_pt1 | contig 12152 bp, 9 predicted proteins | sample MGYA00242629_ERZ504880 | MGnify/ENA primary metagenome ERZ504880 (study PRJEB26092, sample SAMD00036377) | human gut metagenome | host: Homo sapiens | study: EMG produced TPA metagenomics assembly of... | reverse complement strand
ACGACCTTAGTTTTGAACTTACGCGGCAAATAAGTCTGGCCGAGGATCGGTTCGTCGTCGGTAGTGGCGACTTTTGCCTGATCGAGCCAGATTTCCGCATAAGCGCGGGTACGCGGCAGCAGATGCTCGGAGATCTTCTTCGCCCATTCGTACGCTTCAGCATGCAACTGGGATTCATAGGGATTCGAAGTACACAGCACGTTACGGTTCATGTCGTTGGCGGTCGCCAGCGCGTCCAGGCCAACGGAGTGCAGCATCTGATGCACCGGCTTCACGTTCTTCTTCAGAATACCGTGGAACTGGAAAGTCTGACGGTTGGTCAGACGAATACTGCCGTAGATGGTGTTATCCGCGGCGAATTTATCGATCGCCTGCCACTGTTTGGTGGTAATAACGCCGCCCGGCAGACGGCAGCGCAGCAGCATCGCGTGGCGCGGCTCCAGTTTCTGCGCCGCGCGTTCCGCGCGAATATCGCGGTCGTCCTGCTGGTACATACCGTGGAAGCGGATGAGCAGGAAGTTGTCGCCTTTAAAACCGCCGGTCAGGCCTGCATTTAAATCTTCCGCGATGGTGCCGCGCAGGTAGTTGCTCTCGATCTTCATACGCTCGGCGTCGGAGAGTTTACCTTCGCCCACCAGCGGGCCAGGATGTTTTTCGCTCATTAGTAGACATCTCGCTGATAACGGCGCTCAACGCGCAGCTCACTTAAAAATTCGTCCGCCGCTTCGGCGTCCATCGCGCCGTATTCGGCAATCACTTCCAGTAACGCCTGCTCGACGTCTTTCGCCATACGATTGGCATCGCCGCAGACATAAATATGGGCGCCGTCGTTAATCCAACGCCACACTTCAGCCCCCTGCTCGCGCAGTTTGTCCTGTACATAGATTTTTTGTTGTTGATCGCGGGACCAGGCCAGGTCGATACGGCTCAGCACGCCCTCTTTGACGTAGCTCTGCCATTCCACCTGATAGAGGAAATCTTCCGTGAAGTGCGGATTGCCGAAGAACAACCAGTTCTTCCCTTCCGCCCCTTCCGCCGCGCGCTGCTGCATAAAGGCGCGGAACGGCGCAATCCCGGTTCCAGGGCCAATCATGATAACCGGGGTTTGCGGGTTAGCAGGCAGACGGAAGTTGTCATTGTGTTCGATAAAGATGCGCACTTCGCCATCTTCTTCCACGCGGTCGGCGAGGAAGCTGGACGCGCCACCGGCGCGAGCGCGGCCTTCGATGTCATAACGCACGACGCCAACGGTAACGTGGACTTCGTTTTCCGCTTCCGCCTGTGAGGACGCAATAGAGTAGAGGCGCGGCGTTAGCGGGCGCAGCAGGCCGATTAAGGCTTCGGCATCCAGCTGTGCCGGCGAGAAGCGCACCATATCGACGATAGGCGTCGTCGCGGCATAGTGCTGCAACTGCGCTTTATCGCCGACCAGCGGCAGCAGCGTTTCACTGCGGGTCAGGGTGGCATAGTTCTCAACAATATTGGCGGTATTGACCGTCAGCTCAAAATGCCACTCCAGCGCTTGCGCCAGCGGCAGCGTTTTGCCTTCTACCGTGACCGGTTCATCACCCTTAAGCCACAGCAGCTCCACCAGCTCTTTGACCAGCGCCGGATCGTTCTGATACCACACGCCTAGCGCATCTCCCGGCTGATAACGCAGGCCGGAATCACCCAGATCGATCTCGATATGACGGACATCTTTTTCCGAGTCGCGACCGGTTATTTTCTGATTCACAGCAAGCGTCGCCGTCAGCGGCGCTTCTTTGGTATACGGACTGGTATGAATTTCATTCACTGCGCCGCTGGTAGCAAGCTGGGCAGGCGCTGCCGTCGGCGCACGCGCTTTCAGCACATCCACTACGCGAGCGCGCCATTCCGCCGCCGCGGCTTGATATTCAACGTCGGCGTCAACGCGATCGAGCAGACGTTCGCCGCCCAGTTCGGCCAGTTTGCTATCGAAATCTTTGCCGGACTGGCAAAAAAACTCATAGGAGGTATCGCCGAGGCCAAACACCGCGAAGGCGGTGCCATCGAGCTTCGGCGCTTTCTTTGAAAACAGGAATTTATGCAATGCGACGGCTTCTTCCGGCGGTTCACCTTCACCCTGGGTCGACGTCACCACGACCAGCAGTTTTTCACCGGCGATTTGTTTGAATTTATAGTCGCCAGCGTTCACCAGTTTCACGTTCAGCTGCGCGGCCTGCAAATCGTCGCGCAGCGCTTCGGCAACCCGACGCGCGTTGCCGGTCTGCGAAGCGGAAATCAGGGTGATGGCCGGCGCTTTTACCGCCTGAGCGGGCGCGCTTACCACGGCGCCGGGCTGCTGATTCAGCATGCCCCAGAAGTAGCCGGACACCCAAGCCAGTTGGGTTGGCGTAAAGTCAGTCGTGGCCGCCTGTAGGCGCGCCAGTTGCTCCGGGTTTAGCGGCAGCAGATTGGAAGGTGGGGCCTGTGTCGTCATGCGTCGTTATGTTCCAGTAAGCAAAGCTGTTATTCACGCCCTGTCAGCGCGACAAAAACAGAAGAGATTGTAAGGTTAACGGCGGGCATACTAACAATTAAAGAAGGGATGGAAATAACAAATAACCAAATGGACTAACCTGTTTTAGTTATAGTTATTAACAACAAAAACGATTAGCTAACCTATTGAAAAACAATAAATTAAATCATCAAAACACCACAAAAATGGCGATTTTGCGTTCAGGGCCGTTTTAGTTAATGCTAAAAAATGTACTTTCCGGTACCCTACGGCGGTTTTTTTCGTCCTGTTGAGAGTTAATGATGTCCACCACGCTGTTTAAAGATTTCACCTTCGAAGCCGCCCACCACCTGCCGCACGTACCGAAAGGCCACAAATGCGGTCGCCTGCATGGTCACTCTTTTATGGTGCGTCTGGAGATTACCGGTGAAGTCGATCCCCATACCGGGTGGATCATGGATTTCGCCGAGCTGAAAGCCGCGTTTAAACCGACCTACGATCGTTTAGACCACTATTACCTGAACGATATCCCAGGACTGGAGAACCCAACCAGCGAAGTGCTGGCCAAATGGATTTGGGATCAAATGAAACCGCTGGTTCCTCTGCTGAGCGCGGTAATGGTAAAAGAGACCTGCACCGCAGGCTGCGTCTATCGCGGCGAGTAATGCCCTGTCTATCCGCCATCGGGCTGCTGCCATGGCGGTTTTCTGTTTCATCCCACGCCGTTGGAATCAACGCACCAGATAGCCGCCATCCACCGCCAGAATATGACCGTTAACGTAATCCGAAGCCCGGCTGGCGAGGAACACAACGGCGCCCATTAAATCCTGCGCTTCTCCCCAACGGCCTGCGGGTATATGCGCAAGTACGCGTCGGTTCTCTTTTGGGATACTACGGGTGATAGCGGTCATGGCGGTTTCGTAATAGCCAGGCGCGATGCCGTTAACCTGAATATTATGCGGGCCCAGCTCATCGCAGTAGGCTTTGGTTAAGCCAGCCAGCGCATGCTTGGTGGCGGCATAGGCCGGCGACCAGCTGCCGCCGAGATAAGAAAACACCGAACAGATATTAATAATCTTACCGCTTCGCCGCGGAACCATAATTTTCGCGGCTTCGTGGCTGAGCTCGAACGCTGCGGTCAGGTTAGTCTCGATCATCGGATCCCAGTCTGTTCGCCCAAAGCGCAGCACCTTATTCAACTGACAAATACCGGCATTGTTCACCAGAATATCAACGGTACCGAAACGTTCGCAGCAGGCGGCGATAATCCGCTGCGGCATACCGCCATCGGTGATATCCGCCAGCATGAATTCCAGCTCAACGCCCTGCTGTTCGATAAGTTTGCGGGTTTGCGTGTGTTCTTCGCGCAGAGCGGGAACAAACAGATTCGCGCCGGCGGTCGCCAGAGCAACGGCAAAAGCCTGCCCCAGGCCGCTATTACCACCGGTAACGATAGCGGTTTTCCCCTTGAGCGAGAAGAAGTCCATAGAGAAGGCAGTGGATGGATCAATTGGCTGCATGGTTAACTCGTTCCTTAAGTCAACGTATCAGCCGCCCGCTTCAGGCGGCTGAATTAATGCGCCAATGATAGCACTGCTGTCATGAAGGCGTATCTCAACCCCGGCGCTGAAATCGAGTGCAAAGATGAATTCATATATGAAGAAGAGAGCTGCCGGGCGGTTAGCAACCAACCCGGCAATGAAAGCGGGTATCAGGCGATGTTCAGGTATTTATGCGTCTGCATGGATAAGCGCCAGTTTCGGGCGATACAGGTCTCAATGCACAGCCGCGTGGCATCTTCTTTTTGGCTAATCGGCTGCAAGGCAATAATACGCGGCTTTTCATCGGCCAGCGTTTCCAGCAGTTCATCCAGCGCTTCGATATCGCGCACGCGGCCAACCGGATGCTTGATTTCATCGGCGCGCTGCAGCGCCTGCGAAAGCACATCATAGCCGCCGCGCATGTTCACTTTCGGCGAGACCGTGACCCAGGTGTTGTGGCTGCAGCGCACTTCATGGGTACCGCTGGTTTCAATCTGGCAGCTGAAACCATGTTGCTCAAGCAGATCGGTCAACGGCGTGAGATCGTGAATACAGGGCTCGCCGCCGGTAATCACGACGTGACGGGCGGTCCATCCCTGACGGCCAATGATCGCCAGCAGATCGTCGCTGGTCGCCGGGCCCCACTTATCGCTCTCTTTGGTTTTAGCGAGGATACTAAATAGAGACACTTCCCGATCGGCCAGCTTATCCCAGGTATGTTTGGTATCGCACCAGGCGCAACCAACCGGGCATCCCTGCAAACGAATAAAAATGGCAGGCACGCCGGTAAAGTAACCCTCGCCTTGCAAGGTCTGGAACATCTCGTTAATCGGGTACTGCATAGTCATCTCTGTTCAGGTGGTAAAAAGGTATTATCGCAGATTCAGGCGCTCAGGTCTTGTCCTCAGCTGCGATTACCAGACCCCATCGTCAGCTTTTCGTAAGCCATCTTTTTATATTAGCTAGCAAACTATAAAATAAGCACAAAATGTATTTACGATATTTTGAGTATTATTTTAGCATGCGCCGCACTTGGTCATTGAATTGGATTATTTATTACTTTCTTCAGATGTATCTGCGCGCGGATAAAGATGTAACAAAGAATGTCTTTGATGATCGTAATGACATTATCCATCGCTGTCCAAAGCAACAAAAAGAAATTATTAATCAACGATGTACAAACCGATACATGAAACAATGAATCTTTTATCTTCGCCCAGGGTCAAATTCAATTCACTTGATTTCCATAGCTTAAAATAAGCTTAAGAAAGCGCTTGTTGCCGCCTGTTTTTATTTAATCTCCGTTTAATTTTCCGCGCCTAGAATCCAGTCGACCAACCATGAGAGACTGCATTCATGAATACATTATTAATTACAGGCGTTACCGGATTTCTGGGTGGAGCGGTATTAGAGAATATCCTCAATAATGAAAATGGGATTAATCTACTGCTCCTGGTGCGAGCCAATAACGATGAAGCGGCTCTGGCCCGGGTGAAGGAAAACCTGCGTAAATTCAATATTGCAGAGGAGAAGCTGGCCGCATTAACCCCCCGGCAGATCCTGCTCGGCGATTTGTCATCACCGGAGACGTTCCTGAGCGACCCGCGTCTGGAGCAGGTCACTCACGTGATCAACAGCGCCGCCGTCGCCTCATTTGGTAATAATCCACTCATCTGGAAAGTGAACGTCGAAGGAACGTTCAAATTTGCCCAACGGATGTCCCGCGTAGCTGGACTACAACGTTTTCTCCACGTCGGCACCGCGATGTCTTGTACCCCGGAGCCAGATTCACTGGTCGCAGAAAGCGCTGAATTCCGCGAGCACGCCGAGCATCTGGTGGAGTATACCCATTCCAAATCGACGATTGAGCGCCTGATGCAGGAGCAATGTCCGACGTTACCGTTAGCCATCGCCCGCCCTTCTATCGTCGTTGGTCATACTCATCACGGTTGCCAGCCCTCAAGCAGCCTTTTTTGGGTGTTCAGCATGGGGCTGATGCTGCAAAAATTCCTCTGCTCCCTGGAAGACCGTGTTGACGTGATCCCGGTCGACTACTGCGCCGACGCGCTGCTGATGTTATTACAACGCCCATTGGCGCGTGGTGAAGTCGTGCATATCTCCGCCGGAGAAGAAAACAGCGTGAAATTTGCGGAAATCGATCGCGCGATGGCCTCAGCGCTGGAGCAGGCTCCGGTAGGCGACCGATATGCGCAGGTCAGCTACGAGACGCTGGTTAAAATGCGCCGCGAGTTGAAGGATATTTTTGGCCCGTGCAACGAGCGCCTGATGCTCAAAGCGATGCGCCTGTATGGCGCCTTCGCGACGCTGAACGTCCGCTTCAGCAATGATAAGCTGCTCAGCATGGGCATGCCCAAACCGCCGCGCTTCACCGATTATATCGACCGCTGCGTACAAACCACCCGCGGGCTCTCTATCCCGCAGCAGATGGCCGTCGATTTTAAGTAAACACAATGCGCAGGTAAAAAAATGCCAGTCCGCAGACTGGCATTTTTATTTCACAAAAAGTCAGGATTAAGCCTGGCCTTTGATCTCTTTACGACCGTTGTACGGCGCTTTTTCACCCAGCGCTTCTTCGATACGAATCAGCTGGTTGTATTTAGCAACGCGGTCAGAACGGCTCATAGAACCAGTTTTGATCTGGCCTGCAGCGGTACCAACAGCCAGGTCAGCGATGGTAGCGTCTTCAGTTTCGCCAGAACGGTGAGAGATGACAGCGGTGTAGCCAGCGTCTTTCGCCATCTTGATTGCAGCCAGAGTTTCGGTCAGAGAACCGATCTGGTTGAATTTGATCAGGATGGAGTTAGCGATGCCTTTTTCGATGCCTTCTTTAAGGATCTTGGTGTTGGTTACGAACAGATCGTCACCAACCAGCTGGATTTTGTCGCCCAGTACTTTGGTCTGGTATGCGAAACCGTCCCAGTCAGACTCGTCCAGACCATCTTCGATGGAGACGATCGGGTACTGTTTGGTCAGCTCTTCCAGGAAGTGGGTGAACTCTTCAGAGGTGAACGCTTTGTTGCCTTCGCCAGCCAGAACGTATTTACCGTCTTTGTAGAATTCAGAAGCTGCGCAGTCCATCGCCAGAGTGATGTCTTTGCCCAGTTCGTAGCCTGCTGCTTTAACCGCTTCAGCGATAACAGCCAGCGCTTCGGCGTTGGAACCCAGGTTCGGCGCGTAGCCGCCTTCGTCACCAACTGCAGTGTTCATACCTTTGGATTTCAGAACTTTCGCCAGGTGGTGGAACACTTCAGAACCCATACGTACGGCTTCTTTCAGAGTCGGCGCGCCAACCGGCTGAATCATGAATTCCTGGATGTCGACGTTGTTGTCAGCGTGCTCACCACCGTTGATGATGTTCATCATCGGAACCGGCATAGAGTATTTGCCCGGAGTGCCGTTCAGTTCAGCAATGTGTTCGAACAGCGGCTGGCCTTTAGAAGCAGCTGCTGCTTTGGCGTTCGCCAGGGATACCGCCAGGATTGCGTTCGCACCGAAGTTGGATTTGTTTTCAGTACCGTCCAGGTCGATCATGATCTTATCGATGCCAGCTTGATCTTTAGCATCTTTACCCAGGACTGCCTGAGCGATCGGGCCGTTTACCGCAGCAACAGCTTTGGTTACGCCTTTACCCAGGAAACGGGATTTGTCGCCATCGCGCAGTTCCAGCGCTTCGCGGGAACCAGTAGAAGCACCTGACGGAGCAGCTGCCATACCGACGAAACCACCTTCCAGGTGTACTTCGGCTTCAACAGTCGGGTTACCACGGGAGTCGATGATTTCACGACCGATGACTTTAACGATTTTGGACATTAGGTTTTCCTCAGTACAAGTTAAACTAAAACTCCAGACAAACAATGCACCCAATTGGGTGCATTGCCGTTCTAACTCTTTTTACTTCGCCTGACGCTTCTGGTACTCGCTCGCGGCTTTCACAAAGCCGGCAAACAGCGGGTGGCCGTCACGCGGCGTCGAAGTAAATTCCGGGTGGAACTGGCAGGCCACAAACCACGGATGGTTCGGCACTTCGATGATCTCGACCAACTGATCATCCCCGGAACGGCCCGCAACGCGCAGGCCGGCAGCTTCAATCGGTTTCAACAACATGTTGTTGACTTCGTAGCGGTGACGATGGCGCTCGGTGATAGTCGGCTCGCCGTACAGCTGACGGACCAGAGAATCATCACCCAGCTGGCACTGCTGCGCGCCAAGGCGCATGGTGCCGCCGAGGTCGCTCTTCTCGGAACGAACTTCAACGTTGCCTTCTTCGTCACGCCATTCGGTAATCAGCGCCACCACCGGGTACTTACAGTCTGGCACAAATTCCGTAGAGTTGGCGTTTTCCATGCCCGCTACGTTGCGCGCGAACTCAATCAGCGCAACCTGCATACCCAGGCAGATACCCAGATATGGAATATTGTTCTCACGCGCATAGCGCGCGGTGGCGATCTTACCTTCAACGCCGCGGTAGCCGAAGCCGCCCGGGATGAGGATCGCGTCCAAATCTTTAAGGATTTCGACGCCGCGCGTTTCAACATCTTGCGAATCGATAAGCTTGATGTTGACGGTCACGCGGTTTTTCAGACCACCGTGTTTCAGCGCTTCAATCACCGATTTGTAGGCATCCGGCAGTTCAATGTACTTACCAACCATACCAATGGTGACTTCGCCTGCCGGGTTAGCTTCTTCATAGATTACCTGTTCCCATTCGGCCAGGTTTGCTTCCGGACAAGTTAAGCTGAATCGTTTACAAATATAATCGTCCAGCCCCTGAGATTTCAACAGGCCTGGAATTTTATAAATGGAATCGACGTCTTTCAGAGAAATCACAGCCTTTTCCGGGACGTTACAGAACAATGCAATTTTTGCACGTTCGTTGGCCGGAACCGCGCGATCGGAGCGGCAAATCAGGATATCTGGCTGGATACCGATGGAGAGCAGCTCTTTAACAGAGTGCTGAGTCGGTTTAGTTTTGACTTCACCCGCCGCCGCCATGTATGGCACCAGGGTCAAGTGCATGAACAGGGTATGCTCACGGCCGATTTCTACCGCCATCTGGCGAATAGCTTCGAGGAACGGCAGGGATTCGATATCGCCTACGGTACCGCCGATTTCAACCAGCACCACGTCATGGCCTTCGCCGCCAGCCAGTACGCGCTCTTTGATGGCGTTGGTGATGTGCGGGATAACCTGTACGGTTGCGCCCAGATAGTCGCCACGGCGCTCTTTACGCAGAACGTCGGAGTAGATTCGACCGGTGGTGAAGTTGTTGCGGCGAGTCATCTTGGTGCGGATGAAACGCTCGTAGTGACCCAGGTCCAGATCGGTTTCAGCGCCGTCTTCAGTAACGAACACTTCCCCGTGCTGGATTGGGCTCATGGTGCCCGGATCGACGTTGATGTACGGATCCAGTTTCATGATAGTTACATTGAGCCCACGGGCTTCAAGAATGGCTGCCAGGGAAGCTGCGGCAATGCCTTTACCCAGAGAGGATACGACCCCGCCGGTCACAAAAATATAGTTCGTTGTCATGCTGAACCTGAGAAGTTAGGGTAAAACGATGGAATAACCAGGACGGGAAAGTAGTATACCCGAACATGCGTGACGCCACAAACTTTCATTCTCCCCTCCTCTTCTTTCTACCAGCCGCACCTGCGTTGCGACTCGAACAACTCGAAGAGGCAGGCTACATGGTGTTTCAACAACATAACGGAATGAGAAAATAGCCGCTTTTGGCGAAATGTTTTTGACGTAAATCAAGCGCTTGTTATTTATAAAATCACACAAATAGCGCTTGATCACGAAAACTCGTTAGAGATCAGTTTCCTGGCGTTTTACTTCCTGCCACACTTCTTCCATGGTTTCGAGGTCAACGCCGGTCATTTCCAGACCTCTGGCGGCGACAATACGCTCAACTTCGCGGAAGCGGCGCTCAAATTTGAGGTTCGCTTTCTGCAATGCGACCTCGGCTTTAACCCCTAAATGACGGGACAAATTCACCGTGGCGAACAGCAAATCGCCCACTTCTTCCTCAAGTTTAGCTTCATCAACCACCGCCTGCTGCGCTTCATGCATGACTTCATCTATCTCTTCATGCACTTTATCGAGCACCGGGCCAAGCGAGGTCCAGTCAAAGCCCACCGCCGAGCAGCGACGCTGAATTTTATGCGCGCGCATCAGCGCCGGCAGGCTATGCGGAATATCATCCAGCGCCGAGTGTTGCGCCTTTTCCGCTCGTTCCGCGCTCTTAATCTGCTCCCAGCGCGCCAGCACTTCCGCACTGTTCCCGGCCGAAGCATCGCCAAAGATATGCGGATGACGACGTTCCAGTTTGTCGCTGATGGCGGCGCAGATATCGTTGAAATCAAAACGCCCTTCTTCCTGCGCCATCTGCGCATAGAACACCACCTGGAACAGCAGATCGCCAAGCTCGCCGCGCAGATCGTCAAAATCTTCGCGCGCAATGGCGTCCAGCACTTCATAGGTCTCTTCAAGGGTGTAAGGGGCGATAGTGGCAAAGGTCTGTTCTTTATCCCACGGGCAGCCGTTTTCCGAGTCGCGCAGGCGACGCATAATACCGAGCAGGCGGTCAATTTGAGTCATGTAACAATCCTGGAAATTTAAAAATAGTAGGCCGGATAAGGCATTTATGCCTTATCCGGCCTACAGACGAATTAACCGCCGTGCAGACGACGCGCGTCGATCACATCCGGCACCTGGTTCAGCTTGCCGAGCACCCGGCCCAACACCTGCAGGTTGTAGATTTCAATGGTCATATCGATGGTCGCCAGCTGCTGTTTCGTATCGCTGCGGCTGGCCACCCCCAGCACGTTCACCTTCTCGTTGGCAAGAATAGTGGTAATGTCGCGCAGCAGGCCGCTGCGGTCGTTGGCGACCACGCGCACCACCAGCGAATATCCCGCCGAATAGCTCTCGCCCCATACCGCATCAACGATGCGTTCCGGCGCGTGAGACTGCAGCTCAGCCAGCTGATCGCAGTCGGCGCGGTGTACTGAAATCCCGCGCCCCTGGGTGATAAAGCCGACGATTTCGTCGCCGGGGATCGGCTGGCAGCAGCGGGCAATGTGATGCATCAGATTGCCGACGCCCTCAACCACCACCCGGCCATTATCTTTGCTGCGGTTCTGCGGGGTGTAGGTTTTTTGCTGCAGTTGCTTCAGCGCGGCGGCATCCTGCTCGGCGGCGCTCGGTTTGTTGAACTGCGCCTGCAGGAAGTTGACCATCTGGTTAAGGCGAATATCGCCGCCGCCGATAGCCGCCAGCAGTTCATCCAGTTCATTAAAGTTGTAGCGCGGCAGCAGATGTTTCTCGGCATCCTTCAGGCTGATGCCCAGATGCTCGAGCTCATCGTCAAGGATCTGCCGCCCGGCGAGAATGTTTTTATCGCGATCCTGTTTACGGAACCAGGCGTGAATTTTGGAGCGTCCACGGCTGGTGGTCACGTAGCCAAGATTCGGGTTCAGCCAGTCGCGGCTTGGGTTCGGCTGCTTCTGGGTGATTATCTCAATCTGATCGCCCATCTGCAGCTGATAGGTGAACGGCACAATGCGCCCGCCAATTTTGGCGCCGATGCAGCGGTGCCCGACATCGCTATGGATATGGTAGGCAAAGTCGAGCGGAGTTGAGCCCGCCGGCAGATCAACCACGTCGCCCTTCGGCGTAAACACGTAGACCCGGTCGTCGAAGACCTGGCTGCGCACTTCATCGAGCATTTCGCCGGAATCGGCCATCTCTTCCTGCCAGGCGATCAGCTTACGCAGCCAGGCGATACGGTCTTCATGGCCGCGACCGCCGCTCGCCCCGGCGCTGGCGCCCTCTTTATACTTCCAGTGCGCCGCCACGCCGAGCTCGGCGTCTTCATGCATCTGTTTAGTGCGAATTTGGATCTCAACCGTTTTACCGCCCGGCCCAAGCACCACGGTGTGAATAGACTGGTAGCCGTTCGGTTTCGGGTTGGCGACGTAATCATCAAATTCGTCAGGCAGATGACGATAGTGGGTATGCACGATCCCCAGCGCCGCGTAGCAATCCTGCAAACGTTCAGCGACGATACGTACCGCGCGCACGTCAAACAGCTCATCAAAAGCGAGATG
>ENA-OQNO01002054-OQNO01002054.1-human-gut-metagenome-genome-assembly--contig:-NODE-2054-length-12188-cov-5.442335_pt1 | contig 12188 bp, 10 predicted proteins | sample MGYA00242629_ERZ504880 | MGnify/ENA primary metagenome ERZ504880 (study PRJEB26092, sample SAMD00036377) | human gut metagenome | host: Homo sapiens | study: EMG produced TPA metagenomics assembly of... | reverse complement strand
ATCTGTTCCATGTCTATTGTGTAGAAACGTATCTCTTTCTACTGGTTAGCATTGGCTATCGGTGTCTTCTTGTCCGCTTCTTTACGTTCACGAACCGTATAGTTCCCGGACTTATTAATAGACTGATGCTTCAATCCCATAGTTCCCATGACAGGAATATCCGCACACAGAATACGTTCGATATAATCCCGTATTTCAGAACCTCCTGCAAGCTTGATACAATCCGCATGCGTTTCCTTCATCACACGGATAGCTGAGGCCAACGCTTCTTTTGAGTTTCCTTGATACGTGCCAAAAGGCAGGTCCACCACCACCAAGGCACGTTTCACCGCTTTCACGACCGATTTGCCATGATAGATCATTTGGTCAAGCGTGATCGGCAGTGTCGTTACATTACCAGCCATTACGTTGGAAGCCGAATCGCCTACCAATATGACATCCATACCAGCCTGATCGATCAGTTGAGCCATCGAATAATCGTAAGCTGTCAACATGGAAATTTTCTCCCCACGCTGTTTCATTTCTATCAGGCGATGTGTGGTCACCTTTCTATTATCCTCTAAATCCCTTTTTGCAACTGACATAATGATTTTTATTAATTGTTACAAGGCGCAAAGGTATACAAAATGTTTAGAAAGTGACATCGATCCCACCCATGAAGATCGCTTTCGGCATCGGAAAACCATCATTAATAGTGTAACGGGTTGCCGTCAGGTTTTCTCCTTTCACAAAGAGGTTCAATCCTTTATCGCGTGTACCGAAACGATAAGCGACTTTCGCATTCAAAGTTGTAAAATCCTCTTTCTTAGAGCATTCTGCATCTGTATACAAATCAAAGACAGACTGCATATTCACGTTCAAAGTGAAACGTCCCGGCATATAGGTGGCTCCTGCATAGAACTTATGCCCAGGGGCTCCAGGAATAGGTTTGCTCATGTGCAGATAACTATAGTTCATATCCAAGTTCAAATTCTTGCAAATCTGATAGCGAGCTTCAAACTCTATACCTTTATTCGTAAAGGTTCCTGTATTCAAATTCTTATAAGGAGGTCTACCGTCCCCATTCACGCTTACGGAATAAATCATGTCTTTCCCATCGATAAAGAAAGCTGTCAGCTCAGTATACAAGTCGCCCCCTAAAAAAGACTGTCCGACAGCAACTTCATAATTTACCATACTCTCCGGTTTCAAATCTGCATTGGCCGCTCCCCACATATACATTTCGCGGATATTCGGACTACGAAATCCTTTAGAGACAGATGCACGGATCGTATTTCCTTCAAACGGACGTACCGTAACTCCTCCCTGCGGAACCCATTCGCCTCCATAAGTGCTACTGTGTTCATAGCGGACACCGGCATTCAGGCTCAATATGCCAAAAAGTTCTTGTTGCATGATGGCATATCCGGCTGTTTCATTCACCGTTTTATCCACCAATTCTTTTTTTGAACCGTCATTATTGTCATTCCAAGCATGTCCACCCCAGTTTTTATAATCCACACCGACAGTAAAGTTATTCCCCTTAAACAAACGGAACGATTCATACAATTGGACTCCCACGTTGTGGTCGTCAGAACGAAAAAGATAAGTCAAAGGCTCTTCTCCTGGATTGTAACCATCATTGATTTTATGGTTTCCCCAATTATAGAACAGGCGCAAGGCCCCGCTCATCTTACCCTGATTATTTTCCAATGCCATAGAAGCTGTTCCACGCAAAATATTCATTTTATTGTCTATAACAGGCTCAAATGTTTTACCAGGATTTTGAAACTTCGATTTGGCAAGGCTTACATCACCTGTCATCTTATAATGCTCATTGAAAGCATATCCTAAATTAGCAAAACCATTTGTGATGTTAAAATCCGAATTTGATCGATGCCCATCGGTTCGATCGTGATTTATCGAGATAAAACTACTGAATTTACCTACGTTAAAACCATTATTCACCATATATTTTTGCGTATTGTAAGAGCCATACATCACACGCGCCTGTGTACGCCGTCCTTCCTGTTTATGATGACGGGTAATGATATTGACAACCCCTCCCATCGCGTTAGAACCATACAGCAAAGAACCGGGACCACGAATCACTTCCACTCGCTCTACATCCGAAGCCACATAGGTATCAGGCAAAGAATGTCCGAACACTCCAGCCCATTGCGGTTGCCCGTCGAACAGCATTAAAACCTTATTTCCACTTCCGACACCACGAATGTTAACCGTACCTGCCGCTCCTTCCGAAACTCCAAAACCGGTAATTCCCTTTTGCGTCACAAACAATCCGGGGACATGTTGGGAAAGTACCGGCAACAATGCCGATTCGCTGCTCGCCTCGATCTGCTCCCGGTCTATCACCGAGATAGTAAGTGGCACACTGCTTCGGTTCACTTGTACCTTATTCGCTGAAATCACAACCCCCTGTAAATTAATCAGACTATCAATTGCAGCCGGATCGCTTGCAAAGACCAGCGAACTGCACAAAAGCCCGGAAGCAAGTAAAATTACTTTTTTCATATCTCACTTTTATGTATTAAATTTCTATTGTTATTTAATCGTGTTACACTTTTCAAAATTCGTGTCACCATACGGGTAAAAAATATATCTAATCAGCCCGGCTCATAACCAACTTGCCATGCTTAAGCCCCTTTATCGTAGTCAACCGGTCCGACAACTCAGTCAGACGGTAAGCTGTGCCCATCACGGTTGCAATGTGCAGACAAAAATTCCGGTTCACATAATATTGGGAAGAAGACAAGATAACATCCTGATAATTTTGCTGAATATCGGCAATCCGGGAAGTAATATCCTTTTTTACCTGGTCATACATAAGAATGATCGTACCTGCCACGATATGGTTACATTGCCATTTCTTTTCAGCGACATTCTTCTCCACCAGAAAACGGATCGCCTGCGAACGGTTGGCGAAACCGTTCTCGCTCACATACTGATCCAACGACTCCAGCAGGTTATCCTCCAACGAGACTCCGAAACGCTTCAAAGGCATATCCCACAATTTTTTGATTCTTAAATTATTGCCTGCAAATATACTACTTTTTCGATAAAATACCAGACAAGCTTTTACAATTGCAAAAATAGACGGATAATAATAACCGGACTGTATACGGATTACAGATAATATAACCACTTTTACAGATTAATGAAAAAGCAGCTCTAATCCATCGCCTTCGTCCTGTTGTTATATATATAAATGTAAAAACAGAAGAATATGAAAAAAATAGTATTGCTCCGCCACGGGGAAAGTATCTGGAACAAGGAAAATCCCTTCACTCGAAACTTCCGATGAGATATTGATTGCCGCTCATGGGAACAGCCTACGCGGGATCATCAAATATTTAAAAAACATTCCGGACGACGAAATCATACATCTCAATCTGCCGACTGCCGTACCGTATATATTTGAGTTTGACGATAATCTGAATTTCGTAAAGGATTATTTCCTCGACGATCCGGAAAAAATCAAAAAACTAATGGATGCCGTAGCCCATCAGGGGAAAAAGTCAAAATAAATTAAATACAAAGAATGTTCCCGGGTATCCTCCCCCAATATTTATCCTCTTTTTATTTCAATGCCCGGAAACATTTATTTTATTATTTGACTAAGCAAATGCCTTTGCCTCTCATAGGTATCCGAATGTGAATAACTTTTTGCAGGGATTATTGTAAGCTGCTGTAGTTTCGCTTCCTTCCCTGTCCAGCCTCCAAAAGGGAGAGATACAAGGGCAGGAAATTACAAATTGCAGATTTTAACAGAACAAAAAAGATCAATATATATTATTACATTTGCACCTCAAATTCTACATGACATGAATACAAAGGTAAAAGGATATTTTTTGGGAGCGATCGCCGCTGCGACTTACGGAACTAACCCACTATTTGCTCTTCCACTGTATAAAGACGGAATGGATCCTGATTCGGTTCTTTTTTTCAGGTACTTGTTCGCAATTCCCATACTAGGCATGATGATTAAAGGGAGAGGGAGAAGTTTCAAAATAGAACATAAAGCAGCAGTTCCACTGATTGTCATGGGGCTATTGGTTGCTTTTTCTTCATTAGCTTTGTTCCAAAGTTACAATTATATGGAAGTCGGGATTGCTTCTACACTTCTTTTCGTCTATCCGATCATGGTCGCATTGATTATGGCACTTGTATTCAAAGAGAAACTAACCTTACAAACAGTCTTTTGCATTTTACTGGCACTATCAGGTATCGGTCTGCTCTATAAAAGCGGTGATGGCACAACACTCAGTCTCACCGGTGTTTTGCTGGTCATGGCTTCAGCTCTCTCCTATGCCATCTACATAATAGGAGTGAACCAATCGACACTGAAAAACGTGGCTACGCTTCCGCTGACTTTTTACATATTGCTTTTCGGCGTATCTCTATTCTTTGTCCGTGTCGGATTCGGGAAAGACCTTTATATTGTGGCCAAATGGTATCTTTGGGGAAACCTGATCGCGCTTGCCGTCTTCCCTACCGCCATTTCATTCCTTTGTACAACTAGTGCTGTCCAGTATATCGGTTCGACACCGACAGCCATACTGGGAGCACTAGAGCCGGTCACAGCTGTATTTTTCGGGGTTGCCGTGTTCGGCGAAACCTTGACACCAAGGATCGGTTGCGGGATATTATTAATTATTCTCGCCGTGACAATCATCATTGCGGGCAGCAACATCACGAGTCATTTGATCCGTTTTAGAAAGCTCTTCCCTCGGTTGCCGCTCAAAAGAAAAGGTAAGATGAACGGATAATAACTTTGATCTGTGAAGTCTGGGTAAACAAAAGCGAATGCTACCTGTTTTTTACATTTGTGAAAAATCATGGAGAACGTGAACCAGATCATAAACGTGGACTTTTTTATTCCTTATAATAAGCAGTTCGGTAACGTAGACATGAACTGGGATGTTCTGATCAACATGAAAATTAACAAATACCTCAATGCTACACTCAACACCACGCTCAAATACGACAACGACGTAAAAACCATTAATGATGAAGGCGAAAAACGCGGCGCCAAAGTTCAGTTCAAAGATATTTTAGGTATCGGCGTAGCTTACAATTTCTGATAAAAAGAGAATAGTTGACTCCCTTTTTTCAAAAAAACCCACCGTAATCGGTTGCAGTATTCAAAGAAAGGAGTAAATTTGCACGTTGAAAATAAAAATGATTAGAAATGATCAATAAGATTAACGCTCTGCTTAAGGAAGTAGAGAACCTGAAAGCGGCAAACGCTGAAGAACTGGAGGCATTACGCATTAAATATCTCAGCAAAAAAGGTGAAATATCTTTGCTGATGAATGATTTTCGCAATGTAGCGGCAGATCAGAAGCGTGAAGTCGGCCAGCACCTCAACAAGCTGAAAGAGGCAACCCAAAATAGAATTAATGAGCTGAAAGCCAGCTTTGAGAATGTACAGACGACGAATGATGACATCGACCTCACCCGTACATCCTATCCTATTGAATTAGGTACTCGCCATCCGCTTTCACTCGTAAAGAAAGAAATCTGCGACATCTTCGGACGCTTAGGATTCAGCATTGCTGAAGGACCGGAAATCGAAGACGACTGGCATGTATTCTCTTCTTTGAACTTTGCAGAAGACCACCCTGCCCGCGACATGCAGGATACTTTCTTTATCCAACATAATCCGGACGTATTGCTTCGTACACACACTTCTTCCGTACAAACACGTGTCATGGAGAATCAAGAGCCTCCTATCCGTATTATCTGTCCGGGACGTGTATATCGTAATGAAGCGATCTCCTATCGCGCACACTGTTTCTTCCATCAGGTAGAAGCCTTGTATGTGGACAAAAACGTTTCTTTCGCCGACTTGAAACAGGCATTACTGTTCTTCGCCAAAGAAATGTTCAGCGCAGACACGAAAATTCGCTTGCGTCCATCTTATTTCCCGTTCACTGAACCTTCTGCCGAAATGGATATTTCTTGTAATATCTGTGGTGGAAAAGGCTGCCCGTTCTGTAAAGGAACCGGTTGGGTAGAAATTCTCGGTTGCGGTATGGTAGACCCGAATGTGCTTGAAAACTGTGGTATCGACAGCAAAGTATATTCCGGTTATGCTTTAGGAATGGGGATTGAGCGTATAACAAACCTGAAATACCAAGTAAAAGACTTACGCATGTTCTCCGAAAACGATGTCCGTTTTCTGAGACAGTTTGAGTCAGCCAATTAAGTTGAGAACCTAAATCATTTACCATCTTCCCCGGGTCCTTAACCAGCCCGGGGAAAAACACACTAAAAACGTAAATGGTATGATAAAGGTTTTACTACTTATAACAGGAGGGGCAATCGGCACCGTATTCCGCTACGGAGTTTCCACGTGGGTACAGCGTTCGATGCTACACTCCTTCCCTTTCGGGATACTTTCGGTCAATGTGATCGGCTCTTTCCTCATCGGCTTCTGTTGGAGTATAGCCGAAACTTGTAATCTATCTGCGGGCGCAAGAGTATTTCTCTTCACCGGGCTGTTCGGCGGATTTACCACATTCTCTTCGTTTGCACTAGATACGATGTCGCTGATGAAAACAGGCGAATATAAGTTGGCACTTTTAAACCTGATCGCCAGCAATGTGTTAGGATTGTTAGCCGTATTCTTAGGATTGCTTCTTGGTAAAAATTTCATGTCACTAATAAAATAATATATGCGCAAAGAGGAACGATATAAAGGAGTCTTGAATTGGTTCAACGAGCATGTGCCGGTCGCCGAAACGGAACTGCATTACGACAACCCATATCAATTGCTTATCGCTGTGATCCTGTCCGCCCAATGTACGGATAAACGGGTGAATATGATCACTCCTGCCCTCTTCCGGGATTTTCCGACCCCCGAAGTCATGGCCGCTTCTACTTCGGAAGTGATCTTTGAATATATCCGAAGCGTATCTTATCCCAACAATAAATCAAAACATTTAGTCGGCATGGCGAAGATGCTGATGTCCGATTTCGACGGTGTCGTACCATCCGATATAGACGAGTTGCAAAAGTTGCCCGGCGTAGGCCGCAAGACGGCAAACGTCATAGCCTCGGTCGTCTACAACAAGCCAGCAATGGCTGTCGACACACATGTGTTCCGCGTAGCCAACCGCATCGGCCTGACAAACAACAGCAAAACCCCGTTGGAAACGGAAAAGGAGTTGGTGAAGCATATCCCGGAGGAACAAATCCCGATCGCCCACCACTGGTTGATCCTGCACGGACGTTACACCTGTATCGCCCGCAAGCCCAAATGCGAAGAATGTGGTCTCAAACCTTGGTGTAAATATTTCCTGAGTCCCAAGAAAACATAACGTACAATGAAAGCTGACAAGCGAGAAATAGTGACATTCGTTATAGCTGCTCTCGCTACACTGGTGGCAGTCTGGTTCTTTTTAGGCAAAATGCAAAAAGAGAAAGATACGGTGCGGACTGATCTATATACCTTAGTCGCCCCGGCATCGGATGCGATCCTAAGTGTAAATCGCCCTGCCGCTTTCACCAAATATATCTTATCCCGAGACTCGGAACGGGATGCTTTCGCCTCGAAGATTCCGGATATCTACCTTTCCATCATCCAAAACAACCGGAATATCCCGTGGTTACTTCTATCTTTCCATCCACAGGGAGTTATCCTTTATGCACAAGCGGGAAACAACCTCGTCGGCCGGATAGAGAAAAACACATTGCAAAAGGCTTTCGGCTCGTTCGCTCCGCAGAAACAAAAAAGGGACGGCATCACTTTTACCTATTACCCGGATACCGGAAACCGTTTTTTCGGTTATTATCAACACGAGGGCATATGGGTGGCAAGTTACAGCAAGAAACTACTCGAAGAAGTCGCCCAAATCCAACGAAACCGGCAAAGTTACCTGCTACCCGACCAAGACCGCCTGCGCAAGTCATTCGACAAAAACGCCCCTTTGAACCTGATGGTACAATCGGACAGTCTCGACCTCTATGTTTCCCTCCCCGATTCAACCGAATGGGGTATCCGAAAAGGTTGGTTAGGCGCCGATCTTTTCATGAATGAAAATCATCTTTGCTATTTCGGCAGTCTTCCCTATAATTCGACCGCCGACAGTTTATATACATCTTTAGGCGACACATTGGTGCTAAGGCTGGAACAGGCCTTTCCGCAATTCAAAGTGTCCAACCAAACGGCACGAGAAAACAACCGGATGTTTTATACAGGATGTTTCACAGCTAAGGGCCAATAAATAACGAGAAACATATTATTTTATAGCAACTGCTGCAGCATCCTCAACGCCGTATTCGCCGCCAACCGGATATTATCTTCACGCTCTGTCCCGAAATGACAGCATTCTGATACGACCATGTCTTTCAGGGCGGCAGCAATCCAGACAGTTCCGACCGGCTTTTCCGGCGTACCTCCACCGGGACCGGCAATGCCGGAAGTGGCAACCGCACAGTCGCAACCTAACACACGGATCGCTCCTAACGCCATCTGCTCGACGACCGGACGACTGACTGCCCCGTACTGCGCCAAGCTATCTTCCGAAACGCCTAAAACATGGTGCTTCACTTCATTGCTGTAGGAAACGACTCCTCCACAAAAGTAATCTGAACTGCCAGCCACACGTGTAATCAGATGTGCAATATATCCGCCGGTACAACTTTCAGCCGTTCCCATCGTCAGATGGCGGGAACGAAGCAACTCGCCTATTTCTTTTTCTATAACCATTCGTATCTTCTTTACCTTGTTCCTATATCTTATAAAAAGTTTCCCCTGTAGGAAACTTTTGTTTCATGCAGGGGAAACTTTTGTTTCATGCAGGGGAAACTTTTGTTTCATGCAGGGGAAACTTTTGTTTCATGCAGGGGAAACTTTTGTTTCATGCCCATGAAACGACCAACATGTTACCTTAGTTTCACCTCTACCCTTGCAAAGGGAGCCGCATCCATCGGGCAAAATTGCTTGTCGAGATATTTGTAATACCCCGTTATGGCAACCATTGCCGCATTGTCCGTCGTGAAAGAGAATTTCGGGATATGCACCTTCCAGCCAAAACGTTTCGCATGGTCAAGAAATGCATCCCGCAAGCCGGAATTGGCCGATACGCCACCAGCTACGGCAACCTCCTTAATGCCCAGATCTTTTGCCGCCCGGCGCAATTTGTTCATCAGGATATCGATCACCGTCGCTTGCAAAGAGGCACAAAGATCCTGCTTGTTCTTTTCGATAAAATCAGGTTCCTCCTGTAGTTTGTCACGCAAGGTATAAAGGAAAGAGGTTTTCAGCCCACTGAAACTATAGTCGTAACCGAGGATATGCGGTTTGCTAAATGTAAAAGCCTTCGGGTTTCCTTCGTTGGCAAGGCGATTCACGACAGGTCCCCCAGGATACCCCAGCCCCATCACCTTCGCACATTTGTCGAACGCTTCACCGGCAGCATCGTCGATCGTCTGTCCGATCACCTCCATATCGTTATATGCGTTCACCTTGATAATCTGCGAGTTCCCACCAGATACCAACAGGCAAAGGAACGGGAACGAAGGAGCATGATCGTCTTCCGGCGTCTCCTTGATGAAATGGGCCAACACATGCGCCTGCAAATGGTTGATCTCGATCATCGGAATGTCCAACGAAGCCGCCAAACCTTTGGCAAAAGAAGTTCCGACCAACAACGACCCCATCAAACCCGGCCCACGGGTGAAAGCAACGGCACTCAATTCGGATTTATCGATACCGGCACGCTTGATCGCTTCGGCAACCACCGGGATAATGTTCTGTTGATGTGCGCGGGAAGCCAATTCGGGAACAACACCGCCGTAGGCTTCGTGAACAGCTTGACTGGCAATTACATTCGACAACATCACGCCGTCGCGTATTACAGATGAGGAAGTATCATCACACGATGATTCGATTCCTAAGATTGTCACACTCATATCTTCGTTTTAATTTTTGTGCAAATTAACGAAATCTATCGGGATATTGTTGTAGTTTTGTGCTTAAATTATAGTAAAGATATCAAAGGACTTAAATACATAATTGTCACCCTGCTCACTCTGTTCTGGATATTCTATGCAACTCCGGCCATCTTATTGCGCATTCCCTATGTGCAGCAAAAAGTGGCAACGACGGCAACGAGAGAATTATCCGAGCGTTTAGGTGTGCCCGTACGGATCGGGAATGTAGACATCGAATGGTTCAACCGCTTGGTACTGGAAAATCTGTATCTCGAAGATGAAAGCGGAACCGTACTGTTCGATGCCAACCATGTGTCGGCAGGTTTCGAAATCCTGCCTTTGCTAAACGGCAGGATCGTGTTCTCGACAGTCCGCCTGTTCGGTTTCTCCGTCAACTTGTATAAGGAAACGCCGGCAGATAAGTTGAACCTGCAATTCGTCATCGATGCTTTCGCCAGCAAAGACACCGTAAAAAAGCAATCCAATATCGACCTGCGTTTCAACTCGATCTTAATACGCCGGGGAAATTTCCGTTACGATGTGAAGAATGCAGCCACTACCCCCGGAAAGTTCAATGCCAAGCATATTGACATCCGCAATATAAGTGCCAAAATCTCTATGAAGGCATTCAACAAGGACAGCCTCAATGCCAATATCAAGAAGATGAGTTTCGACGAGGCTTCGGGCTTTTCGCTGAACAAGCTTTCGCTCAACATCGTAGCCAACAAAGACAGCGCGATCATTAACAACTTTGAAATCAAGCTGCCAGAAACAGATCTTAAAATAGACCGCGCCCATATCCATACCAGAGAAGCAGTTAGTGCATCCGATTTACTGGATCATTCGCCAGTCGAACTGAATATCGCACCTTCGCAAATTTGCCTGAAAGACCTCTCCGCTTTCGTCCCGGCATTCCGCAACTTCTCGGAAACCATCGAACTTTCGGCCGAGGCATCGGGCTACATAAACAATATCGGCTTGAAACGGCTGACACTGAAATACAGCGACAAGATGCTTTTTGTCGGCAAGATGGAGATGAAAGGAATCACACACCCGGAAGACGCCTATATCTTCGGACAAGTCAATAAGATGTATATCACGACCGAAGGAATTTCGGGCCTTGCTAACAACTTCAACGAACGCCCAGTCAAGCTGCCGGATGCGATCGTCAAGTTAGGCACGATCAACTTTACCGGAGAGATATCCGGTTTCTTCGACAACCTGGTCGCTTTCGGCAAGTTCTCGTCGGCGATCGGTTCCGTCCAGACCGACCTGATATTCGGAAACGACAAGGAGAAGAATATCGCCGCCTACCTGAAAGGACACCTTTCGACTTCCCCCTTGCACCTGAATGAACTTTTTCCAGACGGTAATCCGTATGGAACAGCCAAGTTAGCCGTTACGCTGGACACACACCGTCCTGCCAACGGGTCGTTTTCAGGTAACATAAAGGCGAATATAGACGAGTTCGAATACAAAGGCTACAAATATGAAAACATACTCCTGTCAGGTAATTTCCAGAAAAACGGGTTCAACGGAGTGTTGGACATCAACGATCCGAACGGCAAACTGTATGCCGAAGGGCTATTCCTGCATGAAGGCAAAAATTCTATGTTCAACTTCACTTCACGTCTGGAACATTTCCATCCGGACAGCCTCCATCTGACGAATAAATACGAGGCTCCGGATATCTCCTGCACACTGAATGCCGACTTCACGGGAAACAATATCGACAACCTAGAAGGGAGCATTACGCTTGACAGCCTCTCCTTCAAGACCAAGCCGGACAGCTTTTTCCTGAAAAAGTTCAAGGTAGAGGCTACGGGGCATTCACTGGACCGTCATCTGACCATCACCTCCGACGTCTTGAACGGCGAAGTGACGGGTGCTTATTCCTTCACGACAATCATTCCCAGCCTTATGCAAACATTAAAGGGGTATATCCCGGCTCTGATCAACGTCACGCAAAAGAAACAGAAGGTGATGGAAAACAATTTCTCCCTCTTGCTGACTATCGAAAATACGGAAGCCATATCCAACACCCTGAAACTGCCTTTTACGATGTTGACCCAAGGACGTATCACAGGACATTACAATAACCTGTACAACCGCTTCCGCTTCGAGGCCTATCTGCCTAAATTCAACATCGGCAAGTCCATGTTCGAATCCGGCTATCTGACCTGTGACAACCCGGAAGACAGGGTAAGCTTGAAGCTCAAGGCAACCAACTACAATGCCAAAGGATT
>ENA-OQNO01002047-OQNO01002047.1-human-gut-metagenome-genome-assembly--contig:-NODE-2047-length-12221-cov-2.735985_pt1 | contig 12221 bp, 9 predicted proteins | sample MGYA00242629_ERZ504880 | MGnify/ENA primary metagenome ERZ504880 (study PRJEB26092, sample SAMD00036377) | human gut metagenome | host: Homo sapiens | study: EMG produced TPA metagenomics assembly of... | reverse complement strand
GGATTACATTTAAGACCGGCAGGAGAACTTTCCAAAATTGCAGCAAAATGTCCATCCAACATCACACTGGTAAAAGGAGAAAAACGTGTGAATCCCAAAAGTGTATTAATTCTCATGAGTGCAGGCATTATGTGTGGAGATGAAATTACCGTAGAGTGTGTCGGAGAAACGGAAGTGCAGGATTTAAAAACTATTTTAGATGCAATTGCAAGCGGTTTAGGAGAATAGGGGATTGGTATGAAAACGATACATGTTGAAAAGACTTCTTCCAAAGGAATTGTTATGGGGCAGGTTTTTCGAAAAGAAGATCAGTATCTGTCTCCGGAATGTTATGCTGCAGATAACGCCGTGTCTGAAGCAGAAAAATATAGAGCGGCTGTTGACGAGGTAATTAATGAACTGGAGCCGCTGGCTGCAGAATCAGATATTTTTGCAGCACATCTGGAACTGGCTAAGGATATTGCCCTTATGGAAGGGGTTCTGGATAAAATAGAAAATGGAAAAGAAAATGCCCAGATGGCTTTAGCACATACGGCTGAGGAATATTGTGCCATATTCGAATGTATGGAAGATGAGTACATGAGGGAGCGGGCAGCAGATATTAAGGATATCAGAAACAGGTTGATGAGAAAATTAAAGGGATTACCCGACGAAGACTATGACGGAATCCGGGAAAAAGTAATTTTAGTGGCATCTGACCTGGCACCTTCCGACACCGCAAAATTAAATCTGGATTACATACTGGGATTTATAACAGAACTGGGCGGAGTTACCAGTCATGTTTCCATTATGGCCAGAAGCCTGGGACTGCCTGCACTGGTGGGCGTAAAAGGGATTTTGGAACAGGCATCTTCCGGTGACTTTGTCATCATGGATGCGTCTGAGGGCTGCATCATTGTGGATCCTGACCGGGAACAGATTGAAGAATATCAGGAAAAGGCAGAAGCATTTGCAAGGCACCAGAAGGAACTGGAGTCATTGAGCCACCTTCCGGCTGTTACGTCCGATGGCAGGAGCGTGAAGGTCTGTGCCAATGTCGGAAGCATTGAAGATGTTAAGAATGCAATAAAAAACCACATTGATGGCATCGGTTTGTTTAGAAGTGAATTCTTATATATGGAAAATTCTCATTTTCCAACAGAAGAAGAACAGTTTGCAGTATATAAGGAAGCTGCCGAACTGGTGAAAAGTGAACTGATTATCCGGACGCTGGACATCGGGGGAGATAAAGAACTTCCTTACTATGAATTTGAAAAAGAAGAAAATCCCTTTCTTGGATGGCGTGCAATCCGCATTTCCCTGGAAATGGAGGATATGTTCAAGGATCAGCTGAGAGCCCTCTTAAGAGCAAGTGCATTCGGAGATATCCGGATCATGTATCCGATGATTATATCTATGGAAGAGCTGAATAAAGCCAATGAACTGTTAGAGGTCTGTAAGCTGGAATTAAAGGCAGAGGGTGTGGCATATAAAGAAGATATCAAGGTAGGAATGATGATTGAGACTCCGGCTTCTGTAATGTGCGTGGAAGAATTTGCGGCTCATGTGGACTTCTTCAGCATTGGGACAAATGATCTTACCCAGTATATTCTGGCGGTAGACCGGGGCAATAAAAAAATAGCATCCCGTTATAATACATTTCATCCGGCAGTGCTAAAAGCAATTCAGCGTATCATTCAGGCAGGCCACGCACACCAGATTCCGGTAGGCATGTGCGGTGAGTTTGCAAGCGATGAAAAAGCAACAGAAATGCTTCTGGGAATGGGGCTGGATGAATTCAGTATCTCAGCCGGGGAAGTAGCTAATATTAAAAATGTAATCCGAAACATCAGCTATGAAGAGGCAAAACAGACTGCGTATAAGGCTGTATCGGCGTATACGATTCAGGATGTTATGGGTGCTTTGAGGTAAATAATAGGCTATTTGTATCTTGAAATTAATCGTAATGTATTTATTTTGTATGTTTTTTAATATACATTAATCTTATAAATGAGGAATACATTACATAAATATATCAAGATATTTATTAAATAAAGAAATGTAAATATATATTGATTAAAAATAAAACGCTCGTTAGTATGACAAACTAATGAGTGTTTTTCTTTTAGTCCTCGTACATACCATTCCAATACCCGTTCTTCGGATCTGAACAATCAAGCGTAATGAAGAACATTAAAAATAAACGTGCAGTTAAAAACACAGGATACCAGAATCAAATTGGCCAGTCTGTATCCGATTATAGTTAAAAAATTAACCGGATGTAGTATTAGAAGTGATCCTTATTTTTTTGAAGGAAGAAAATAATTAACAAAAAATAGGTAAGTAGATTGTGAATAAATGTGATATAAAATTGATGCAAAATAGTTGAAAATTATGTATAATATTTATACAGGATCATTATAAGCAAATAAAAAATAAAGATGTGGTAAATGAATTTATTAATTATGAAAATGATTAGATTAAAATCACAGAATAAATCATGAACGGTAATACCGTATCACCCAGTACCAAAACCTTATACGCCGGCACCGTTGCGCCAGGGGAAAAAGGAGAGATTTAGATCGTAAAGCTATGAAAGGTGGTAAGCAAAATGTTAAAAAATTGGCTGTTTCAGCGTAAAGCAGCAGAAGATGAGAAGACAAAAAACATTAAAATTGTATATGATGATGGAGTGGATAAGTGCGTAAAGGATGTGATCTATAATTTTTGTAGGAATTTAGAAACAAATTATCAATTTGCTGCTCCGCTAAATATTTATGTTGGAAATAAACCATATGTAGTCGCAAGAGATGGTGATAAAGTTGTGAGTGTTTCCTGGCATCCTTGGAAATTGTATGAGAGAGAAGAATGCGCATATATAAAATTGGCGGCAGGCGACTATGCTGATCTTGCAAAAGAAAGGGGAAGAATCAATGCCGTTTATGCTATAATGCGACCGTTAAGCGATGCCATAGTAGCGTATCTTACATGGACGAAACACCCACATAAGCACTTCGACAGACTAAATCAGCTCATTGCAGGCGGATTTGCAAAAATTTATGGAAAAAGGCTGTTAAATGCTTATATGGAAAAAATAGTGGATAATAGTTTTTTATATAATGATTAAATTACTTGAGTCGTATTGTAAAAATATTTTGCATCACAAGAATGTCTGCTGAGGGAGGAAAGCAAAATGTTAAAAAATTGGCTGTTTCAGCGCAATACTGTAAAAGATGAGAAGATAAAAAATATTAACATTGTATTTGACAGCGGAGTTGATAAGTACGTAAAAGATGTTATTTATAATTTTTGCAGGAATATAGAAACAAGTTATCAAATTATCGCACCACTAAATATTTATGTTGCAAATAAACCATATGTAATTGCAGAGGATGGTGATAAAGTTGTGGGGGTTTTCTGGCATCCCTGGGAATTAGATGACAGAGAAGAATGTGCATATATTAAACTGGCGGCAGGGGATTATGAGGAACTTGTTAGAGCGCGGGGGAAAATAAATGCTATTTTTGCTATATTATATCCATTAAGTGGCAATATTGTAAAGTATCTTACATGGACGAAACATCCGTATAACCATTTCTCCAGACTAAATAAAATCATTGCAAGAGGGTTTGCAAAAATTTATGGAGAAAGGATGCTAGATGCGTATATGACAAAAATGGTGCATAATGGTTTTCTGAATAATGAATAATAGAAGCTAAGCTCATGCGGGCTTACTTCTCTTTCTTACTCTCCAAGTGTCGAAAACGGGATAAAGAGTGATTGACATCTAGTTATGTAATATAAATGGTAAATAATTGAGTCTTATAATAGAAATATTTGGCATAATAATATCTTTTGAAAGGATGACATGGATATATGAGAAAAATAGTGCATAATGGTTTTCTGAAAAATGATTAGGAATAGAACCTAAAAATGTTAGAAATCAGGGATAAATTCCATAAATAGGATATTATCCCTTTTTAGCGACACTCACCTTCTTTGCTCTATAAAGCTTCATCATCAGACTTTGTGAGAATGGTTTAATTCCAACATCCTCCTGGCAGCATACTGGTCAATAATCAGGGTGTCGATATACCCGCCACGGACAGCACCCAGAACGGCCTCTGCCTTTTCCTCCATGCCAGCCACTCAGATCACTTCGTTCACTTTTCTGATATCATCCAAATCAATACCGATCATTTTCTGGGAAAGGCTTGTCAGGATTTCCTGTCCACTGACATCGTAAAAGTGTCCGCCGATATGCCCGATGGCGCCTTTTTCGGAGAGCTTCTCCAGTGATGCGGGCTGGATGAAATCTTTCCAGGTTTTAAAGGCGATGGAACCGACACTAGTGAGAATTACATTTGCATTCCGTGCCAGATCCAGTGTTTTCTTAATATTTGGTTCCTGAATCAGACTTTCCCGCAGGGTTTTTGATTTTACAAAAAGGGGAGCGTAGATATAGTGGTAGGTGCCTCCATAGGATGCCGCAAGTTCTTTGGAGAGATCCAGGGAATCCCGCTCGGGTTTATGGGTAATGGCTGCGCCCATGATGGGGACAACTGTCAGGGGAATGTTCTTGCTGGTCTTAATTGCCTGAACCGTATGGTAGACCGTATTCCCCCAGGACATTCCCAAAATCGTATTCTTATCGATAATAGAATCCAGATAGTAGGCAGCGGCTTCGCCCAGCTTTTGCAGCACATAGGAAGAATTCTGCTCCTTCACCGAGATAATCCTTACATGCTTTAAAGAGAATGTCTCCATAAACTTCTGCTCCAAAGCACTGTTCCGTTCCCAGGGTTCATGGATCGTTATTTCCACTACGCCTATCCGGCGGGCTTCTTTCAGCATCCTGGATATCTTGGAACGGGAAGTATAGAACCGGTCTGCTATTTCATTCTGAGTCATATCGGAATTGTAATAAAGATTAGCAACGGCTGAAAGAAAATTCCATTTCTCCGTATCATTCATCATTTCATAATTTTTCACATCTTCCACCTCATGCAGCTCCTTTCCAGTCAGTATTCATAATGAAATCTAATAATCATATTAGCAATTATGGGGGCGTTTGTAAAGGAGATCTGTTGTATCTTCAGGTATAAAGGGAGAGCTAAGAGCATGTCAACACGCTCTTAGCTCTCCCTTCTGATATCCCTATTTCTGTCCATAATACGCATCTGCTCCGTGTTTTCGCAGGTAGTGCTTATCCTGCAGCACCTGGGGAGCTGGTTTTACGGAAGAGTTTAAGGTTTCGGTACGGTAAGACATTTTTGCGATTTCTTCCAATACCACTGCATTGTGCACCGCATCAGCCGCGTCTGTTCCCCAGGTGAAGGGCCCGTGATTGCTGCAGAGAATACCGGGAACGGACATTGCGTTTTTGGCAGAAACGGTTTCTATTATGACTAATCCGGTGTTTTTTTCGTAAGCAGAATTAATTTCTTCTGGTGTCAGGCTTCTGGCACAGGGGATTTCTCCGTAGAAATAATCTGCATGGGTGGTTCCGTAGCAGGGAATCCCTCTTTTTGCCTGCGCCCAGGAAGTTGCCCAGGGGGAATGGGTATGTACGATACCGCCGATATGAGAATAAGCTTTGTATAATTCCAAATGGGTAGGAGTATCGGAAGAAGGATTGTAAGCACCTTCAATTTTGTTCCCGTTCAGATCCATGACCACCATATCGGAAGGAACCAGTTTGTCATAGTCAACACCGCTTGGTTTGATTACAAACAGTCCGCGTTCACGGTCGATGGCACTTACATTACCCCAGGTAAAGGTTACAAGATTGTATTTTGGCAGGTCCATATTTGCTTCGTATACTTTTTGTTTTATTTCTTCTAACATTATTTTCTCCTTCTATCAAAATCATTTTCACCAAATCCTTCGGCTTTTTTGAATTGTATCCCCAGTAAACGGAGACCCACTGTCTCAGCCAGGTGCACGTCTGCAAAGCTAATTGCAGCCCACTAACCTGTCGCTTCGCAGACGTACACGTGCCGCAGACAGCAGGCAGCAGGCAAAAGCAATTTTCAAAGACGCTCTAGATTTCTATATTTTCAATATAGTATATCGCGCTACTTCATCGATTTCCCTGTTTGTGGAAATGAGATTGTCTTCATTATTATATGAAAAGTGAAAAACATTAGCGGGACCACAGTCCTTATCCAGAATATCAGCATGATAGGAGCCATCTTCAGGGTCATAGGTAAATGCGATTAAATTCCGCTCTCCCTGGCGGTGACCGATGATTGCGGCAGGACCGCACTCCAGCATCCCTCCCCAGATAGCATGGGTAAATGGGGATTTGACCGGATATTCGTAAACTCTGGAAAAGTGATCACCCAGTTTTTTATAGATACAAATGGTATCTCCGTGAAATGGTGAGAGTACTACTAATTCTTTGTCCCCGTCAGAATCCAGATCAACCAATACGGCATCACTGGCAGGTGTGTCAAGCAGCTGGTTGATCTGCCAGTTTGCCCCGGGCTGTGCAGGGGGATAAAATTGGAAGACACCCTGTTCACATGAGATTACACAGGTCTGTGTATTTCCCATAGCTATTTTATAATAGCCATGGTTTTTCAGCATTCCATCTTTCAGTACGGTCATGGGCAGCTGATGTTCTTCGTTATAAGGATTTAAATCCAAGGGCAGTTCTGCCACATAGACTTTACCCGGCATGGACCAGTCATCTTTGTATGCATGTCCGGATTTTAAGGTACAGGCAATCAGATAATTGATGCCCTGGTTTTCGATAATATCAAAACGGTGTACGTGGGGAAGACATACCAAAGTACGGATGCTCCATGTTCCGGATTCATCAGGTGTGGCAATTACAATTTTAGCTTCTTTAGAGTCATTTGGTGAGTAGAATTTATGTGTAGCCAGAAACTGGCCGTTTGTGCCGGGAACCTGTACCATGGACATCACTCCGCCCGGCTCATTCCAGACAGTAGCTTCTTCCTTTCCATCCAGGTCAAATAATATACACCGGTCCGTTTTTTCAGCGGCAACTAAGAAGTGCTGGCTGCCATTGTAAGTCAAAGGGGCAATCGAGTAACACTTTGTAAGGTTCGAGATCACTTTTTTTTCTGCTTTTAACATATTATGCTGTCCTCCCTGCTTTTTTGTTATCCTGAGGCGGTGGCGTAAGAAGTCCCGCCTGTTTCATTTTATCTTCCACAAACATTCTGGCTTCCCGGATATTGTTAACGGCATCATCAAAGCTGTTGTTTATAGTATTATCTGCCCACATTTCAATTAAGAACATACCGGAATAGCCCAATTCCTTTAATTTTCGGAAAATATCCGTAAATCTGACGCAGCCTTCACCGAAGGGAACGCATTTAAAGACGCCGGGTTTGGTTTCTTTCACGTGTATGGCAACAATATCCGCAAAGCCAAGCTCCAGTTCCCCTTCCACATCGCTGCTGAAGTTGCTGAGGTTCCCCATATCCGGATAGATCTTAAAATATGGAGACGGAATCTCCTTTAAATAGTGCATGGCGCGGACGATAGTGCCTACAAATTTTGTATCCATAATCTCCATTGCCAGTATGACACCCGCTCTTGCCGCCATGGCAACGGATTGTTTCATGCCATCCAGAAAAAGTGCTTTTGTTTCTGCGTCCGATTCTTCGTAGTAAACGTCATAGGTTGCCAGCTGGATACAGCGGATGCCTAATTTTACAGATAAGAGAATCGCTTTTTCCATAATTTCAAATGCTTTTGCGCGGATATGAGGGTCTTTGCTGCCAAATGGATACTTCCGGTGGCCGCTTAAACACATAGTAGGAAATGAAATCCCGGTTTGCTCCATGGTAGATTTCAGAGCATCAATTTCTTCTTCACTCCAGTCCAGGCGGCTTAAACGCTCTTCGGATTCATCAACGGATAGTTCCATATAATCAAAGCCTGCAGCTTTTGCAGCCTTCATTTTTTCCTCCCAGGTAAAGTCCCCGGGGAGTGCTTTTTCATATATGCCAATGGGTATCTTATGGATATTATACATTAATTCCACACTCCTTTTCTACATAAATTCTTATTAATTCCAGCATATCATATGGTGCGCACATGTTCAACAAATTCTCAGCTATTGCACATATGTGCAGATGGGTTTGGATAGAATTACAGAATTCCACTTTGAAGATGGACATTTTGCGATTCTTCCTGTAAAATAAGGGAGAAAGTGTGAAGTGACAGTTTGAAAGTGTTCATCTTGTGAATCATTCGCACAGGGAAAGAAAAATACTTTTCTGCGTACATTTTAGCCGTAGTTAATCCGGCAGAGGAGGAAGATATGTTTGTAATTGCAGGACTGGGGAATCCGGGACGACAGTATGCGCATACGCGACATAATGTAGGTTTTGACACAATAGATAAATTAGCGGACAAGTACCGCATTCATGTAGACACGAAGAAATTTAAAGCTTTGTGCGGCAGCGGGATCATAGAGGGACAAAAAGTAATTCTGGTAAAACCCCAGACTTTTATGAATCTGAGTGGTGAAAGCGTCCGTGAGGTCATAGACTTTTATAAAGTCGATTTTGAAACGGAGCTGATTGTGATATATGATGATATCAGTCTGGAACCGGGGCAGCTGAGACTTCGGGCTAAGGGAAGTGCCGGAGGGCACAATGGAATTAAAAATATTATTGCCCATCTGGGAAGCCAGGAATTTCCCAGAATTAAAATTGGTGTGGGAGAAAAGCCGGAAGGCTATGATCTGGCGGATTATGTGCTGGGACATTTTCCAAGGGAAGAGCGAAAGCTGATTGACGAGCTGCTGGAAAGGGCAGGAGATGCAGCAGTCAAAATTATGACAGGAGATATGGCGTCGGCCATGAATGAATATAATAAGAAGGTGTGAGATGAAGACTTTTACGAGTCCACTAAAAAATTTAAGCGAGTTTGAGGATATCAGGCGGGAGCTAATGTATCATCAGGGAGTACTTCAGGTATCCGGTTGTATTGATTCGCAAAAATCACATTTTATGTATAGTGCAGGGGATGGTTTCCAAAAGAAAATCATCCTTACTTACAGTGATTTAAAAGCAAAAGAAATCTATGAGGATTATAAATTTTTTGATCCAAATGTAATGCTTTATCCGTCAAAGGATTTGATTTTTTACAGTGCCGATATTCACAGCAACCTGATTGGGCAGCAGCGAATAGCGGTTATGAAAGCGCTGCTTGAAAATGACAGGGTTACGGTTATCACAACCCTTGCCGGCTGTATGGATCATTTACTGCCCCTGCAGTATTTTGCTGAGCATGTGCTTTGCCTGAAAAATGACAGCAGCATGGATCTGGACCGGCTGTCGGAAGAACTGGTAGGCATGGGCTATGAGAAAAGCAGCCAGGTAGAAGGCTTTGGTCAGTTCGCAGTTCGCGGCGGCATTCTGGACATTTATCCCCTGACAGAAGAAAATCCAATCCGTATTGAGCTTTGGGGAGATGAAATAGATTCCATCCGCAGCTTTGATGTGGAGAGCCAGAGATCTATTGAAAATCTGGAAGAAATTAAAGTATATCCGGCGAATGAGGTAATTGTTGATAAAAAGCATCTGGAGCTGGGGCTGAAAAAGATTGAAGAGGAGTCTAAGAAACTCTATCAGACCCTGCGTAAGCAGATGAAGACGGAAGAAGCCCACAGAATCCAGGAGCTGACGGAAGAAATCAAAGAGCGGTTAACGGATTTCCGGGGAGTTACCGGACTGGACAGTTATATCCACTACTTTTACGACCGGGATGTCTCTTTCCTGGAGTATTTCGATCCTAAGGAAACGATTTTTTTCCTGGATGAACCTAATCATCTGGAAGAAGAAGGATATGCGGTTGAAGAAGAATTCCGGGAAAGTATGATGAACCGTCTGGCAAAGGGCTATATACTGCCGGGACAGACAGAAGTCCTGTACAGCTATAATGAAATCATAGGCAGGCTGAATAACCGGAACTGTTTGGCTCTGAGTACGCTGGAGACGGCAAAAGGGGACTGGAAGATCACAAACATGCATCACATGAATGTGAAATCGGTAAATCCCTATAATAACAGCTTTGAACTTCTGGTCCAGGATCTGCGCCGGTTTAAAAAAGACGGATATCAGGTGGTTCTCTTGTCATGCTCCAGAACCAGGGCAAAGCGTCTGTCAGAGGACCTCAGGGAATATGACCTGAACAGCTTCTACACAGAAGATCTAAACCGGAAGGTGAAACCGGGAGAAATTCTGGTAACCCATGGGAATACCCACAGAGGTTATGAATATCCGCTGATTAAATTTGTAATTATATCCGAAAGTGATATTTTTGGAAAAGAAAAGAAAAAGAAGAAAAAACGCAAGAGCTTTGAAGGCCAGAAGATTGAAAGCTTTAATGAACTGAGTGTAGGCGACTATGTGGTTCATGAAAATCATGGTCTGGGTGTCTACAAGGGAATTGAAAAAGTAGAGGTTGACCGGGTTACAAAGGATTATATGAAAATTGAGTACAGCGGCGGCAGCAATCTGTATATCCTGGCAACCCAGCTGGATGTGATCCAGAAATATGCGGATTCGGATGCAAAGAAGCCTAAGCTGAATAAGCTTGGAACCCAGGAATGGAATAAGACCAAGACCAGGGTGCGCAGTGCGGTTAAGGATATTGCAAAAGACCTGGTGGAACTATATGCCGTCCGCCAGGCAAGAGAGGGTTTTGTCTATGGTCCGGATACGGTTTGGCAGAAAGAGTTTGAAGAGATGTTTCCGTTTGAAGAGACTGAGGATCAGCTGTTGGCGATTGAAGCCGCTAAAAAGGATATGGAAAGTACCAAGATCATGGACCGCCTTGTCTGCGGCGATGTGGGTTACGGTAAAACAGAGATTGCCATCCGGGCAGCATTTAAAGCGGCGCAGGAAGGAAAGCAGGTGGTATATCTGGTTCCGACCACCATTCTGGCTCAGCAGCACTACAATACATTTGTCCAGAGGATGAAGGAATTCCCCGTGCGGGTAGACCTGCTTTGCAGATTCCGGACGGCGGCGGAACAGAAAAGGACAATTATAGACCTGAAAAAAGGGATGGTAGATATTATAATCGGAACCCACAGGGTCCTGTCAAAGGATGTGGAGTTTAAAAATCTGGGACTTTTGATCATTGATGAGGAACAGCGTTTCGGCGTTACCCACAAAGAAAAGATCAAGAAATTAAAAGATAATATTGATGTACTGACCCTGACCGCTACGCCGATTCCCAGAACGCTGCACATGAGTTTAATTGGAATCCGGGACATGAGCGTACTGGAAGAAGCACCTATGGAGCGTATGCCCATACAGACCTATGTGATGGAGTACAATGATGAGATGGTGCGGGAAGCAATCAACCGGGAACTGTCAAGAGGCGGACAGGTATATTATGTCTATAACAGGGTAAATACCATTGTTGAAATGACCAATACCATAGCGAAGCTGGTGCCGGACGCCAATGTGGCGTTTGCCCACGGACAGATGAAGGAACGGGAGCTGGAACGGATTATGTTCGACTTCATTAACGGGGAAATTGACGTGCTGGTGTCCACAACGATTATTGAAACGGGACTGGACATCTCCAATGTAAATACCATGATTATCCATGACGCGGATAACCTGGGGCTGTCACAGCTCTATCAGCTGAGAGGCCGAGTGGGAAGGTCCAACCGCACCGCATATGCATTTTTGATGTATAAACGCAACAAGATGCTCAAGGAAGTAGCGGAAAAGCGTCTCCATGCCATTAAAGAATTTACGGAACTGGGATCCGGATTTAAAATAGCCATGCGTGACCTGGAAATCCGTGGGGCAGGTAATCTGCTGGGGGCAGAGCAGCATGGTCATATGGAAGCCATCGGTTATGATCTTTACTGCAAGATGCTTGGTGAATCGGTACGGGAATTAAAAGGCGAGAAAACAATTGAAGAATCCTATGATACGACTATCGACCTGGATATCGATGCATTTATACCGGAACGCTATATCCGCAGTGAATTCCAGAAGCTGGATATCTACAAGCGCATAGCTGGTATCGAAAGTGAAGAAGAATACGATGATATGTTAGAAGAATTGATGGATCGTTTTGGAGAACCGCCGAAATCAGTCCAGAACCTTCTGATGATCGCCAATTTAAAAGCCCTGGCACACAAGGGATTCGTGGTGGAAATATCCCAGAAGGGTGACTTTATTAAGTTTACCATGTTTGAACGGGCATGTGTAGACCCGGTAAAGATCGAA
>ENA-OQNO01002044-OQNO01002044.1-human-gut-metagenome-genome-assembly--contig:-NODE-2044-length-12230-cov-3.190531_pt1 | contig 12230 bp, 13 predicted proteins | sample MGYA00242629_ERZ504880 | MGnify/ENA primary metagenome ERZ504880 (study PRJEB26092, sample SAMD00036377) | human gut metagenome | host: Homo sapiens | study: EMG produced TPA metagenomics assembly of... | reverse complement strand
TTTTGTCAACCTGGTCCATGAACTCCACCAAGCCCATAGCCGTGGGGCCCTTCAGCGCAACCGCGCGCACGTCAACCGGAGCAGCTGCCTTCGCAGAAGCGTCTTCTCCGGATCCTGCCGAGGGTGCGGAGGCACCGCCCGAAGCGCAGCTTGCCAACATGAAGGCGCTCAGGGCCATAGCGGCCGCACACGCCCAAACCTTCTTCAGTACCATGAAAACCTCTTTCTCTTGTTTTTCCGATTCGAAAGCGCCTTCGAAATACCTGAACGACCGCGCGCCAAGGGAAGTCCGCACATGGCAGCGTCTCACATTCGCACGTACAGATCGCTTCCGCGGGAAACCACGCTTCCCTCGCGTTTCAAGTGAGCGATTTCGCGAAAGAGCGTCGCTCTGCTTATTCCCAGGTAACGAGCCATTTCTTCGCGACTTCCCTCAAATACGACCAGTCCGTCGCAGGTCGCACGATCACGCAGATAACTCAGCAGCTTCATGCGAGACGTCTGCATGGTCAGCTCTTCGATGCGGCGCAAAAGGAACTGGATCTTGCCGTTGCAGAGCACCAGGTAGCGTGACATCAGCTCACCGTCGTTGCTCATCAACTCGATCAAGTACTCTTTAGGAATGAACAGCACGTCCGAGCCTTTACGACTGCGCAGCACCGTAGTCAGGTCGTTAGGGGCAAACAGATTGCATATTCCGAACATCTCCCCTTCGTACAGGGAGGACAGCTTGATTTCACATCCGTCGAATGCAACGCTGTACACGTCGATCACGCCTCGCAGGACCAATCCGACGCAGGAAACGTCGCCTGCTCGGTCAACCACCATCTGGCCGGTGCGTAGCCGTTTCGCACGCACGCGCTGTGGGTCGATTCGAACATCACGCAACAGCTCGGAGCGCTCCAGCGCTTTCGCAATGTCAGCCGCCGTACGACTCACCTCCTTCCGACGTTTAGCAAAACAGCACCTACCAAGGCTCATTACACCACAAGATAGTTAACTTTGGAAAACTTTTTTAGCGAAAGCGTCTCACTTGATACTGACGATCTTGGGGGAAACCGCCATCGTAGAGCGCAAGCGTTGCGCCTTAGACCGAAACCAAGCAACGAAAAGACGGGAGGATGCATGGACAAGGTAGTTCTGTTCAGCGGATCATCGGCAGTTGGAAAAACCGCTGTTCTTCGATGGGCAGCGCCCACGTTGGCGCACCGGGGCTGTCCGCCCGCCCTGTGCAAGATCGATTGCATATCGGACGAAGACCGACACGTGTTCGCAGGACTCGGCTTGCCTGCTGTATCGGGAATCAGCGGCGATATATGCCCCGATCATTTTCTGGTTTCCAACCTTGCCGACCTCTGGGAGTGGTCGCGCGACCAAAACGCTTCATGCCTGCTCATAGAAACCGCCGGCCTTTGCCACCGCTGCTCCCCCGCCACTCGAAACATGTTGGCAGGATGCGTGGTGGACGCAACGGCCAGCTGCAAGGCGCCTGAGCATCTGGGACCCATGCTTACGCAGGCGGACTTCGTCGTGGTGTCGAAAACCGACATGGTATCCCAGGCGGAGCGGGAGATCGTCTGCGCAAACATCGCGCGCATCAATCCGCATGCCGCCGTGTTTGCCATCGATGGGCTTGCCGGTTACGGAGTTGACGAATTGTGCGACTGGATTATGGAACAAGCACCTCCGCCCACGCTTGAAGGAGACACGCTGCGCCATACGATGCCGTCCGGAGTTTGCTCGTATTGCGTGGGAGAACGCCGGGTAGGATCGGCGTTTCAGCAAGGCGTCGTGGGAAAAATGACCTTCGAAGACCAGCCAGCAGTACCCGGCAAAAGCGCGTCACGTCAAAAAGCTCCGCTGACCGCTTACCAGAAAGGCGGCAGTCCATGCATGAGATAACCGTGCTTCCTGGAACCGACAAACAGGAAAAGCCTGAACGGTTTGACCGTATCGAATTGCACACGGGCAGGCTGTACGCCATCGTCGGCAACACCGGATCGGGCAAGACCCGTCTCATAAAAGACATCGAGCAGCTTGTCCAAGGAGACTCCCCCACCAAGCGAAGCATCCTCGTAGACGGCGACACCCCTCGAAAAGAGCAACGTCGCTCCTACTCCGGATCGCTCATTGCGCATCTGAGCCAAAACATGCGCTTCGTCCTGGACGTTTCCGTTAACCAGTTCGTCGAGCTGCATCGCGCCTGTCGCGCCTCAAGCGCGAGCGCGCCCGAAGTGCTCGAGCTGGCAAACCGCATTACGCCCGAGCGCATCGACGCCGCCTGCAATCTCAACCTTTTGTCAGGCGGACAAACCAGAGCGCTCATGATTGCCGACATCGCGCTTGTTTGCAACAGCCCTGTCGTCCTGGTCGACGAGATAGAGAACGCAGGAATCGACAAGGAGGCGGCGTTCGAAGCTCTCCTCGATGCACGCAAGCTCGTGCTAGTGGTCACGCATGACCCGCATACGGCGCTCCTGGCCGATACGCGCATCGTCATGACGGGCGGAGCCGTCTCTTGCGTCCGCAACCGCACAACTGCCGAAGAGCAGCTGGAGGCCCGCCTGCATCAAGCCTACCGCCAAACCAAGGCGCTCCAAAGCGCCCTGAGAACAGGAGAAGCACTCGCATGAACGAATCGTACGAACGCTCCAGCAAAGAGCCCGTAACCGTCACGTTGTATTGGAACCACATCTGCATTCTGCACAACTTCGAGAAAATCTACCTTGCGAACCTGCAAGAACGTCTGCTACGCGAGGGCATACATCTGGTCGTACGCTTTTTCGGGCTTGGATACGACGAGCACATGGCCGCCTACCTTGCACGCGACGGCGCGCAGATGCCCGACCTTATCGTGTCGGCCGATCTAGAGGTGTTCGAGTGCGCGAAGGCGTTCGATGCGCTGGGGCCTCTGCACGACTGCGCAACCTGGCTCCCGCTTAAAAGCACTGCCGTCGTACAGGCCGTAAAGCGCACCGACCAGCTGCTTCCCGTAGTTGCCATTCCACTTGTGCTGTACGGCGGATCGCCCATCCCGAACGACCCTCTGCCCACCCTGGTTCGCAACGCACGCGTAGCGTTCGGGGGAATCGACAACTCAGCTGGAAAGATCCTGGTGAAATCCGTGTGGGAGCGCTACGGCAAGGCCGTTGCGGAAGAGCTGCTGCAACGCTGCACCGCCACCGCGATGCCCATCGGGGCGTTCAAAGCCGCCCGCACCAAGGAAGTGGATTTCGCCTTGGTCCCCTCGCTGTACGCCTTGCGGGCCGACGGAACCGATTCGTTCTTCGAAACGCCGCACGAGGGACCCGTATTGCTGCCATCGTACTTTTGCGCGCGCACGTCAATCGAAGATGAGGTTGCGCGTCGCGTATGCCGCGCGCTGCTATCCGAAGAACTGCTCGACTTCTATGCGGCCAACGGCGACCTTGTGGTATGTCCGCAGCAATCGCTCAAGCACGCCTCAACCCAAGATGACGCGGACGCCTGCCTCACCGTCAGCCAATCGTTCATCGACGCGCTTGACTCCCGCGCGTTCTACAAACTCTACCGCCAGCACATTCCCTCGGCCGAGGTGATCGGCTAGATCTCGCAAGACCCGGTCGAACTTGGCTAGACAAAAAAAAGGGGGGGGGGGGGCAGCGGCGGGCGGAACAAGACCCGGAAATGGGCCGTCGCCCTTCCGTCTCGCGCGCCCCACCCCACCGCTGCATGCCTCGTCAGCTGCCGTTCGCCTCGCTGCCTCCGTCTCGACCGCTCTACGAAAGCAGGCGGCCCCGCAGCACGACGTGACGAACATTGAGGTCTTCGTCGAGCACGACAGCGTCGGCGATCTTTCCCGGCTGAATGCCGCCCCGATCGTCATCGATGCCGATAGCACGAGCCGGATTGACCGAAGCCGCCTTCACCGCGCTTGCCAAGGGGATGCCCATGTCCTTCACCGCCACACGAACGCAGCTCATAAGATCGGTATTCGATCCCGCAATCGTTCCGTCTGCAAGCGTGGCGCGATTGCCGTGCACGGTAACGCCCTGACCTCCCAGGGTGTACGTCCCGTCCGGCATGCCCGCGGCCATCATGGAATCGCTGATGAGGATCATGCGATCGTCCCCGAACGCAGCGAACAACAAGCGCACCATAGCGGGATGGATGTGCACGCCGTCGGCAATCAGCTCGGGAGTCACGTCCGCGCAATCGAATGCAGCGGCAATAGGGCCGGGCTCGCGATGATGCAGCGGCGGCATGGCATTGCACAAATGCGTCATATGGCGTGCGCCCGCCTCGATGGCCCTACGCGCGGTTTCGTAATTCGCTTTCGTATGGGCGATCGAGACACGGACCGATGGAGCAACCGCCTCGATGAACTCCAAAGCCCCGGGTATTTCGGGAGCCACGTCGACCAATTTGATAAGGCCGCCCGAACGATCCTGCAAACGCCCGAACATATCAACGTCGGGCCCATGCAGATACGCCGGATTCTGCGCGCCGATGTTGCCGGGCGAGATGTACGGCCCCTCCATATTGATGCCCACGAGGGCGGCCCCGTCAGACTTCTCTTCGTATGAGCCAGCGCAGTCCATCACGGGCGCCAGCACGCCTTCCGGGTAGGTCATCGTGGCAGGGCACATGGCCGTCACGCCGCATGAAGCCTCGTAACGAGCAAGCACGTCGAATGCCTCCTCGGTCCCTTCGCAGAAGTCGTGACCCTTGCATCCGTGGAAATGCACGTCGATCAAACCGGGGATCACGTAGCACCCCGCAGCATCGACGACCAAGGCGTCGGCTGCCGCAGAATCCGCGAACCGGCCGTTCTTCACGGCAACCTCACGCTCGACGAACCCTTCGCCGTCGAATACCTTTCCTCCCGTTATGAGCATTGCTCCGTCCTTTCCCGTTTTCGCCCATTCTCGCATCCGCAGGGCAAAAGAAAAGGATCTCCACCAAGCAAGCAGAGATCCCTTCGCGCAATCGACAAGCCGGCGCAAAACGCCGCGAGCAAAAGCACGCGAGAGTTTGCGCCAAGTGAAATCGGGTCTAGCCGATCAGCGCGCCCGCTTCCTTGTCGACGATCACCGTCACGTCCGGATGCAACTGCAGCACCGAAGCCGGAACCTGCGGCGTAACAGGGCCGAAGAAGGCGTCGCGCACGATCTGCGCCTTGCCTTCGCCGTTGGCCACCACCAAAACCTTAGCAGCGCGCATGATGGTGCCGATGCCCATGGTGTACGCCTCGCGCGGAACCTCGTCGATAGAGTCGAACAGACGGCTGTTGGCCTGGATGGTGCTCTCCGTCAGCTCGACCACATGCGTATCGACCGGAAAGCATTCGCACGGTTCGTTGAAGCCGATATGACCGTTGTGCCCCAGCCCCAAGAGCTGCAAGTCCACCCCGCCCTCACGAGCGATGGCCTCTTCGTACGCCGCGCATGCAGCATCGGCATCCGGGTTGGAGCCGTCGGGCACGTGCGTACGGGCAACGTCCACGTCCACGTGATCGAACAGGTTCTGCTGCATGAAGTAGCGATAGCTCTGATCATGCTGGGGATCCAAGCCGCGATACTCGTCCAGGTTGAACGTCGTTGCGTCGGCGAAGCTGATCTTGCCGGCCTCGCAGTCGCGAACCAGTTCCGCATACAACCCGATCGGCGTGGAGCCGGTTGCCAAGCCCAGCACGCAAGACGGATCGCCCGCAAGGCAGTCCGCGATGACGTCGGCCGCCTTACGGCTCATTTCTTCGTAGGTGTCGGCGATGATGATGTTCACTCTGCATTCCCTTCTAGGACAATAGGATCTCGACGGCTTCGCGCCGCCGCGCTTGCCGTCACTGGACGCTACGTCCAGAACTGCGCAGTCTCGATAATGTTCTGGTACGCCCAGTCGTACACGTCGGAGTACCAGCCAGTCTCAGGCACGAAGCACAGCAGCGCGCTGTACAGCACCGAAACGGTAACCAAGGTCAGCAGAACCTTCATGAGCAGATTCTGCGTAGTGGAGCCCGGAGCAAGGTTCTCGTTGACGATAAACGCCAGCAGCACCACGGCAGCCAAGAACATGAAACTGAAATCGGCATAGTACCGTTGCAGGATGCCGGCCATTTGCGCGTCGGCCAACGCCACGATAACGCCGCCCAGAAGCAGCACCATGATCACGCCCGCAATCGTGCGCGTCGAACGTTGGCTGATGCGCAGCTGCAGGATGCGCTTCGCAAACGGAAGCACCCACAACACGGGAAGGCACGCCAGTATTCCGCCGAAGGTTGCTTCCTTGATGGTCTGCCCCATATAGGTAGTCTCGAACGGCGCCGCCTGCAAATAGGGGAAAACGCCGGTCGCGCTCGGCGGCTGGAGGAAATACGCGAACAACGCCGGAGCGAGGCGTCCGATGTTCCACCCGCGCTTCGTCATGTCGTTCACCGTGAGGTTGTAGTTCGCTCCGAAATCGGTCAACGATCCGAATCGAGCATAGTTATACCCCATCAAACCAGCCGCAACCACCACGTAAGGACCGATAAGACAGGCGAATTCACGGGCGCCTTGGGCAGAGAACAGGCGGCGCTTCGTAATATAGGGCCTCCAGAACAGCGGGAACGCCAGCAGGGACAAAACGATCAGCTGCGGACGACATCCAACCACGAGCGCCATGCACAAAGAACCGATCAGGTACCATTTTTCGGGGCGAGAAGCGGCGCGCCCCTTCATCCAGAAGTACAGGCCCCAAACCGAAAACGCCAAGCCCAACGCAATGGGAAGCGAATAGAACGTGGGGAACTTGAGCAGGTACAGCACGCCGCAGCACATGACCAGAGGGATCTGCAACAACAGGTACAGTCCCAAGCTGACCTGCTTGAAGTGGTAGCGAGCAAAACGATCCAGCAATGCCGAACATCCCAAAACAAACGCCACCACGGCGATCAGGACGCCGATGGCAGTGGGAAAGCTCGCGCCCGTCAGCAAGTAGAACGGCAGGTAGAACAGCAGCACCGGCACCACGCCGAAGTACACGTAGTAATGCCCGTCGTGATAGGCGACATCGAAGAGGTACTCCTCCCCCGTTTCCTTTTGCGCCTCGTCGCGCGCGCCCTTGTCGTAGGGGTCGCTCATCTCCTGCAGCCACTGAGGCGGCTCCTCTTCAAGGTACAGCTGCCCGCGCGCCATGGCCTTCGCCAACTCGGCGTACTGCTGGGCATTGTCTCCACCCACTTCGAAAGAGTTCACAAGGCTGACACCGTCCCAGGAACCGCTGTTGTAATCTTTCGTCGCCACGCCCACCAGATTCGATCCCAAGAACAGGAAGGAGCCGAGCAGGCACACCTCTATGGCAACCGTCGTCACGATCGCAGCCTTCGACTTGCGCGGTTCATCGACGATGCGCACGCGATATATGGCCGAGCGAGGCCTGAAAGCGAACGCCAACGCCAAAAGAGCTGCGGTTATCGTAAAGCGGGTCATGTTGAAATCGAAGGGATGCCGTGCGTTGATGCACAAGTCGGAAAGCTTTATGGGGTACTTGACGTCGTCCCCTACGATCTCGATACGAAGATTGCCCACCAAGCCCGTAGTGTTGAGGTTGATGTACTCGCTTTGATCGGACAGCGTCGACACCGACACGTTCGGAACGCCTGCAGTGTATTCGGTCGAATCGAAATACGTATGATGCGCATCGTCGGTGAATTGGATCTTGACGGAAAGCTCCTGAGCAGGCTGGCGATAATCGAAATTCAACCATATGTTGTGCACTTCGGTATTCAGATTCGAGAATTCCAGCACATTGTTCACCGCAGTGATCTGGTATTGCTTGTCTGCAGTCTCGCGCAGCTGAAGCTTATCGTTCAGAGAGATCGTGTTGTAATTTGCCGAGGTGAAGTAATTCACGTTGAACAGAAACGTCTCCAGAAGAAACGCAATGGCAAGTATGGCGAACGCGCTCTTGGCAATATGCAGAACCGTCGCTCGATGAGAGCGCATGAAGGTGCCGTACGCATAGGCTATGTTGCTTCGAACGGTTGGCATAATGAAATAGGATTATAGAGGAAAAAACAACGGATGGGGCAGATCAGGCCCCATCCGTCGGCAATACCACGAGAAAGTCGTGCAGATGTTACAGTTCGAGCGCCTGTTTGACGTCAGCGTAGACGACATCGGCATCGCGATCACCATCGATGGACACCAGCAGATCGCAGCCGCGATAGTAGTCGATAAGTGGAGCCGTGGACTTCTCGTACACGTCCAAGCGGTTGCGCACCGTAGCCTCGTTGTCGTCATCGCGCTGGTACATTTCGCCGGAGCACTTCGGGCAAGCGGCATCCGCGACGGATCCGATGCAGCCGCACTCGCGGCACATGCGACGCGACGTCAGACGCTTCACGATAACCTCGGAGTCGACGTCGATGAGCAAAGCCGCATCCAGCGGGCGCTCCAACTTGGAGAGCTCGGCGTCAAGCGCAACGGCCTGCGCGGACGTGCGCGGGAAACCGTCCAGGATAAAACCCTTCTCGGTATCGGGATCTTGCAAGCGCTCGGTCACCAGACCGATGATGACTTCGTCGGGCACCAGGTCGCCTGCGTCCATGTAAGACTTAGCCTTCTTGCCCAACGGCGTGCCGGCCTTCACGGCCGCGCGCAGCATGTCGCCCGTCGAGATGTGCGGCGTACCGAACTCTTCGACCAGCTTGGCAGCCTGAGTTCCCTTGCCAGCGCCCGGCGCGCCCAACAACACGATGTTCATGATGTGATTTCCTTTCGACTTACAATCGATGCGCCGTATTGTACCAAACCGCTTAGACCCCCGCGCATATTTCAACAGAAAGACAGGCTGACGGCTTGTTTACGATCTGGCAACCTGCCGCAAAAACCGAGAACCGCATTGCAAGGATTCCCGATTCTGCACGAAATGTTGCGTTCGGAAGGCACCAGCGCTCCTTGCAGCCCCTCCCTTTAAGCACCGAAGTCCATGAGTCCAGCTCGCAGAAAGAAGGTTCGCGGAAGCGCCGAATCGCTCGCAACATTGGAGCAATAACCGTGCAAACAAAGACGGCATCGTGCTGGCTGCTTGGCATCTGACGACACCCGACGGCATTTGTCAGCGGTTTTTTGTACAAATTTTGTACACGGAGGACGTTTTTGGGCACAAAAAAGCCCCGGCAAACCCTCTGGCCGGGGCTTTTGCTTTTACAAACAGGCTACTTGAAGAAGCCGTCGTAGTTGTGCATCTTCAACTGGCTTTCCACCTTGTTCATGGTGTCGAGCGCAACGCCGATCATGATGAGGATCGACGTGCCACCGAACGCCTGAACCAGCGTGTTGCCCGTGAAGTGGAAGATGATCGTCGGTACCACTGCGATGACCGCGATGAAGATGCCGCCCGGCAACGTCACGCGATGCAGTACGTTCTTTATGTACGTAACCGTAGCGGAACCAGGGCGCACGCCCGGAATGAAGCCGCCCTGCTTGCGCAGGTTGTCGGCCGTCTCCTCCGGGTTGAACACCATGGAGGTGTAGAAGTACGCGAAGAACACGATCAACAGCACCGTCAGGATCCAGTTCACCCAGCCAGACGAGATGGCGTCGGCCACCATGGTCAGCCATTCGACGTTGAAGAGCGCCGCCAGCTGAGCCGGGAAGTAGATCAGGCAGCTTGCGAAGATGATGGGGATAACGCCCGCCGCATTCACCTTCAAGGGAATGTAGGTGGACTGACCGCCCATCATCTTACGACCCTGCACGCGCTTGGCGTAGTTCACCGGAATACGGCGTTGAGCGCGCTCCACGAAGATGATCGCAGGAATGCATGCCAGAACCACTACCACGATGAGCGCCGTCACCGCAATGCCCATAGCCGTGTCGGCCGACAGGTTCACCGAAGAGAAGATGGCGGAAGGCACGCGACTCACGATGCTCACGAAAATGATGAGCGACCTGCCGTTGCCCACGCCGCGCTGCGTGATGAGCTCGCCCATCCACATGATGAACGCCGTACCCGCCACAAGCGTGAACACAACGAGGATGTCGGTCACGAATTCGGGGATCTCAGTCGAGAACACCACGCCGTACTGAGGAGACTTGAACAGCAGCAGATAGCCGATAGCGTTGATCAGGCCTAGGCCCAGCGTCAGGTAACGCGTAACCTGCGTGATCTTGCGACGGCCCGTTTCGCCCTCTTTCGCCCAGCGGCCCACGGCAGGAATGACGCCCTGCATCAACTGCATGATGATCGACGCAGTGATGTAGGGCATGATGCCCAACGAGAACACCGAGAAGTTCGACAACGCGCCGCCGGTGAACAGGTCGAGCATGGTCATGGACACGCCCGAATCCGCAAAGGAATGCGCAAACTCGTTGAACGGGATGCCAGGCACCGGCACGTACGCGCCGAAACGATACAGCGCGAGGATGCCGAGCGTGAACAAGATCTTCTTGCGCAGCTCAGGTACCTTGAATGCATCGATGATAGAGCTTAGCAAGGCTCTTCGACCTTTCCTCCGGCCGCCTCGATCTTCGCCTTGGCGGAAGCAGACACCTTGTCAACCTTGATCGTGAGGGCCTTCGTGATTTCGCCGTCGCCCAGAACCTTCACCAGCGCGTCAGCATGCTTGATGACGCCCTTGGCCTTCAGGCTCTCGCCGTCCACCACGTCGCCAGCCTCGAAGACTTCCTCAAGACGCTTGACGTTGACGGGCAGGTACTCGACATGGTTGATGTTCTTGAAGCCAGGCAGCTTCGGCAGACGACGCGCAAGCGGAGTCTGGCCACCCTCGAAGCCAACGCCCTTAGCGCCGCCGGCACGGGACTTCTGGCCGTTCATACCACGACCGGAGGTCTTGCCGGTGCCGGATGCAGGGCCGCGACCAACGCGCTTACGAGCCTTACGAGAGCCTTCTGCCGGCTTGAGATCCTTGAGTTCCATTGAATTTCTCCTTCATTCGCTTTTCCGAGCCCTTGCTCGGTGTTGGCAGCTCGCCGCCAACAAACTTCCAATAACATCTTATTGACGCCTCATATTCTCCCGAAGCGCCAATCAAGCATTGTAGCGCAATGCAGAGCATCCTGCGCGAGGTTTTGCCCGCGCAGGATGCAAGTGCGCCGGCCAAGAGCCGACGCACCGTAGTTTAGATCTCTTCAACCTCGACGAGGTGCTTGATCTTGAAGATCATGCCGCGGACGCAGTCGTTGTCCACCTGCTCGACCGAACGGTTGATCTTGCCAAGACCGAGGGCGCGCAACGTGGCACCCTGATCCTTCTTGTAGCCAATGGCGCTCTTGACCTGCGTGATGCGCAGCGTCTTCTTAGCTTCTGCCATTATTTCTGCTCCTTCCAGCCGTAGATCTGAGCAACGGACAGGCCGCGACGCTCAGCAACCTCCTGGGGGCTCTCCATGTTCTTGAGACCCTCGGCGGTGGCCTTGACCACGTTCATGACGTTGTCAGTGCCCAGCGACTTGGTGAGCACGTCGGTCACGCCAGCCAGCTCCATGACGGCACGAGCAGCGCCGCCAGCGATAACGCCGGTACCGGGCGTAGCCGGCTTGATGAGCACGCGACCAGCGCCGAACTCGCCGATGATCTCGTGCGGAAGCGTCTTCTCGGCGGTCAGAGGCACGGTGAACATGTTTTTCTTCGCGTCCTCGACGCCCTTCTTGATGGCGATGGGCACTTCCTGGGACTTGCCCATGCCCACGCCGACGCGACCGTTGCCGTCGCCAACCACCACAAGCGCGGTCAGCGCGAAGCGGCGGCCACCCTTGACGACCTTGGACACGCGGTTGATGTAGACGACGCGCTCCTGGAGCTCGGGGACCGCGGCGTTGTCTTGTTTGTTACGAGCCATAAGACATTTACCCCTTCTAGAATTTCAAGCCTGCTTCGCGAGCAGCATCGGCCAAGGCCTTGATGCGCCCGTGATACAGGTTGCCGCCACGATCGAACACGACCTCCGTAATACCGGCGTCCTGTGCCTTCTTGCCAGCGATCTCGCCCAGAGCAGCAGCGCCCTCGACGGTCGCGCCGCTCTTGCCCGTGGCCTTGAAGTCCGGACCGAGCGTGGAAACGCCGCACAGGGTCTTGCCGGCGACGTCGTCGACGAACTGCACGTAGATGTTGCTGTTGCTGCGCGTAACGCAGAGGCGGGGGCGAACCGGCGTGCCGGAGATCTTCCCGCGCACGCGACGATGGCGGCGAGCCAGCGCAGCTTGCTTTTTCTGAAGCTTCTTCATGATAATCCCTTCGATCAGTTAC
>ENA-OQNO01002039-OQNO01002039.1-human-gut-metagenome-genome-assembly--contig:-NODE-2039-length-12256-cov-3.024981_pt1 | contig 12256 bp, 10 predicted proteins | sample MGYA00242629_ERZ504880 | MGnify/ENA primary metagenome ERZ504880 (study PRJEB26092, sample SAMD00036377) | human gut metagenome | host: Homo sapiens | study: EMG produced TPA metagenomics assembly of... | reverse complement strand
TGACCCCCTCCCCTCCGTTCCGTATCGTCCCTTGGGACACCGACTTTCTGGACGCCCTCAAAAACGGGGTGATGAAGGCCACACGCGGTCAGCCCGGCAACGCGGTGGTGGTCTTCATGCATGACCGCCCCCGCCGTTACCTGCGAGAGCGCTTCCGCTACGCGCCGGATGTGCCCAAACCCTGCCTCCTCCCGCGCATGTTCACGGAACGGGAACTGATGGCCACGTTCCGCCAGGAACAGCACCAGAAACTCCGCCGAGAGGCCGGAAAACTGGATCAGATTGCCCTGCTCTCCCGCTGCGTCCGCGAACTGGCGGAACCGGACACTGAGCTGTGTATGCAGCTCGCCAAAACCGACGACGCGGGATTTTTCCCGTGGGGGGTGCGGCTCGCGGAGCTGCTGGAGGAGTGCTTCACGCAAGGGCTCACGCCCGAGGACATGCTGTATACGGAAGGCGAAGTGGCTCCTTTCGGGGCGGCCCTTCTCGGCTCGCTCGGCAAGATTTTCCGCCGTTACCGCGACGCGCTGATCGAATCCGATCTCACCACGCCCGGCTTCGACGCGTTTGTCGTCGCCAGCGCGCTGGAAGAAGGAACGGACGGAGACGACCTCCCGCCGCTGCCCGACTTTCTCGCTGGGCGCGCCATCCTGCTGGCGGGCTTCGGTATGCTCACCGGCACGGAAAACACCCTGTTCCGCTACCTCTGGCGGCACGGCGCGCAGGTCTTCCTGCACGTCGATCCGGCGCTGGCCGAAAACGGGCAAGGGCATTGGGCATGTACCGAACAGTCAAACTGGATCGCGGACTGGAAGGCCGATACCGTGCTGGCCTGCCCTTCCCCCGGCAAGAAACCGAAAATCCACTATTTCGCGGGCTACGACCTGCATTCCCAACTGGACGCCCTACGCGGCGATCTCATCGAACTGGAACGGAAAGACCGCCTCGCCGCCGCGCTCAAGGCCAGAAGCACGACGCAACAGCTGTCCCTGCTCCCCTCATCGGAAAACGGCACGGCTTCCACCCTTCCCGAAACTTCGGCCAGCGGGAATGCCGACAACAAGGATTCGATAACCTCGAAGGTCTTGGGAGGGAGAGGGAAGGGGACGCGGGGGAAGGGAGAGGGAAGCCCCTCTTCAGAAGGGTTCCCTCTTCCTTCCCCCGCCCCCATCCCCACCTCGCAGCTCGACATCGCGGTGGCCCTCGCGCACAGCGGGGCTCTGCCGCCCGTGCTGCACCACCTGCCCCGCAAGGACTGCAACATTTCGCTCGGCTACCCGCTTGAACGCTCGCTCCTGTTCCGCCTGCTGGAAACCGTGCTCGACGCCCGCAACCGCCGCCAGCCCAACGGCACGACCCACTGGAAAACGCTTGCGGATCTCGTCCGCCACCCGTACCTGCGCCTGCTTGAGGCCAACGGCATTTCCCTGCGCGACATCTTCCAAAACATGGAAACCCGCCTCCGCAACGGCAGCCGGCACGCCGACGCCCATGCCGTCGCCGAAGGGGCTGCGGACGACTTCTTCGCCGCCTCCTCCCTGCCCAACGTGGCGGAGGCCATGCCCGCCATCCGGGAACTGCTCAACCGGATCTTGCGGGATACCGTGGACACTTGGGCAAGAGTCCATACCCTCGGCGGACTCGCGGACGCGCTTTCCGGCCTGTGCGACACACTGCTTGTCTATGGAAGCGGCAACGACGAGGACGGCGCGGGCAACGGCAAGGCCGACATCTGGTCGCGTTTCCCCATCGATGCGGAATGCCTGTTCCGCCTCATGCAGCGCGTCATCCCCGCCCTCAAGGACAACGGCATGGCCGACACGCCGCTGCCGTGGCCTCTGATGCAGGCCATGCTGCTGGAACTCGTGCGTGCCGAGCGCGTCCCCTTCGAAGCCGACCCCCTGACCGGCCTGCAAGTGCTCGGTATGCTGGAAACACGCCTCTTGCGCTTCTCGCGGGTGTTCCTCGTGGACGTCACCGACGACAGGCTTCCCGGCGCGCCGATCCGCAGCCCGCTCCTGCCGGACAGCCTGCGCGCCCTTCTCGGCCTGCCAGACACCCGCAACCGCGAACAGCTCGCGGCCTACACCTTCCACCGGCTCATCGCCGGGGCCGATGAGGTCTGGCTCTACTGGCAGGAAGGCGTGGAAACCTCCGGCCTGTTCGACGGCAAAAAGCAGCGCAGCCGCCTTGTGGAAGAACTCATCTGGCAGGAGGAGCAAGCCCGCGGGCAACGTCTGAAGCCGGGGCGCGAACCGCTCCGCACGGCGGCCCTTGATGTCCGCCCGCCGGTCAGGGTACGCAAGGTCGTCCCCAAGACCCCGGCTATCCGGGAGCAAATAGCCGCATCGCTCAAGCATCCTCTGTCCGCTACCCGGCTGGACGCCTACCTGACCTGCCCGCTGCGGTATTATTATGAGCGGCTGTGCGCCATCGCACCCATCGACGAGGTGAACGAAGACGACGATCCGGCGGCCGTGGGCGTGCTTCTGCATAACGTGCTCCGCGATTTCTACGCTCCCGCCGTGGGCAAGACCGTACGCCGCGACGCGCAATCGGGCGATCCCGAGTTGCCGTTCCTCGACGAAAAAGCCTTGCGCGCCCTGTTCCGCACGGCCCTCGACGCCTCGGGGCTGGAGGCCGCCCTGCCGCCGGAGAGCGCGGCCATGCTTTCCGTCACCGGGCCGGAGCGCCTAGGCATGTTCCTGCGCGCCCAGCCGGAACAGACGGAAGTGCTTTCCCTGGAAGAGGAATACGATGCCGAAATCCGGGTGGGGGGCCGCATCAGACGGCTTACCGGCAATCTCGACCGTGTGGACTGGCGCGAACAGGAAGACCCCGAAGGCGCGATCGACGAAGGGGCGGTCATCCTCGACTACAAGACGGGCCGCATCAAGGCGCTGCGCCCGGACATCTGGGCCGACGACGCCTTTTGGGATGCGCTGGATCCGGAAAAAGCCGCCGAAGCCGCTTCCGAGCCAGACCCCGAACATGATTTTTTGCCAATAATGGCACAGCGTATTCCCACAGTGCAATTGCTGTATTATTGTTATTTGTATGGGCAGGCTACGGGCAAGCCCGTGCTCGACGCGGCGTTCGTCGCCCTTGGCGAAGACGGCGGGGAGCGGCCCCTTTTCGGGAAGGGCATGACTATTGAGGAACGGGAGCGGGCGTTGTCGCTCATTCCCCGCCTCATCGGGTTCATCCTCCTGCATATGGAGCTTTGCCCGGAATTTCGCCCACGGGAAGGGGCACATTGCCGCTGGTGTTCCTGGCGGAACGTGTGTATCATATCTTCCCAACAATAGATTCGGGTATTAGAAGCAGGGAGGCATTCCTATTCCCGCTTGCGTACCCATAACTCCATAAGAGACCTCTAGGAGGTTCTTCATGTCTTTTCCCACTCTGAACATAGGCGACCTCATCGCTAAAACTCCGATCGTCCAAGGCGGCATGGGCGTTGGTATTTCTCTTTCCAGGCTCGCTTCCGCCGTGGCCAACGAAGGCGGCATCGGCGTCATCGCCGGAGCCATGATTGGGATGAAAGAGCCCGATGTGGCCAGCAATCCCCTTGAAGCCAACCTCCGCGCCCTCCGCCGCGAAATCGAAAAGGCCCGCGAAGCCACGCAGGGCATCATCGGCGTGAACATCATGGTCGCCCTGACCACCTTCGCCGAAATGGTCCGCACCTCCATCGAAGCCAAGGCCGACGTGATCTTCTCCGGCGCCGGGCTGCCGATGGACCTGCCCAAGATTTTCAATGAAACGTGCGAACGCAAAAAGGAAGAGTTCAAGACCAAGCTCGTGCCCATCATCTCTTCCGGCCGCGCCGCCACCCTCATCGCCCGCAAATGGATGGCCAGCACCGGCTACATGCCCGACGCCTTCGTGGTGGAAGGTCCCAAGGCCGGCGGGCACCTCGGCTTTTCCCCCGAGCACATCGTCGACCCCAACTACGCCCTCGAACAGCTTGTCCCGCAGGTCGTGGAAGCGGTGAAGCCGCTTGAAGACAAGGCCGGGCGCGCGATCCCGGTCATCGCCGCCGGCGGCGTGTACACGGGCGAAGACATCAAGAAGTACATGGATCTCGGCGCGTCCGGCGTCCAGATGGGTACCCGTTTCGTCGCCACCTACGAGTGCGACGCCGACGACCGCTTCAAGCAGGCCTACATCAACGCCAAGCGGGAAGACGTGACCATCATCAAGAGCCCGGTGGGGATGCCCGGCCGCGCGCTCGTGAACAACTTCATCGATTCCATGCGTGACGGCGGCAAGAAGCCGTTCAAGTGCATCTTCCATTGCGTGAAGACCTGCGAGCAGGAAAAGACCCCCTATTGCATCGCCGCCGCCCTCATCAACGCCATGAAGGGCAACCTTGAGCGCGGGTTCGCCTTCTGCGGCGAAAACGTCTCCCGCGTCAACAACATCGTTTCCGTACACGACCTGATTTCCTCGCTGCAGCGCGAGTTCGACGCCATCATCAACAAGCCCGCTGCGGCCACCGTGAAGGCGTAAGGCCTCCGGCGGCAAGGGGGCTTCCCGCCCCCTTGCCCCCCGTCCGGAAGGCGAGCCGCCCCCCGGACCCCGGCGAAACGTCCCGAATGCAAAGGTTCCGAACCGGCTTGCGCTGGTTCGGAACCTTTGCATTCGGGACTTCCGGCGGCATCGGAAACCCTCTTATCCTTTTGTGGATTCCCTTCTCTGCCTATCCTCTATATCATGGCAACACGTTTTTGTTCTTCCTGCTGCAATACCGGGAGACAAACGCCAATAAGAATCGCCTCCGCGCCTCCGTACCCCGCATCGCCCCTTACGAAAGTCTTTGAAGATGAGAAGGAGGGGGTCGGGGGAGGGGGGGAAGGAACTTTCTACAGAAAGTTCCTTCCCCCCCTCCCCCGATTCGCTCAGCCCCACCCTTTCATAGCCTGCGCCAGATTGTCGACCCAAATATCCATAAACCCCTGATACTCCATCATCCCCCGAAGAACGGGAACACAGGCGATGCCCTCGGCCTCGAGCCGGGAGCGCCACGAATGTTCCGAATCCCCAGCCATGTCTTCAAGCGTATGCCGCCCCACGACGGCGAGCAGGGGCAGCAGCCAGACACGATCGAACGGACGCCCGGAAGCCCGCAGATGCTCCACGATGTGCTCAAGGCGGATGGTCCCGTTCAGCGTGCCCATGAGCACAAGGGGATCCCGTTCCCGCACAGCCGCGGCAAGGGCCTCGTAGCGGCTCTCCGCGGCGTGGCGGCTCCCGTGGCCCATGAACAGCACAGGCTCGCCGGGGGCGCGTCCGGAAGGAAGCTCGGCGAGCAGGGCGCGCGCGGCGCGATCCACCGATGCCTGCGACTCCGTCAGCAAAGGCGCGCCCACCACAAGCGACGTGAACGTCCCGTCGGCACGCAGCTCGTCCGCATCCGACACGATGTCCCCGTATTCAAGGCCGGGAATGACATGCACCGGCTGAACCGCCACATGGGTAAATTTTTCAAAAGCCATTTTCTTCAATGCTTTGTGAACGGAATCCGATTTTTTCCGTTCGCTGGCCAGCCGTTCCCGCATGAGCATGGACGTAAAGGCCCAACGCACCGACACATCAGGAAAAGCCTTGCGGACTTGCGCATCGAAACGCCGGAGCGTCGACTCCCCCTGAGAACTGCCCGAACCAAACGCTGCAAGAAGGATGCCTCTTTTCATCGTTATAGCGTACAAAAAGTTGTACCCTCCTTTTTCACCTTACATGACAAGTGGATAAAACGAACGGCTCTCCAGCGTGCGTTGACGCGTTTCAACGCGGCTGGTACCCTGAGCGCCTTATACATTTATGGAGAAAACCCGTGAGTACTCCTGTCGCTCTCGTTCTTGGCGGACACGGCCTTCTGGGCCAGCCTCTGGCGCAGCAGCTTGCCGGAAACGGCTGGGAGGCGCAATCGCTGGATTTTGAAGACTGCAATCTTCTGAATCCCGTAGAACTCCAGCCGCGCATCGAATTCATCAACCCTGACGTCATTTTCAATACCGTAAGCTGGAACACGGAAAACCCTGCTGAAAAACAGCCACAAGAAGCCCTCTCTGTCAACCGCGGCCTTCCGGCCTTCCTCGGCGGGCTGGTCAAAGGCACGTCCAGATTCCTCGTCCACTACAGCTCGGATCAGGTTTTCAACGGCCGCAAGGACTCCCCTTACACCGAGGAGGACAAGGCCGATCCGATCTCCCTGTGCGGCAAGAGCCGCCTTGCCGGTGAGCAGGCCCTGCTTGAGCTCAACGCCGACAACATCTGCATCATCCGTACGGGCTGGCTGTTCGGCCCGGATGGGGACAGCTTCCTGAAACGCCTCCTCGGACGGGCCAAGACCGAAGGGACCGTGGAGGTCATCCACGATCAGATCGGTTCTCCGACGTACGCGAAGGATCTGGCGCAGGCCACGCTCCAGCTTGTCAAGCTCCGGGCCCCCGGACTGTACCATGTGGCGAACTCGGGCCAGGCCACCTGGTGCGAGCTGGCGGCGGAAGCCGTGCGCCAGGCCAGCCTGCCCTGCTCCGTGCGGGCCGTCGCAAGCTCGGACAAGACGCTCCGCGCAAACTATGAGGTGCTTTCCTCCGCAAAGTATACGGCCCTCACCGGATGTCCCATGCGTCCCTGGTCTCAGGCCCTGCGGGAATACATCTACTCGGTCCTTCTTGCCTCCCAATAACCGCCGCGGATATGCCATGACCAGCCATCTGCTCAAGACGCTGCGCGAAGTCCTTATGGATGCAGTGCATGTAAGCTTCGATTTTTTCAAGGTGCTTATTCCGATCAGCATCGCCATGAAGATCCTTGCCGAGCTGGACTGGATCCGCTATCTGGCCCTGCCTCTCGAGCCCGTCATGCAGCTGACCGGGCTCCCCGCCGATCTGGGCATCGCGTGGGCCACGGGCATCATGGTCAATTTCTATTCGGCGCTGATCGTCTTCATCGGCCTGCTGCCCGGACTGCCGCCGCTGACCACGGAGCAGGTCACGACGCTTGCGGTCATGATGCTCATCGCGCACAGCATCCCCGCCGAAGGGCGCATCGCGGCCCAGTGCGGCGTGTCGTTCATCGGCCAGGCCGTCATCCGGCTCGTGGTCGCCGTCATCGGCGGGGTCATCGTGCATACGTCCTGCCAGGCGTTCGGCTGGCTGGATACGCCCGCCCGCATCGTCTTTACCCCTTCGCCGGACGTCAACCTGCTCTGGTGGGCGCTCGGGGAAGTCCGGAACCTCGTCAGCATCTTCTGCGTGATTTTCTTCGTCATGCTGCTCCAGCGGTTCCTGCGCTATCTCAAGGTCGCGGATCTGATAGGACTGGCGCTCGCCCCGGCCCTGCGGGTACTCGGTATGCGCCCCGCCGCCGCGACGGCCATGATCGTCGGCGTGATCACGGGCATCGTCTACGCCAGCGGCGTCATCCTCAAGGAAGTCCGCAGCGGCGAGATGTCCCGGCACGACGTGTTTTCCTGCATGACCCTGATGGGGCTCGCGCACGCCATCATTGAGGATACCTGCCTCATGCTGCTCATCGGCGCGCACATCGGAGGGATTTTCTTTCTGCGCCTGGCGCTGGCCTTCGTCACCTGCGCCGTGATCAACATCCTGTACCTCCGGTTCCGGGGTGACGCACGGGAGCCGGAAACCGCCCCCAACGAGGTTTCATGAAAACAATCTGGATCAATGCCGGAGAGCTTTCCGGCGATATGCAGGCCGCCGCGCTGCTGACGGCCCTGCGCGAACGCGAGCCCGAACTCGCCGCCATCGGCATGGGAGGCCCGAATCTGGCCCGTGCCGGGCAAAAGAACCTGTTCCGCGTGGAGTCGCTTTCGGTCATGGGGATCATGGAAGTCCTGACCGCCCTGCCCCGCGCCCTCCACATGCTTTCCCGGATCAAAAAGGAAATGGCCCGGCTGCGGCCCGATGCCGTCGTGCTGGTGGACGCCCCGGAATTCAATTTCCGGGTGGCGAAGATCGCGCACGGCCTCGGGATTCCGGTCTACTACTTCATCCCGCCGAAAATATGGGCGTGGCGCACGGGACGCGTCCGCTTCCTCCAGCGCTACGTCAAACGGCTGTTCTGCATCCTGCCCTTTGAGCCCGCTTTCTACGCCAAACACGGCGTACAGGTTGATTATATTGGCAATCCGCTCGTCGATATGGTGAATTGGCCCGAGTTGGAAAAAATCGAGCCCATAAAGGGCCGTATCGGGCTGATGCCGGGGAGCCGCCGCAAGGAAGTGGAAGCGCTTCTGCCGGAGTTTGGGAAAGCCGCCCGCATCTTGTTGCAGCAGGGCCGGGACGTGACCTTCCACTGCCTGCGCGCGCCGAACATGCCCGAAGAAAAACTCCGGGCGCTCTGGCCGTCCGACGTGCCCGTCGCCTTTGACGCGCCGGAGGACCGCTACACGGCCATGCGGCGCTGCGGATGCATGTTGGCGGCCTCGGGCACGGCGACGCTGGAAACGGCACTGGCGGGCGTCCCCACTGTCGTCAGCTACCGGGTCGCGCCGTTTTCCGCGTTGGTCGGGCGTCTGCTGATTAAGGTCAAATGGGTCAGCCTGACCAACCTGATCATGCAAAAAGAACTGTTTCCCGAGCTGTTGCAGGAGCGCGCCACAGGCGAAATGATGGCCTCCCAATTGGCCGCGTGGCTGGATATCCCTCCGCAAATCGAAGCCGTCCGCGCCGAACTTGCGGAACTCCGCCGCCGTTGCGGAGAGCCCGGCAGCGCCGCCCGCGCCGCCGAAAAGCTGCTTGAGGCTCTCAAAGAAAACTGACCTGCAAAAGGAAAAGTATTACGCGGTCAAAGGATTGCGCTCTCTGCAAGAAGTCCGTATCAAAACGGCTCCGTGCCGAAGACCTGATATTTTCCTCCTTCACACGGAAAAGACGCACCCCTGACATCCATGCGGACGCATCGCCTGCGTTTCCCTGTTGCTCCGGGAGACGGATCATGAAGGCAAACCCTTTCAGCCTCGCCCGCCATCGGCCCTTACGAACGTTTTAGGGAGGATAGGGGTGGGGTTTTGGGAGGGGGCAGGAGCAGCTTTTCCAAAAGGTACTCCTGCCCCCTCCCCCAAAAGGAACTCCAATGACATCAAAAGAGAACAAGCAGGGCCTGTTCGACTCGCTGGGGCGCGCCAGCGTCATGGGCCTGCACATGGTTTCGGGCATCATCGTCGGTTGCCTCCTCGGGTACTGGCTGGACAAATGGTTCGGAACCTATCCGTGGTGCGCCGGCGTGGGCCTTATCGTGGGCATCGGCGCGGGATTCCGCAATATCTGGCTGGACGCGCGCATATTGCTCCGCCAAGGGGAACAGGACGATGCAGGCAAAAAGCGACAGAAATAACGGCCCGTTCCATTGGCTGGAGAAGAGGCTGTGGCGGAGCGGCGTGCAGGACCCCACGATCCGGGAAATCCTGTGCTGGCAGATCAGCGTCATTGCCTTGTCCCTGCTTTTCGGCGCGGTGCTCTGGCCCTTTCACCCGGCGGGGGCGTGGAGCTTCTGGTTTGGCTTCGGAGCGCTGCTCTCCGCATGGAATTTTTTTGCCTTAATAAAATTTGTTCCTAAAGTAATCTCGGCTGGTTGGAGCAAAAGCAGTCTTTTTGCCCTTCTCCTCCGCACGAACATGAGACTTTTATTTACCGGAATTTTGTTGTACATGGTTCTGGTATGGTTTAAGGGCTCTATCTCTGCTGTACTGTTGGGGCTTGCCGTGCTTCTCGTCGGGATGACCGCGGGAGGGCTGAAAAAGGCATTGAAAAAGCCGGTCTGACAGGCTACAGAGAGCCCGCGCAAGTCGCATCTTTGTTTCATCAGGTTTCTACACCGATTATCGAACCGATTCCGGTCGGCATGAAAACAGGCGTGTTCGCCACTCTCGGGGACGCCTCTTTTCGGACGCATCGTACGCGTAAATGACATTTGAAGGAGCGCACACATGGCAGGCGGACTTCCTGAGCCGATTCTCATCTCCGAACTGGTTCATCTGGATCATATCACCATCGCTGGGCAGACGGTGGAATTCAGGCACGTCTTCTATACATGGATGGCCATGCTCATCCTTTTTGTCGTCGGCTGGCTTGTGCGCCGCAATATTTCGTTGATCCCCGGCAAGATGCAGAACATCTTCGAGTCGATCATAGGCGGGCTTGAGGACTTCACCGTCACCAACATGGGCGAGGACGGACGCAAGGTTTTCCCCGTGCTCGGCGGCCTGTTCCTCTTCATCGCCGTACAGAACATACTCGGCCTCATCCCCGCCTGTGACGCCCCGACCGCCAACATCAACACCAACATCGGCATGGCCCTGTTCGTGTTCCTGTACTACAACTATCAGGGCATCAAGCGCTGGCACGGCAACTACATCCACCCCTTCATGGGCCCCATGCTCCCGCTGGCGCCGTTCATGATGATCCTTGAATTCATTTCGCACATCGCCCGCCCGCTGTCGCTGACGCTCCGTCTTTTCGGCAACCTCCGCGGAGAAGAAATCGTGCTCCTGCTCTTCTTCCTCATGGCGCCGCTCGTGAGCACGCTGCCCATCTACTTCCTGTTCCTGCTCGCCAAGGTATTGCAGGCCTTCATCTTCTATATGCTGGCCCTCATCTACCTCAAGGGCGCTATGGAACCGGCCCACTAAGGGGCCACACCTCTCGGGGGAAATGGTCTTTTTGACCAACACAATACAACCGCTCAAGGAGCAACATACATGCGCAAGATTCTTGTGACCCTGCTCAGCACCGTGGCCATGATGGGCATCGCCAGCCTCGCTTTCGCCGCCGACGGCGCTCCCGTGAAACTGGATTCCGCCTCTCTCGGCCTCGCCATCTTCGGCTGCGCCATCGGCATGGCCGTCGCCGCCGCCGGTTGCGGTATCGGTCAGGGCCTCGGTCTGAAGAGCGCCTGCGAAGGCATCGCCCGCAACCCTGACGCCGCCGGCAAGATTCAGGTCAGCCTTATCCTCGGCCTCGCCTTCGTGGAATCCCTGGCCATTTACTCCCTCGTGGTGAACCTGATCATCCTGTTCGCCAACCCCTTCATCTAAATAAGCAAGCGGCTTATCCCCGGCGGGTCCTCGGCCCGCCGGGGTTTCCGGGGAGGGACCGGCAACGCCGTTCTCTCCCCCCTGTTTTTTTCATCTTTAGCAATGCGATACCACTATGCTCTCATTGAAAAGCGAACGTATTCCCAGAGCCACCATTCGTCGCCTTGCCGTGTACGTTCAAGTGCTCGAAAGTATGCAGCGCAACGGCGTGGAGGTCATCTCTTCCGGCCCGCTCGCTGAAGCGTGCGACGTGAACGCATCTCAGGTGCGCAAGGACCTTGCCTATTTTGGCGAATTCGGTGTGCGTGGCGTAGGGTACAACGTAGCCAGCCTCATCGCCGCCATCAAAGCTTCCCTTGGCGTTGACCGCGAATGGCGCGCCGCGCTGATCGGGGTGGGCAACCTCGGCCGCGCGCTGCTGCACCATGCCGAATTCAAGGCCCGCGGCTTCAACATCGTGGGGGACTTCGACTGCGATCCGTTCAAGATCGGCGAGCAGGTCTATGGGCTGGAAGTCACGTGTACGAGCGACCTGAAGTCCGCCGTGGACGCCAAGGGCATTGAAATCGGGATCATCACCACGCCGCCGGAACGCGCGCAGCGCGCGGCCGACCATCTGGTCGAAGCGGGCGTATGCGGTATCCTGAATTTCGCGGGGGCCCGGATCCACGTGCCTGAAAAGGTCGTCGTGGAGTATGTGGACTTCTTCCACTATCTCTACGCCCTTGCCTTCAGCATCACCGGCAGCGAACACCGCTCCAAGTAGTCCCGGAGAGGGGCAAACGCCCCGCTCCGAACCGGCCCTGATACTGTACTGTCAGCCCCGCCGTTTTCGCGGATCGGGGGTCGGGGCTTTCGTCGTTTTTTCGTCTTTCCCAAAGGTCTTCCATGCCCCGCCTCAAGCTGACGATAGCCTACGTAGGCACCCAGTATCACGGCTGGCAGACGCAGGCCCGCAAAAACGCCTCCCCCCTGCCCACCATTCAGAACATCATTGAGGACGCCGTGGCTCACGTGCTCGGCGAGCGCGTCCATGTGCACGGGGCAGGACGGACCGACGCGGGGGTTCACGCCGAAGCGCAGGTCGCTCACCTCGATGTCCCCGAATCGCGTGCCCGTATGGACTGGCAGCTGGCCCTCAATACGCTCCTGCCGCGCGACATACGCATTGCGGACGCCGTTCTTGTG
>ENA-OQNO01002038-OQNO01002038.1-human-gut-metagenome-genome-assembly--contig:-NODE-2038-length-12261-cov-4.712626_pt1 | contig 12261 bp, 12 predicted proteins | sample MGYA00242629_ERZ504880 | MGnify/ENA primary metagenome ERZ504880 (study PRJEB26092, sample SAMD00036377) | human gut metagenome | host: Homo sapiens | study: EMG produced TPA metagenomics assembly of... | reverse complement strand
CCCCGAGACGGTGTCCACCGACTACGACACGTCCGACAAGCTGTACTTCGAGCCGCTCACGTTCGAGGACGTCATGGACATCGTGGACGTGGAACAGCCCGACGGCGTGGTGGTCACGCTGGGCGGCCAGACGCCGCTCAAGCTGGCGCGGGCGCTTCATCAAGCGGGCGTGCCCATCATGGGCACCTCGCCGGAAGCCATCGACCTGGCCGAAGACCGCGACCGTTTCGCCGCCGTCCTCGACGAGCTCGACATCGTCTACCCGGCCGCCGGTATGGCCTCCACGTTCGAGGAGGCGTGCGTCGTGGCCGACCAGATCGGCTTCCCGCTGCTCGTGCGCCCCAGCTACGTGCTGGGCGGGCGCGGCATGGGCATCGTGTACGACGGCGCGCAGCTGGAGAAGTACATGGCGGAGGCGGCGAAGATCTCGCCCGATCATCCGGTGTACCTCGACCGCTTCCTCGAGGGCGCCGTCGAGGTGGACCTCGATGCGCTCTGCGACGGCGAGCAGGTGTACGTGGGCGGCGTGCTCGAGCACATCGAGATGGCCGGCATCCATTCGGGCGACTCGGCCTGTTGCACGCCGCCGTTCGCGCTGTCCGAGGCCGTGCAGGCGCAGCTGCGCTCCATCGCGCGCCGCCTGGCGCTGCGCCTGGGCGTGGTGGGCCTCATCAACATCCAGTTCGCCATCAAAGACCAGGTCATCTACATCATCGAGGCGAACCCGCGCGCCAGCCGCACGGTGCCGTTCACCTCGAAGGCCACGGGCGTGCCGCTGGCGAAGTGCGCCGCGCGCGTCATGGCGGGGGAGCGCATCGCCGAGCTCGGCCTGCCGGAAGACGACCGCCGTCTCGAGCATTTCAGCGTGAAGGAGGCCGTCATGCCCTTCGGCCGCTTCCCCGGCGCCGACACGGTGCTCGGCCCCGAGATGAAGTCCACCGGCGAGGTCATGGGCATCGCCCGCAACTTCCCGGCGGCCTTCGCCAAGACGCAGCTGGCCATCAGCTACGCGCTGCCCGAGGGCGGCACGGTGTTCATCAGCGTGTGCGACCGCGACAAGCGCGCCATCGTGAGCATCGCCCGCGACATCGCGCGCCTCGGCTTCCGCATCGTGGCCGCGGGCGGCACCGCGCGCGCCCTGCGCGCCGCGGGCGTGGAGTGCGAGCAGGTGAAGAAGATCCACGAGGGCGAGGACAACGTGCGCGACATGATAGCCGCCGGCGACATCGCGCTCATGATCAACACGCCCTTCGGCCACGCCACGCGCGCCGACGGCTACGAGCTGCGTCTCGAGGCCGTCAAGCACGGCGTGACCCACGTCACGAACCTCGCCGGCGCCCAGGCCATGGTGGCCGGCATGGAGATGGCCCGCTCCGCCGGCCTCACCGCCGTAGCCCTGCAAGACCTCCCGCAGTGGGAGCCGAAGCGCTGACGCTGCCGCCGGATGGCGCGCCGCGCTTCGCGCGCCATCCGGCTCTCCTACGTGCTGCGGGCGCTCTAGAACGTCTTGCCGCTTTCGTGGGAGAGCTGCCAGGTGACGCCGAAGCGGTCGGTGACCATGCCGAACAGCTCGCTCCAGAACGTTTCCTGCAGCGCCATCACCACCGTGCCGCCTTCCGAGAGCGCGGCGAAGCGCCGGCGCATCTCGTCCTTGTCGGTCGACGTCACCACCGGGCTGATGTTGGTGCCCTTCACGAGGGACATGCCGGAAGGCACGTCGGAGAACATGAGGGTGACGCCGCCGATGGGCACGGCGCTGTACATGATGCGGTCCCGATCGGCCTCGTTCGCGGGTTGCTCGGGGCCGTCCGGCACCTGTGCGAACGTCATGAGGCCCTGCACCTCGGAATCGAACACGCGCGCGTAGAAGTCGACCGCCTGCCGGCAGTCGCCGTCGAAGTTGATGAACAACGAAAATCCCATCATCGTTCCTTTCTAGTGCCAAACGAGTTGCCACGTGACGCCGAAGCGGTCGGTGAACCAGGTGCATTTCCGCAGGTCCATCACCGGCTCGGGGCCCATCATGACGCTGCCGTCCTCGGAGAGCCGTGCGAACAGGTCGTCGAACTGCTCTTCGGTATCGCAGGTGACGAACAGCGAGGTCGCCCAGCTGAACGCCGGGGCGGGGAAGGCGGCCTCCATGTCCATGAACAGCAGCGTCTGCCCGCCGAACGTCAGCATGCCGTTGAGCACGGTGCCCTCGTCGCCGTGCGGCTCGTCCTTGCCGAACAGCACGAGCGATTCGATGCGCGCGTCGGGCAGCGTTTCGGCGTAGAAATCCATGGCCGCGCGGGCCGTTCCGTTGAAGGTGAGAAACGTGCAAAGACGCTGTGCGGGTAGGTTCATGGCGCTGCCTCCTCGAAGTTGTGGGCGTGCGCCTATGATCCTCGAAACGGGGGAGCGTGCGGCGGGCAACGGCACGCTGCTACGCGCCCGTTGCCGAACCGCTCAGCGCACGAACGCCACGAGACCGCATTCGTAGGGGTGGTCGAGGTAGAGCACATCGGCGCCGTCGGGCTTGAAGCGCAGCATCTTGAGCACGATGGCCAGGTCGCCGCCGCCTCCCAGGATCATGAGCAGCCCGATTCCCAACCAGAGGATGGACCCGGTGACGTACGCGACGGCCACCGGCACGAGGCCGAGCACGATGGTGGGCGCGAGCGCGCCTGCGACGTAGGCGCGCCGGGACAGCGGCTCGTCGCACGTGCAGTACGGCGTGAGGTACTTCCAAATCACGCCGAACGAGACGGCCTTCCAATGCCGCTTCGCGCAGATGCCCCACACCAGGCCGTGGATGAGCTCGTGCACGACGATGAGCGCGAGGAAGGCGACGAGAACGAGCAGCATCCCGAGGAGATCGAACGTGCCGCCGCCTTCGGGGTGCAGCAGGAAGAACCCGATACCCAGCAGGATGTCGAGCGGCAGCGCGAGCGCGACGGCACCGACGTTCGCCGCGATCACGCTGATGACGAGCGGGCGGTAGCGGTAGCCCTGCGCCTCGTAGGCGGCCCGCGTGCGCTCGAAGGCCTCCTTGCGCGCCTGCTCCGCTCCGGTCAGCTCCCGTTCCTGATCGGCCATGGCCTGCCCCCTACCCGCGCTTCGCGGCCGGCGGTTTGATCGAGCCGCGCTTCATCACCAGGTCGAGCGCGCGCAATGCATCGTGCACCGCCTGCGCCGCCTCCTGCACGCGCGCCTCGTCAAGCCCCCGCGCCTCCACGACGTGCGCGACGGCCGCGGCGTAGTCGCGCTTGTGCGCCGCGTTGAGCTCGGTCCAGTTCACGCCCGCGAACCCGTCGGCCACCGCGCGGTCGAGCGGCAGCGCGCCCCGCTCCATGAGCACCGCGATGACGGGATAGCCCGCGTAGCCCTGCCAGTACGTGGCGTTGTCGTTGGAGGAATACGCCGCGCCGTCCTCGCTCCACGACACCGTGTACTCCTTCGCGCCGTTCGACGAGGTTACCGTCGCGCGCCGCTCGTCGGGATGCAGCGCCACGCGCCCGTCGGCGACGGCGCTCCATGCTTCGTAGACCTTCTCAAGGGGCGGTAGCTTCTCCATGGTCCTCCTTTGCGTTCGCATCATCCGTCCATGTTTCCACAGGGCATCGACGAACGCAAGGGGCATCCGAACTTGTCAGTATCCCGTGCGTTCGCATTTTGCGAAGTCCGGCGAACGGCGTCGGCGTGGCGAGAAGGAGATGGAATGCGTGAAGAAGTCGGCCCGGCTCTTTCAGAGCTACGTGGGGTCGGATACTCTCTACTGACGCCGATTCCCGACCGAAAGCGATGCCGATGACGCTCTACGACGACCTGACTTCCCTCATGAAGCCGCCCGAGCGCTACGCCTTCACCGGCGAGCCGTTCTGGGACGACGAGCATATCTCCTCCCGGATGCTCGCCGCCCACCTCGACCCCGCCTACGAGGGCGCGAGCAGGGCGCACGCGTTCATCGACCGCTCCGCCGCATGGATCGCCTCGGTCGCGCTGCTCGCCGCCTACCCGCGCCTGCTCGATGCGGGCTGCGGCCCCGGCCTGTACGCCGAGCGCCTCGCGCGGGCGGGCTACGCGGTCACCGGGGTGGACTTCTCGCGCCGCTCCATCGACTACGCGTCCCGCGCAGCCGCGCGTCAGGGCCTCGCCATCGACTACCGCCTGCAGAACTACCTGGAGCTCAACGCGGGCGGGCCCTTCGACGCGGCCATTATGATCTACTGCGACTACGGCGCGCTGTCGACGGAGGACCGCCGTACCGTGCTGCGGAAGCTGCACGCGCACCTGAAGCCGGGCGGCCTGCTCGTGCTCGACGTCTTCTCGCCGTGCGCCTTCGACGCCTTTGCGGAAGGCCGGACCTGGGAAGACCATCCCGCCGGCGGGTTCTGGCGGGCGGGCCCGCATATCGAGGTGCAGCGCCGCCTCAAGTACGGCGACGACGTCACGCTCGAGCAGATCGCCATCGTGGACGAGGCGGGAGCTGCGGCCTACCATCTGTGGAACACGTACTTCGCGCCCGAGGCCCTCGCGCGCGAGCTGGAAGCGGTGGGCTTCGCCGTCGAGTCGTTGCACGGCGACGCGGCCGGCGCCCCCTACGCCGCCGACAGCCCCACCATCGCCGTCGTGGCCCGCGCCTGTCATCAGGCGTGATGGGCGACGACACGAAACGTGTCTTGCCGCCACGGCGCGGGTCGGCCATCCTGAGAGCCGAAAGGAGGGCATGCCCGTGGAATTTCCGGAAAAGCTCAAGACGCTGCGCGCCGAGCGCGGCTTGACGCAGGAGCAGCTGGCCGCGCGCCTTTACGTGACGCGTACGGCCGTGTCGAAGTGGGAGACGGGCGGCGGCTCGCCGAACCTCGATTCGCTGCAGGCCCTCGCGCGCCTGTTCGACGTGTCGGTGGACGACCTCCTGTCAACCGACGACCTCATCGTGCTCGCCCGCGACGAGCGGCGCTCGACCGCGGCGAGCGGCGGCCTCTTGGCGTTCGGGCTGCTCGACGTGCTGGCCGTCCTGTTCGTCTTCCTCCCGCTGTACGGGGTTCGGGACGGATCGTTCGTGCGCATGGCGGGCCTCGTCGAGTACGGGTCGTCCGTCGGGTACGGCGTTTCGTTCGCCTGCATCGCCGTCGCCGTGGGCGCGCTCGTTGCCGTGGGCGTCGTGGAGCTCGTCTGCGCCCGGCACGATGCGGCGCGCATCGTGCGATCGGCGGCGTTCGCCGGATTCGCGGTGCAGGCTGCGGCCGTCGTCCTGCTCACGGCCGCCATGCAACCCTACGCCACGACGCTTCTGTTCGCGCTCCTCGTGGTGAAGGCCGTCATCGGCTATCGCATCCTGCGTTCGTAAGGCCCGGTCGGAGGCGGCGACGCGCACCGTGTCGCCCTGCGCGGGCACCGTGACGAACCGTCGCTTGCCCGCCGCCTCGGCGCATCGTTTCATGGCGGAAGGCGGTTGCCCGCACGGACGCCGCGAACCCTGAAACGAAAGGATGCCGATGGATACCCCGATGACCTTCGCGGCCGGATGGCTCAACGACGTGTTCGCCCCCTTCGACCTCGCCGTGCTCGGAGCGCTGCATGCGCTTGCGGAAGGGGTCGGTTTCGCGCTCACCCCGCTGTTCGAGGCCGTGAGCTTCGTCGGCGAGAAGGGCGCGTGCTTCTTCGCGCTCGCGCTCGTGCTCGTGCTATTCAAGCGCACGCGGAAGGCGGGCGTCTGCGTGTTCGTCGCCCTCTGCCTGGGCGCGCTCGCCTCGAACGTCGTGCTCAAAGATCTCGTGGCCCGTCCGCGGCCGTTCGAAAGCTCGGCGCTCTACCTCGACTGGTGGCGGTTCGCCGGCGCGGCGCCCGAAGACGGCTTCTCGTTCCCCTCGGGCCACATGACCGCCGCGTCGGCCGCGACGGTGGCCCTCATGCTGGCTTCTCGCAGCCCGAAGGCCGTGCTCGCCGGCACGCTCGTCATCGCGGCCATGGGCGCAGCGCGTTGCTACCTCGTGGCGCACTATCCCTCCGACGTGCTCGCCGCCCTCCTCGTCGGCTCTGCCGCAGCCGCCGCAGCCTACCTCCTCGTCGACGCCGCATGGCGCCGGCTCGGCTCAGCACGCCTCCACGCGCGCGATGTACGTCGAAGGGTCGCCCGTGTGGGCCAGGTACCGGCCGAGGTCGTCGGTGTTGACGGAGCATACGCCGTCCAAGCGCGTGCGCGCGCCCAATCCCAGCCCCAGCACGTTCGCACCGGCGTGCTCGAGAGCCAGGTAGCGCGACGCCTCGCCGGCGACGGCGAAGCGTTGGGGCGCGTACTGGGTGAACCCCCGTGCGGTCAGCAGCGCGGTCGCGAACCCCAGCAGCTCCGCGCGCGTTTCGAGCCATTTCGCGCGCGCGGCATCGGAATCGCCGTCCCGCCCGTAGCCCCGTTCGAGCGGGAAGAGGGAGAGGTGGCGCGCTCCCCGCTTCAGCACGTGGTCGATGCTGCGCCGCAGCGACTCGTCCGTCTGCCCCTCGATGCCCACCACCAGGTCGAACCCGAGACTGAGCGCCGAAGAGCCGAGCACGGTCATGGTGACGTCGAGGGCGGAGGGGTCGAGGAAGCGCCCGAGGCGCCGGTATTCGGCGGGGTTCGCCGTGGCGAAATCGAGGTTGAGGCGGCTCACCCCTCCGCGGCGGCAGGCGTTGAGCGTCTCGACGCTCAACATGCCGGGATGCGCCGTGATCGTGATCTCCGCGTCGGGTGCGACGGGCATCAGGCGCGGTAGACGCTTGAGCAGGGCGCCCAAGGCGTCGTCGAACATGTGCGCCGCGATGCCGCCGCCCACCCACACGGCTTCGACGGGCGCATCCTGGAAATCGGGCGCACTCGCCTCGAGCTCCCGCTGCAGCGCGTCGGCGTACGCGTAGCGCAGCTGCGACCCGCCCGCGTCGAGGGTGCGTCGGGTGCAGTACGCGCACGGCTTCGGGCAGAACGGCACGGACAGGTAGAGGATAAGCGGAGCGGGGGAGGTCATGGGTCGTTCCTGTCGATCGGGAAGCGGGAGGGGCGCGCCGGCAACGATGCCGCCCGGGAGGGGGAGGACGGTCGTTCCCGGCGCGAGGGAGGGGGCGGTATGCGTTAGGACAGCGTGGCCAGGTGCTCGCCCAGCAGCGCGCCGAACACGGTGGCGAACCCGATGCTGATGCCGTTCATGGGCGCCGTGTACTGCAGCGGGAAGCGCCCGCCCGAGGCGTTGCCGGTGGCGAACAGCCCTTCGATGGGCTCGAAGTTCTGATCGAGGCATTGCCCGTTGCCGTCGATGAACAGCCCGGCCAGGGTGACCAGCACGATGTTGGCGTTGCGCTGCAGCTTCTCGGCGTAGTACGGCGGCTCGCTGATGCGGAACATCATGTCGGCGGGCTTCGCGTAGTCCTCGTCCTTGCCGGCCGCGGCGTAGGCGTCGTACGTGGTCACCGTCTCGACGAAGTTCGCGGCCGCGTCGCCCTCGAAGCCCAGGTAGCCGGCCAGCTCCTCGAGCGTGTCGGCCGCCCACAGGCTGTCGTTCACGCCCGCGGCCCCCGCGTCGACGGCCGATTGCAGCGTCGTGGCGATGGCGTCCAGGGCGGCGTCGCTGATGTCGCTCGCGTTGAAGTGCCCGAGCGCCTGGCCCTGGGCGAACGCGCGCCAATGCCCGTCGTCCCACACCTGGATGATCGAGCTGTCGATGGGCTGGCGCGCTGATTGCACCCCGGCGACGAACGGCACGCCGAACGCCTCGTTGCAGTAGCGCTTCCCGTACTTGTTGATCCACAGGCCCGCCGCCGCGCCGAACGTGCCCATCGGCAGGGCCGACGTGCAGCCGCCCATGGCCGCGCGCGGTCCCAGCTCCATGACGCCGCCGGCCCAGATGCCCATCCTGATGCCGTAGCCGTCGCGACCGGACCCCAGCAGCTCGGTGTAGGGATTGGACTCCTGCACCTCGGTGCACAGGGCGTTGTACATATCGGAGTTCGCACTGAAGTCGCCCGTGGCAAGCACCACGCCGATCTTCGCGTTGAACCGGTACATCGTCTCGCTCTCGTCGTCCTGCGCGATGACGCCGGTCACGGCGCCGTTTTCCTTGACCAGGGTACGAGCGCTGTACCCGTAGAACGCTTTCGAGCCCGAGCTCGCCTTCAGGCCCGCGTCCACCGAGGCCGTGCAGAACGCCCCGGACGTCTCGAACGCGCCGGAGCCCAGGTTGATGACGGCGGGGTACGTCCAGAAGTAGCCCTTCTTGTACTGGTAGCTTCCATCGTCCACCAAACCGTTCACGCCCGTCACCGCGCTCAGATCGGGCTGCAGCTCCATCATCCAGTCCACCAGCTCGCCGTTGCGATGCGCGAACTGCTTGATGAGATCGGGGTTCGCCCGTCCGGCCGACTGCAGCTGGTAGCTGTCGATGAAGTCCACGGGGTCGAAGGTGCTCTTGGGAACGCCGAGCACCTCTTCCTGCCAGGTTGAGTTGAAGTGCCCGAGCTGGCCGCCGTAGGTTTCGAACGCGTCCTTCTGCTGCGTGTCGAGCACGATGCACGTCAGCCCCTGCTCGCACGCCATGCGGAAGCACTGCGAGCCCGCGTAGCCGGCTCCGACGATGACCACGTCGGCCTCGTAGGTGTCGGCCAGGTCGCTCTCGGCGATCTCGGGCGCTTCGCCCACCCAGCTGCGGCGCATCGAGTAGTAGACGGAGTTCCCGTTCGCGTCGGTCTGCAGCACCGCGTCGCTTCCCGTCGCGCCCTGCGCGGCCGTCCCGGCCGTCTGCTCGGTTTCGGCCTGCGCGCTGCTGCCCGGCGCGCAGCCGGTCAAACCGGCTCCCACCGCCGCCGTTCCGGCCATGGCCGCTCCCATGAGGAACGATCGACGGGAGAACGCCGTTCCCTTCCCCTTTGACGTGTTGATGCTCATGGCAATCCCTTCTCTTGTGTGCGTGCTTGCCCTCGCGTCCGCATTCTGCTTCCGGGACGGGCGGGCGGCAAGGGAGGCGGAATACTTGGCCTCGAGCGGCAACCGTTTGGGTGCAGGGAGCGCCGCCGGACTTGCTATACTTCCATCGGGCCCGCGCGCTGCGGCGACGGGCCGTTCGATCGGAGCGAACGGGCGAGGGGAGGCTGCTGTGGAACGCGTGCGGGTCTGCATCGTCGAGGACGACGAGCGCGATGCTGCGCGCCTGCGCGGCGCGCTGGAAACCTTCGCGCGCGAGTCGGGCGTGGCCTTCGAGGTCGACGAGCGCCGCGACGGCGCCGATCTCGTCGCAAGCTACCGGGCCGATGTCGACGTGCTGTTCCTCGACATCGAGATGGACCGTCTCGACGGCATGGAGACGGCACGGCTCGTCCGCGAAACCGACCAGGACGTCGTCATATTCTTCGTCACGAACATGATCCAGTACGCCTTGGAGGGCTATACGGTGAACGCGTCGGGCTACATCGTCAAGCCGATCAAGTACCCGCAGTTCAAGAAGCACCTGCAGCGCACGCTGCTCGCGCTCGAGCGGCGGCAGGTGCGCCTCGTCCCCCTGCGTAACGGGCGCGAGCGCGCCTACGTCAACAGCGCCAAGATCGTCTACGTGGAAACATCGCGCAAGCGCTCGCTCGTGCATACCGACACCGACGACATCCCGTGCAGCGAGGCCCTGCAGGCGGTGGAGAAGAAGCTCGACGCGAGCCAGTTCTTCCGCGTGCACGCGTCGTTCCTCGTGAACCTGGCCTACGTCGACGCGGTCACGGCGAAGGACGTCGTCGTGCGCGGGGTCGCCATCCCCGTGAGCAAGCATCGCAAGCGCTTCTTCATGCAGGCGCTCGCCGACTACAAGGGGCGTTCGCTGTGATCACCGATTACCTGATCGACACGACCGATCTCATCTGGCAGGTGCCGTGCCTGCTCGAGTGCGCGCTGTTCTTCGCCTTCGCGTCCAAGCTCGAGGCGCGCCGGCGCTTCGACGGGCGCACGGCCGCCCTCGCGGCGCTGCTCGCGGCCTACCAGATGCTCGTCACGCTGCTGCATCAGCGGTTCTACCTCGACTACATCCTGTGCGCCGCCGGCTTCTTCGCCTACCTGTGCCTCACGAAGCGCTCGAGCAAGCAGCAGAACCTCTACGTCAGCTGCGTGTTCCTGCTGTGCATCGAGGCGGGTAAGATCGTCGCCATCGACCTGCTCATGCAGCCCTTCGTCGGCGCGCTTCCCGTCGGAGCCCCGCTTGCCGTCACGGCGGTGAACTTCGCGCTCACCTTCGCCGTCTCGGCACTCGTGGCCTTCGTCGTGGGGCGGTTCCTCTTCGAAAGCGGCGCCGAGAACCTGTCATGGCCGCAGTGCCTGTCCATCCTGCTCCCGCTCGTGCCGTTCATGTTCCTGCGCTCGCAGAACTACGCCTACGAGATGACCGGCGGCACGCTGTACCAGGACATGGTGCTCACCCTGCTCATGCTGCTGGGATGCACCATCGTCATGATCGTCGTGAACGCCAAGAACCTGTCCTCGGTCGTCAAGCGCGCGGAGCTCTTGCAGATGGAGGCGCTCATCCAGGAGCAGCACCGGCATTACGCGACGAAGAAGAGCGCCGCCGACGCCGTCAGACGGCAGTACCACGACTTGAAGCATTACCTGGGAACGCTCGAATCGAGCCAGGACGTCAAGCAGGTGCGCGCGTTCGTCGACGGGATGAACCGCAGCATCGTGCCCTACGAGACGTTCGTCGAGACGGGCAACGAGGCCGTGGACATCATGCTGGCCGAGAAGGCCGCGTGGTGCCAGCGCGAGCGCATCCGGCTCGTGCCGTTCGTCGATGCGAGCCGGCTCGGCTTCATGAGCAGCTTCGAGCTGTGCGCCCTGTTCGGCAACGCGCTCGACAACGCGATCGAGGCCACCGTGCCGCTCGAAGACGACGCGCTGCGGGAGATCCTGATCGAGGTGTCGAACGACCGCGGGTTCGTCCTCGTGCGCGTGTCGAACAACTACGACGGCGAGCGTCTCGGCAAGGAGCGCTGGCTCGCCACGACGAAAAAGCAGCGCGATCGGCACGGGTTCGGCATGGAGAGCATCGCGTCTATCGCCGAGAAGCGCGGCGGGGCGATGAGCTACGAAGCCCGGGACGGCTCGTTCTCCCTGAACGTGGTCATTCCCCTGCCCGCGTGCCCGACGGACGCGTCGAGCGCCTGATTTCTGTCTTTTCTCGCGCATTCGCGCAAGGTGCAGGCCCTCTCAGCAGCGGTGATGCTACAATCAGCGCCGAAGAGACACGCATGCCGCCGCCGACGACGCGGCGGCTTCGACGAGAGGGAAGGTACGTACGTGGCTCATGTCAACGAACGGGCGCGCATCCTCGGCAACGCGAAGGTCGGCCCGAACCTCTACCTCATGACGCTCGAGGCGCCCGACATCGCGGCGTCCATCGAGCCGGGGCAGTTCGTGCATATGAAGGTGCCGGGCATGGAGGCGCACATCCTGCGCCGCCCGTTCTCGGTGTACGCGCGCGACGCCGCCGCGGGCACGCTCGAGATCCTCTATCAGGCGGTGGGCTTCGGCAGCGCGCACATGACGGGCCTCGAGGCCGACGGCCCGCTTGCCGGCGAGGCCGAGCTCATCGGGCCGGTGGGGAACACCTGGCATCCGGCGGGCGCGCGCCGCGCGCTGCTCGTGGGCGGCGGCGTGGGCGCGGCGCCGCTGTTCATGCTGACCGAGTCGCTCGTCGCGGCCGGCGTGCGCACCGACGTGGTGCTGGGCGCGCAAACCGAGGCCGCCCTCACGTGCCGCGCGCGCTACGAGGCGCTGCTGGCCGCGCCGCCGCGCTGCGCGACCGACGACGGCAGCTTCGGCCGCGAGGGCTTCTGCACGACGCTTGTCGAAGAGGCGCTCGACGAGGCTGCGGACGCGGGGGAGCCGTACGACTACCTGGCCGTATGCGGCCCCGAGCCCCTCATGAAGATCGTGGCGCGCATGGCGGCGGACGCGGGCGTGCCCTGCGAGGTGTCCATGGAGAAGCGCATGGCGTGCGGCGTGGGCGCCTGCCTGTCGTGCGTGGTGGACACGGTGGACGGCAAACTGCGGGCCTGCGTCGACGGCCCCGTATTCGATGCGGCGAAGGTGGTGTGGTAATGGCTGGAATCGAGAACGCGCTGCCGCTCACGACGGCGCCGACGAACGTGGCGCTCGCCGTCAACCTGGGCGGCCTCGCTATGAAGAACACCGTGACGGTGGCGAAGGGCACGTTCGCCGCCGGGCGCGCGTACGGCGACTTCGTGGCCGTGGCAAGCACGGGCGCGGTCCCCACGAAGGGG
>ENA-OQNO01002027-OQNO01002027.1-human-gut-metagenome-genome-assembly--contig:-NODE-2027-length-12312-cov-3.113582_pt1 | contig 12312 bp, 9 predicted proteins | sample MGYA00242629_ERZ504880 | MGnify/ENA primary metagenome ERZ504880 (study PRJEB26092, sample SAMD00036377) | human gut metagenome | host: Homo sapiens | study: EMG produced TPA metagenomics assembly of... | reverse complement strand
AGTGCGTTCAGCCGTCCTTTTTTCATGCTTGGCTTCATGACCCGTTTCTACGGCCCCAACCGTACGTGGTCCGAAGGCTGCTCCGCGTGGAAATACTGCATCGTCGCCGGCGTCTGCTTCTCCGTCCCCTACTTCATCGTTGCGTGGACCCTTGGACCCGAACTGCCTTCCCTCATCGGCGGCCTCATCGGCCTCGGCATCCTCATTTACGGCACCAAGCGGGGCTTCTGCGTCCCTGAAACGACCTGGGACTTCGGCCCGCATGAAAAGTGGGACGCCTCCTGGACCGGCAGCATCGCCGCCAGCGGCAAGACCGAATTCCATCCCCACATGACCCAGTTCCGCGCGTGGCTGCCCTACGCCATCATCGGCCTCATCCTCGTGCTGACCCGTATCCCGGAACTCGGCCTCAAGGCGTGGCTCGCCTCCTTCAAGCTCAGCTTCGTCGATATCCTCGGCTATCAGGGCGTGAGCGCCTCCATCGACTACCTGTTCCTGCCCGGCACGATTCCCTTTACGCTGGTCGCCATCCTGACCATCGGCCTCCACAGCATGAAGGCCAACGACGTGAAGGACGCATGGACCACCACCTTCGCCAAGATGAAGGCCCCGACCATCGCGTTGTTCGCCGCCGTGGCGCTGGTGTCCATCTTCCGTGGCTCCGGCGTGAACGACGCGGGCATGGACTCCATGCCGCTCGCCCTCGCCAAGACCCTCGCCGCCCTCACCGGTGAAGCCTGGCCCGCCCTCGCTTCCTACGTCGGCGGCCTCGGCGCCTTCATTACCGGCTCCAACACCGTGTCCGACCTGCTCTTCTCCCAGTTCCAGTGGGATATGGCCACGCAGTTGAAGCTCTCCAAGGAAATCATCGTTGCCGCTCAGGCCGTCGGCGGCGGCATGGGCAACATGATCTGCATCCACAACGTCGTGGCCGTCTGCGCCGTTGTGGGCCTCTCCGGCAGCGAGGGCATGATCATCAAGAAGACCTTCTGGCCCTTCCTGCTCTACGGCATCATTGTCGGCATCATCGCCTGCGGGCTCGTTTTCTAGAATGGTATAGAACCATTGGGGAAGGGAGGGAAAAACGTTTCTCCGGAAACGTTTTCCCTCCCTTCCCCAAACCTGCGGCGCGGAGCCCATCCCTCCTTTACCAAAGGCTTTCGCGCTCATCGAACTCTGATTACAACATTCTCCGTATGAAAAGGCCGCCCGAAATGTTTCGAGCGGCCTTTTCCGAAATGGATGGGGACCCTCAAGCGGTACGCTCTTCGGACTTAAGGCGGTCTCGCCGTTCCGCCAACAGCCCAAAGCCATAACAGAGCGCCGCATCGGCGGAATTCAAAACCAAAAGGGGAACCTTCCTTCCGAAAGATTCCCCCAATGGCATCGATCCTTTTCCCCTACGAAATCTTGCTTCCCGGCGCGACATCCCCACCGGGGGCGAGGAGGGTCAGCTTGCCGTCCGGGGCTTCCGCGGTCAGGATCATGCCCGCGGACACGAGCCCGCGGATCTTGCGCGGCGCGAGGTTGGCGACCACGCACACCTGACGGCCCACGAGGGTTTCCGGCTCAAAGTGTTCGGCAATGCCCGACAGGATCTGACGCGGTTCGGCTTCGCCAAGATCGATCTTGAAGCACAGCAGCTTGTCGGCTTTGGGCACCCGGCCCGCTTCGAGGATCGTGCCCACGCGCAGCTCAATCTTCTGGAAGTCGGCGTATTCGGCCACTCCGGGAACAGACATTTCGGCGGGCGCCTAAGCAGGCGCGGCTTTGGCTTCCTTCTCTTTGGCGGGCTTCTTCTGCTTCGCCTTCTTGTCTTCCTTCATCTCTTCCGGGATTTCCAAGCGCGGGAACAGGTTGGACGCGGACGCGATCACGCTTCCCGTCGCAAGGCATTCCCAAACGCCCTCTTCAGCGTTAACGTTCCCGGCGGGCGCGACGCCGAAACGCTCGGACGCGGGCAAGGGCTGGCCGAGCTGCTCAAGCAGAGCCGCCGCCGTGCCCGGCATGACCGGCCACAGGCAAAGCGCCACCTTGCGCATACATTCGAGCAACAACCGGATGACCGTACCGAGGCGGGCCGTATCGCCCTGCTTGAAAAGCGTCCACGGGGCCTGAGAATCCACATACTTGTTGAGAGCGCGCACGAGATCCCACAGCGCGTCGAGGCCCTGCGAGAAACGGATGTTGCCGAACAGCTGCACGTAGTTGCGGCGGGAGTTCTCCGCAAGTTCGATGAGCGCCTTGTCGTCCTCGGCCAGTTCGCCCATCGGCGGAACCTTGCTCTCGAAATACTTGGCGTTCATGGACAGCACGCGGCTGAACAGGTTGCCGAGGTCATTGGCGAGATCGGCATTGAAGCGGGTGATCAGCGCCTCTTCGGAGAAGCTGGCGTCCGAACCGAACTGCATGTCGCGCAGCAGGAAATACCGGAACGCATCCAGCCCGTAATGTTCCGCCATTTTGATGGGCTCGACCACGTTGCCGAGCGACTTGGACATCTTGGTGTCCTTGATGAGCCAATAGCCGTGCACGTTGAGGTGCTTGTACAGCGGCACCCCGGCGGATTTCAGCATGGTGGGCCAGAACACGCCGTGCGGCTTCAATATATCCTTGGCGACGAGGTGCTCGCCGGGCCAGTACGCGGCATACTTGTCGCCGTCGGGCCAGCCGAGGGCGGAAATATAGTTGAGCAGCGCGTCAAACCACACGTAACAGACGTAATCCTTGTCGAACGGCAACTCGATGCCCCATTCGAGGCGGGTTTTCGGACGCGAAATGCACAGGTCTTCCAGCGCGCCGCTTTCGATACTCGACAGCACTTCGTTGCGGTAGCGCTCGGGACGGATGAAGTCGGGATTTTCGCGGATATGCCCGGCAAGCCACGGCAGGTACTTGGACATGCGGAAGAAGTAGTTCTTCTCCTGAATGAAGTCCGGCTTGGTCAGGTGCTGCGGGCACAGGCCGTTTTCCAGTTCCTTTTCGGTGTAGAAACGCTCGCAGCCCGTGCAGTAATGCCCGCCGTGCTCGCCGAAATAGATGTCGCCGTTGTCGTACACCTTCTGGAGGAACGCCTGCACGCGGGCCTTGTGATCGGCATCCGTCGTACGGATGAACTGATCGTGCTTGATGCCGAGCTTGGGCCACAGGGCCTGGAACTGGCCGCTGATGCCGTCCACGAATTCCTGCGGGGTCTGCCCGGCCGCTTCGGCGGCCTTGACGATCTTGTCGCCGTGCTCGTCCGTGCCGGTCAGGAACCACGTATCCTCGCCGAGCAGCGTATGGAAACGGCGCAGGCTGTCCGCAACGATGGTCGTATAGGCGTGCCCAAGGTGCGGGCGGGCGTTCACGTAATAAATCGGTGTCGTAATGTAAAACGTGGAGGACACGGGAAAGCTCCTTTCATGGTGTTCCGTATATGCCGACCGTAAACCGTCCCGTCTACAGCCGTTTCTGGCTCATCGCACCCTTCCCCGCCGGAACGGGCTCCGCCGCACGGCCTCCCCTCCGGCCAAACGCCTTTGGGGGATGATGGAAGGGGGCGGGAGAAGGAGAAGGGTTCTTTCTCCAGAAAGGCCCCTTCTCGCTCCCTCGTCTCTATCTCTTCCGCTTGCGCTTGCGCTTGGGGCGGAGCCCCTCTTCAAGCGTTTCCATCTCGCCGTCATTGAGCCCGCCGAGATCGTCAACAAGCTCGTCGGATTCGTCGCCAAACGCCTCGTCGATGGTGTCCGGGTCGGCCATGACCACCATCAGCTCGTCATGCGGACGGGGCGACGAGGGCTTGTTCTCCGGCTTCGCATCGGGTTTCCCTTCCGGGCGCGGCGGCGCGTCGGGACGCCGGGGATCGAGAGCCTGCCACTCGTCGAGCGTCAGCTCAAGCTCCTCGTTCGTATCCGTCAGCAAGGCCACGCTGTTGCGGAACATGTTGGCGCGCAACACTTTCATGGGGCCTTTGTTGGTCTGATACCGCTTCCCGAGGCGCGGGCAGCTGCTGTGGAAAATATCGTAGTTCTCCTGCTCATAGCTGAGGCAGCACAGGAGGCGCCCGCAGATGCCCGAAATCTTGGACGGGTTCAGGAACAGGTTCTGTTCCTTCGCCATTTTGATGGTCACTGGCACGAACTTGCGCAGGAACCGGCGGCAGCAGCACACCATGCCGCAGCTCCCCACCGCGCCGAGCATCTGCGTCTCGTGCCGGACGCCGATCTGGCGCAGTTCGATGCGGGTGTGGTACTCGCGCACCAGATCCTTTACCAGTTCACGAAAGTCGATCCGGGTCGGGGCGGTAAAGTAAAACACCAGCTTGCTGCGATCGAACAGGACCTCCACATCGACAAGCTTCATGTCGAGCTGGCGTTCCCGGCTGCGCGATTCACAGAACTTGTGCGCGGAGTACGTCATGGTATCGTTCTCTTCGGCGACGATCTGATCCTCGTCGGTCACCTTGCGCAGGACATCGCGCACACCATCCGGAGGAAGATCCTCAGGAAGGCGATCCACAATGTTCATGACCGTAGCGATGCCGAGGCCCTGACCGGTTTCCGCAAGTACGCGATCCCCTCTGTCTACAAAGGGGTCCTCACAGTAGAAAAAATATATTTGTCCGTAATGACTGAATTTTATACCGATTATGCGCTTCATGTAGGTGCGTTGTCCGCCGCGGGGCGAACCGGGTAAGAAGGATGGAAATAGATCCCTTTCTTTTCCGTCATTCCAGAGGCTGTGTCAATCACCCGACAGCGCTGGATTTTGAAGCCGCGCTACGGTATGCAACAGGTTCCTTGTTCCCTCACCAACCCACGGAGGCGTCATGCTCGACCGCGAACAGGCTTTGGCCCTTTTGAACGAACTCGGCCCCGAAAAACATCTCATCCAGCACGCGCTGGCCTCGGAAGCGGTCATGCGCGCCCTTGCCCGGCATTTGGGCGAGGACGAGGAAGTCTGGGGCCTGACTGGGCTGCTGCACGATCTCGACTATCCCCTCACCCATGAGGACCCCGCCAAGCACGGCCTCGTCGGAGCCGAACGCATCGGCGACCGCCTGCCCGAAGAAGCCCTGCACGCCATCCGCGCCCACAACGGCGAGATGACCGGCGTGGCTCCCTCCTCCGCCTTCGACTACGCCCTGCGCTGCGGGGAAACCGTGACCGGGCTTGTGGTCACGGCGGCGCTCGTGCGCCCCACGGGCATGGAAGGTATGCAGGCCTCCAGCCTCAAGAAAAAAATGAAGGATAAAGCGTTTGCCGCCAGCGTCAACCGTGACTGTATCCGGCAGTGCTCGGAGCTGGGGCTTGAACTCGGCGACTTCCTCACCCTCGCCATCGGGGCGATGGCGGAAATCGACGAGGATCTCGGGCTGAGGAAATAGGCGGCCCGGCCTTCCCCGACGGCGGGGCGTGCGCACGCCCCCTGCCATCGGGGCTCCGCGCAGGCACGGCACATTCCGGCACGCGGATACCCTGCGGCGCAGTCATCCACGGGGCACCGCGCAGAAACCGCACATATTCTCCAACGGACGAACCATGAAAATCCGTACGGTCTGCACCTGTCCTCTGGAAATCGTCCACGACATCATGAGAGGCAAGTGGAAAACGATCATCGTGTTCCAGCTGCGGAACGGCGGCATGGGGCTGGCGGAACTGGAACGCGGCATTGAAGGCATCACGCAGAAAATGCTGTTGCAACATCTGGGGGAACTCAGGGCGTTCGGGCTGATCGGCAAGATCGAACCGGACGGATACCCGTTGCGCGTGACCTACTTCCTCACAGAGCGAGGGGAAAAGCTGTTGCGGGCCGTGCGGATCATGCAGGATATCGGCGTGGAATACATGCTGGAGAACGGGCAGGCCGGCATTTTGGAGCGCAAGGGCATCATCCCTGCCGCCGAGGGCATACCCACAAAAAAGTAACTACTGTACTTTCCGCCACATGCCGCTATCGTGGGCACAACACCCGGAGGTACGGCATGAATACGGCACTTCTCTTGATCGACATCCAGAACGACTATTTCCCCGGCGGCGCTTGGGAACTGTCCCACGCGGACGAGGCCGCCGCACAGGCCCGGCTGGCGCTGGGGCGTTTCCGCGAACAACACAGGCCCGTTTTCCACGTCCGGCATATCAACACCCGTCCCGGCGCGGCCTTCTTCCTGCCGGATACGCCCGGTTCCGAGATACACGGCGCGGTCAAGCCGCTGGACGGCGAACCCGTCATCATCAAACACGCGCCGGACGCTTTTTTCCAAACGGATCTCCACGACGCCCTCAGCCGGGCGGGCATACGGAAACTCGTCGTCTGCGGAATGATGAGCCACATGTGCATCGACACGAGCGTACGGGCCGCCCGAAACCACGGCTACGACAACACGCTCCTGCATGACGCCTGCGCCACGCGGGATCTGTCATGGAACGGGAAAGCCATCCCCGCCGCAACAGTACACGAAGCATTCATGGCGGCCCTGCACGGGGCTTTCGCCGACGTACGGACGACCGGGGATTTCCTCCCGTCCCTTCCCGCATAACCGGAGCCTCTTCCGCATAATCGCCGCCGCAATACGGCAATGACGCCACATGAGGCTATTTTTGGGGAAATAGCATACCACCGCGAGACGGCGAGGGCCTCGGAAAACCGCCACCCCGCCGCCTGAACAGCGAATACTCTGATGCGGTGAAGCCGCCCCATGCCCGCACAAAAAAGAGAGGCTTCCACGGAAGCCCCTCTTTTTTGTGCCGCAATCAAAACAATCAGCAGTTCCTGTTGCAGTGGAACTCGTCATCCATCCAGTATTCTAGAGGCATGGCTTTCTTCATGTTTTCGATGAGGGCCTTTTCCTTTTCGGAGTCCATCGCATGGAGACGGATATAGACGTGGCTGGTCCCTTCCTGCGTCTTGCCGCGCGAGGTGAGCACGGAAAGGACGTTGCCGCCGTTCTGGCTGATGGCCTCGAAAATCGGGGTCAGCACACCGGGCTTGTCGGGAAGCATGAAGGCAAGCTGAAGGCCGCCCTTGCTCTCCCCGCAGAAGTCCACCAGCACTCTGAAGATGTCATGATCGGTGATGATCCCTACGAGTTCCCCGGAACCATCGACCACGGGCAGGCCGCCGATGCCCTTGTTTTCCATGAGCAGGGCGGCGGCGTCCACGGCGTCGGTGTCATAGACCGTGACCGGATCGCTGGTCATGATGTCTTTCACCTTCACTTCGGAAAGGAGAGAATACAGCTCGTGCATATCGAGCGTCGTCGCCTTGGAAGGAGAGGCGGCCCGGATGTCCCTGTCGGAAACGATGCCTACCACATGCTTCCCGTCAAGGACGGGAAGACGCCGGATATTATGATCCTTCATCAACTTCGACGCTTTCAGCATGGATGTGTCAGGGGTCACGGTGATGACGTCCTTGGTCATCCACTCACGAATCAGCATGGGAACCTCCTTGCGAGACAATCCGAGAGTTACAAGGGTTAAGGGGGCGCTCTTCGAGCAAGCCTTAATCTACACGAATTCCCGCCTTCACACAATGCCGGGAGACGGAAGAATACACACTGGCCTCGCCCCGGAAAGCATGGTATCCGACCCTCATGATACCTTCCGATCTGATGCCGTTCTGGCTGACGCTGGGCCGCCCGCTCACCCGGCTTTTGTTCGCCATGTGCATTGGCCTGCTCATCGCCAATATCGTTGAAGCGCTGCGCTGGACACAGCCTCTCGCCCGCCTTTCCGCGCCGCTGGTGCGGCTCGCCCGGCTGCGCGAAGCCGCCGGGGCGTCCTTTTCCATGGCCTTCTTCTCCCCAGCCGCCGCCAACGCCCTGCTGTCCGACAGCCACGCCAAAGGCGAAATCAGCCTGCGCGAGCTCGTGCTCGCCAACCTGTTCAACAGCCTGCCCGCCTACATGGTCCATCTGCCGACCATGCTGTTCATGCTCTGGCCCGTGCTCGGCGCTCCCGCCCTTATCTATACGGGGCTGACCCTCGCGGCGGCCGCGCTGCGGACCCTGTTCACGGTGGGCCTCGGGCATTTCCTCCTGCCGCCCCTTCATGGCGAGAACTGTATCGAGTGCCGGCTGCCTCAGGAAAAAGTCACCCTCAAGAGCGCCGCGCTCAAGGCATGGAAACGGTTCCGCCGCCGCCTGCCCAAGCTCGTCATGTTCACCATCCCCGTGTACGTCGCCATGTACCTGATGCAGCACTACGGTCTGTTCCGCACCGCCGAGGCGTGGCTTTCCGACCATACCCCGTGGCTCGGGTTCATCCGGCCCGAGGCGCTCGGCATCGTGCTCCTGAGCCTCGCCGCCGAAATCGGCGCCTCCCTGTCCGCCGCGGGTTCCGCCCTGCATATGGGCGGGCTCACCCCCCCGGAAGTCATCATCGCCCTGCTCGTCGGCAACATCCTCTCCACCCCCATGCGGACCGTCCGTCACCAGTTCCCGGCCTATGCCGGGTATTACAGCCCCGGCCTGGCCTTCAAGCTCATCTTCTACAATCAGCTCCTGAGGACCATCACCATGATCGGCGTGACATGGGCCTATTGGCTATGCGCCATCGCCTGAGGGACCCGCTTCCCCGCCTTCTTCAAGGGCTACGGAAGCATAAATGTAGCCGTATCCGGATGCGGCACCCCAAGCGGCTCCTTTGCCCAAAATTTGAAAGAAAGAAATCCATAGGTTACCGCTTTCGAAATTTTCTTGCAAAAAAAGCTTGCCAAGTTTCTCAATCTCGCTTATTAAATGTCCTCGCTGCTGCGGTAGCACTTATGGCAAGGTAGCTCAGTTGGTCAGAGCATACGGTTCATACCCGTAGTGTCGAGAGTTCAAATCTCCCCCTTGCTACCAGATGACAATGGCGGTTCCGGATAAACATCCGGGACCGCTTCGTCGTTTCAGGGTATTCGATGTTTCTGAACATTGGCGCATACCGTTTCTTTTCAGGAACGGCGTGCGCTTTGTTTATGGAAGTTCCGGGCCGGCTGCGGGCGGCGTCCCCATGTCGTCCAGAAGGCGCGGCGACGGCGGAACCCCCGTCGGCGGGTCACACCATGCGGGAAGACGCGAGAACAGGCCGAGCATACGGTAACGGTCCTCATCCGGAAACACGCCCGCGCCGCACCGCTCAAAGACGATCCGGGACCATGCCCTGCCCGCCTCCACAAACGAACGCGGATCGGCTTCGTACCGTTTCCGGCCCCGCACATGAATGTCGTAGGACGCCAAATGGTCGTATGTCGGAGCCGCCGCCATGACGGTCTGCCAGAACAGCGCATACCCGTCCTCGCGCTCCCGGGCCGTGCCCGCCTCGCCTTCCCCGTAGTGCTCCATATAGGCTTCGCTCAGGCATTGCCGGAACGCGGCGATCCGTTCCGGAGGCGTGTCCTCCGGCAGCAAGCGCTGCCCGAGGCTCCCGAAGGTTCGGGCGTTGGCTTGTGTCTGTTCCGTAATAGGAACATGGAAATGCATCAGGCAGCATCCCGCCAGCAGCCCGGCACCCAACAAGGCTAAAACGTTTCGCATGGCGTTCTCCTCGGGATTCCGGACGACTCCGCAGGAATTCCCTTGCTATTTGCGGTTTCGCCGCGCGGCGCTTCCCCAGCGGGACAGGCTGAACACAAGCTCCCGCACATCAATGGGCTTGGTGAGATGCGCGTTCATCCCGGCGGCGAAACTCCGCTCCTCGTCGCCGCGCATGGCGTGGGCGGTCATGGCAAGGATGGGGACGCTCCGGCAGCGGGGCAAGCCGCTCTCACGGATGCGCCGCGTGGCGTCATAGCCGTTCATGACCGGCATCTGCACATCCATCAAAATCACGTCGAAATCCTGATCTTCCGCATAGCGGTCCACGGCGTCCCGCCCATTCTCCGCCACGCACGTCTCCACGCCAAACCGGGCGAGCATGTTGAGGATCACATACTGATTGAGCTCGTTGTCCTCCACCACAAGGACCCGCTGCCCAACCAAATCCCCAAGGGGCAGGCTCTCGTCCGGAACATTGCCCCCGGAGCAGAACGAACCGGCATCACCCGGCGGAACGTCTTCAGCCAACGGGAAGGCCAGCTCAACCCGGAACGTACTGCCCTTGTTGACGCGGCTCCCCACGGTCAGCGTGCCGCCCATGAGTTCCACAAGCCGCTTGCTGATGGCAAGCCCGAGCCCCGTGCCGCCGAAACGGCGGGTGGCGGATTCGTCCACCTGCATGAACGGGCTGAAAATGCGCCCTATTTCCGATTCGGGGATGCCGATGCCGCAATCACGGACCACAAACTCCAGCCGCACGCGCGTGTTGGTGGAATCCACCACACGGACGCGCAGGCTGACCGACCCCTCGTCGGTAAACTTCACGGCGTTGTTGCACAGATTGAGAAGGACCTGCCGGACGCGCAGGGCGTCGCCCATAAGCAGCAAAGGCACATCCGGGGCGATCTCCAAAGAAAACTCAAGCCCTTTCCCCTCGGCTTCCGGAAGCACCACTGCGGCAAGGATACCAAGCTCTTTCTTGAGGTTAAAGGGAGTGCGGGCCAATTCCAGCTTGTTGGCCTCGACCTTGGTCAGATCAAGGATATCGTTGAGGATGCCGAGCAAGGCCGTGCTCGATTCGCTGATCCGGGAAATGTATTCATACTGCTGCGTGGTCAAATCCGTCTTCAAGGCCAGATAGGAAAGGCCGATGATCGCGTTCATGGGCGTCCGCAGCTCGTGGCTCATGTTGGCGAGGAAGGATGACTTGGCCCGGTTGGCGGCCTCCGCTGCCTCGGCGGCCATGCGCAGGGAAGCCTCATGCTGCTTGTGCTCGGTGATGTCGGCGACGTAGCCAACCGCCCGGACGGCATCGCCGTCCCGCGAGAATTCACTCTCGAAATCGAACCACCGCGAACCCTTTTCCGGGTCCAGCAGTTCGATCTCAAAACGTTCGCACCGCCCCGGCTTCCATGAGGATCGGCGCAGCACTTCCAGCACCCGCTTCCGGCAGCCCGGCGCTATGCGGCTCCATAATCCTCTGAACGCGGAAAAACACACCATGTCGGCGGGGATGCCGAACTGCTCGAAAAAAATGTCGTTGGCGGAAAAAAGAATCCGGCTGCCCCGCGTGCACTCGAATACGCCTATCCGGCCGATCCGGCAGGCCGTTTCGAACCGGGAAAGATTCTCGCGCAGCCGTTCCCGCATACTCTCCAGCTCGCTGACGTCCTGATGGTATCCTTTTAAGCGCAACAAGCCGTTCTTGCTGCGTCCGGGCAACAGCTTGCCGCCGCAGCGCACAAAAATACGCCCGCATACGGGATGGAGCCACGGGTACTGGACTTCATACCGCTGTCCGGTGCTGAGCATCTTTCCCACGCACTCGTCCACCGCGGCGCGATAGGCTTCATCCACGCGACCATACCAACGCCTGAAACAGTCCTCCGGCGAAGGGTGCGTCTCCAGACCGAGCAACAGCAACATGGTCTCGTTGGCCGTCATCCGGTGCTTTCCGTTTTCCTCGTCGACCTCAATGGCCCAAAGGCCCGTATTGCCGATCCGAAGAGCCTCGCTCATCCATTCGGGACTGTTGAACATGTCCGCGTCGATCCCCATAGCCCACCCTCCTCTGCCGCGATTCCGCAAATCGGAACCCTCGGAGCGTATCCAACATTCCACCTATCTGTCTCCCTCTGCGGCAGTGGCCTGCAAAGCGGGAACGTCAAGAATAACGATGTCTTTTCCCCTCAGCTCGACCAAACCCGCCTCGGAGAACCGGGACAGCTGGCGGGAAAGCGTTTCACGGGCCAGTCCGAGCAGATTGGCGAGCACTTCCCGGGAAACCCCGAGCCGGATGCAGTCCCCACCCCCAATCTGCCTTCGGTGCAGCAAATACGTGGCAAGCCGGCAGGCCGCACCGCCCTGCCCCTGCGCAGCCAGCTTGTGCGCGAACATCCGCAGGCGAAGCGACAGCGCCGCGAGCATCCGCAAGGCCATCTCCGGATTTTCCGTCACCAGCGTGAACAGCGCATCCGCCGGAAGGAACAGGGTTTCCACATCGTCCACGGCCACGGCGGACGCGGGGAACGTCCCCTTCTGGAACATTGCGGCCTCGCCGATCGTGTTTCCCTTACGGACAAGATGAAGCACCATCTCCCGCCCGTCGGGAGCGAACCGGACGACCTTCACGACGCCGCGCAGTACTATGTGCATACCGTCGGCGCGTTCCCCCTCACGGAACAGGGCCGCCCCGCGCGCAAACGTGCGCATCCGACACCCCGCAGCGAGACGTTCCCGCTCGTCCGGGGACAACGGCCCAAACAGCGGCCAGCCCCCGAGCACTTACCACCGTTCGTTTGCCATTCCCC
>ENA-OQNO01002016-OQNO01002016.1-human-gut-metagenome-genome-assembly--contig:-NODE-2016-length-12350-cov-2.676430_pt1 | contig 12350 bp, 11 predicted proteins | sample MGYA00242629_ERZ504880 | MGnify/ENA primary metagenome ERZ504880 (study PRJEB26092, sample SAMD00036377) | human gut metagenome | host: Homo sapiens | study: EMG produced TPA metagenomics assembly of... | reverse complement strand
TGATGGTTTATTTTCATCAGGCCAATGTGATTGCCGTATTATTGATGATCGCAAGAGACTTGATCGTAGATGGGTTAAGAATGAGTGCTGCAAATTCTGGTGAAGTTGTCAGTGCAGGAATTTTTGGAAAATTAAAAACTGTACTACAAATGTTTGCGCTTGTGTTCTTATTGTTGAAAGATTGGCCATTTGTCTATATGGGTATTCGTATGGATCAAATTTTGTTGTGGGCAGCAACAGCGGCTTCTTTATATAGTGGATTGATTTATTTCAATCAATTAAAAAAATACGTTTTGGAGACTATGTAATGAATGATGCAAGACAACTAGTTTCTTTATGTACAGAAAATCATTTAACCATTTCTAGCTGTGAAAGTTTAACGGCTGGATTATTTACGAGTACGATTGCCTCCATACCTGGGGCAAGTGCCATATTAAAAGGTGGCTTAGTGACTTATTTTACACCAATGAAAAGTGTATTGGCTCATGTGGATGTGGACTTAATTCAAAAATATGGTGTAATCAGTGAAGAGTGTGCGTATGCGATGGCTAAAAATACAAGACAAATTATGGATGTGGATTATTGTATTTCTTTTACAGGAAATGCTGGACCGGATGCTTGGGAAGAAAAACCAGCGGGAAGAGTATATTGTGCAATCGCATCAAAAAAAGCTATTCAAGTGTATGGTTTTCAATGTACAGGTTTGTCTAGAAATGATGTTAGAGAACATGTTGTTATGCAGATGATTGATATATTGATTCAAACAATTCAAAAGGAGAATATATGCCAAAAGAAAAAGTAGAAACAAATAAAGATAAGCTTTTAAGTGATGTTTTAAATGAAATCGAAAGGGAATATGGTAAAGGTTCTGTCATGAAACTTGGGGATCGAGCGGCTGTTGATATTGAACCTATTCCTTCAGGAAGTTTACTTTTAGATGATGCCTTGGGTATTGGCGGATATCCAAAGGGAAGAATTATTGAAATCTTCGGTCCGGAATCAAGTGGTAAAACAACACTGGCTTTACATGCCGTTGCTGAAGTTCAAAAAAAGGGTGGTCGAGCAGCCTTTATTGATGCTGAAAATGCGATTGATCCTGTATACGCAAAAAATCTAGGTGTTAATATTGATGAATTAATTTTGTCTCAACCAGATTCAGGTGAACAAGGATTGGATATTATGTTGATGCTTGTAGAAAGTGGAGCTGTTGATTTGGTTGTTGTAGATAGTGTTGCAGCTTTAGTTCCACAAGCCGAATTAGATGGTGAAATGGGTGATAATCAAGTTGGATTACAAGCTCGTATGATGTCTAAGGCTATGCGTAAGCTTGCCGGAGCAATGAACCAAAATGATTGTACAGCTATTTTTATCAACCAGCTTCGTGAAAAAGTCGGCGTTATGTTTGGAAGTCCCGAGACAACCACCGGCGGACGTGCATTAAAGTTCTATTCCTCCATTCGTTTGGATGTACGAAGAATTGAAGCTTTAAAGCAGAGCGGAGAAGTAGTTGGTAACAGAACACGTATTAAAGTAGTAAAGAATAAGATCGCACCTCCTTTCAAAGAAGCTGAATTTGATATCATGTTTGGACAGGGAATATCAAAAGAAGGAGATGTTCTGGATTTGGCTGCAAATCTGGGAATTGTAAATAAGAGTGGTGCATGGTATGCATATAATGATGCCAAGATTGGTCAGGGCCGTGAAAATTCCAAGACTTATTTAAAAGAAAATCAGGATATTCTTGCAGAAATTGAACAAAAAGTAAGAGTAAATTATGGATTGGCTGAAGGTTCCGAGGAGGAAGTACCGGTTAAGGAAGAGATTACTGAGGAATAAGTGTGAAAGAAAATCGCTTTCAAACTACTAATTAAGGAATAGCGCAAGCTAGCTTGTGCTACTCAGGGGAATAAAGATGATTATTACGAATATAGAGGCGGTTACAAAAGCAAAAAGCCGCGTATATATCGATGAGCAGCTTGCATTTGTGTTATACAAAGGCGAGCTGTCTCGTTATAAGATTAAAAAAGATAAAGAAATCAGCGATGAGACTTATCGAGAAATTATCGAAGAAGTGCTCACCAAAAGAGCAAAGGTCAGATGCATTTATTTACTGAAATCCATGGATCGGACAGAGTACCAGCTTCGTACGAAGTTAAAACAGGGCGGTTACCCTGACGAAGCCATTGATGGGGCAATCGACTATGTAAAGAATCTGCATTATATAGATGATAACCGTTATGCGCAGTACTATATAGACGGAAGGACCGGAAGTAAGAGCAAGCAGCAAATCACACAGGACTTGCTGCGAAGAGGAATTTCCAAAGAACTGATTCAAAGTATCTATGAGCAGAAGGAGCCGGAAGACGAGACAGAGCAGATCCGTAAATGGGTGGAAAAGAAAAGAGTAGACTTAGAAACAGCAGATCCCAAAGAGATTAACAGGCTTTATGGATTCTTAATGAGAAAAGGTTTCCAAGCCAGTGATATCAGTAGAGTAATCCGTGGAAGAGAATATGATTAGAGACCGTTACACAGCGGTCTTTCATTGTGTTTCGGGATTTTTTTACAGGTATCATTTACTGAAATTATCCAGAAATTTTTGGAAATTTTTCTTGATTTTTAAATAATTCGTGCTATACTAGTCATATGCAGATATGGTTCATCGGTAGAACGTTGGCTTCCCAAGCCGAAGAGGGGGGTTCGACTCCCCTTATCTGCTCACAAAAGTGCCTGATTTACAGGCGCTTTTTTTCGTTTGTGTCGCAATTTACCGGAAAAAATCGCTAGAAAATCCTGTCAAAATAGTAGTTTTTAAATCAAAAAAAGAAATTTGGTCAATGTTATAAGGTTTCTATGTTTTATGTTGACTTCTTTGTGAAAATAGTATAAAATTAGTATGTTGTATTTGTACAATGAAAATTAAATAAGGAGGTGCTCCTGTGCCGAGTGCAATGTGGTTTGTCATTGCTGTTGTAATCATAGTGATTATAGCTATTATTACTTGGTTTGCTGCGATTTCATATAGAAAGAAAATTGTCGAAGAAAAGATCGGCAGTGCAGACGAGAAAGCAAGAAAAATAATAGATGATGCATTAAAAGTTGCGGAGACGAAGAAACGGGAAGCTTTACTTGAGGCCAAAGAAGAGTCATTAAAGACGAAAAATGAACTCGACAAAGAAACAAAAGAGCGAAGAGCAGAGTTACAGCGTTATGAGAAAAGAGTACTGTCAAAGGAAGAATCTATTGACAAGAAAGCGGATGCAATTGAACGCAGAGAATCAGGATTAACAGCAAAAGAAGAAGAGTTAAAGAAAAAGAGTGTTGAAATTGAAAAGATTGGTGAAAAGAGAGTACAGGAACTGGAAAGAATCTCAGGCCTAACCTCCGAACAAGCAAAAGATTATCTTTTAAAAACTGTTGAAGATGAAGTAAAGAGCGATACAGCCCGTATGATTAAAGAAATGGAATGTAGAGCGAAAGAAGAAGCGAACAAAAAAGCAAAAGAGTACATTGTCACAGCCATTCAAAAATGCGCTGCAGACCACGTAGCAGAGACCACAATCTCTGTAGTACAACTTCCGAATGATGAAATGAAAGGAAGAATCATTGGTAGAGAGGGAAGAAATATTCGTACCTTAGAAACTTTGACCGGTGTGGATTTGATTATCGATGATACACCAGAAGCAGTAATTTTATCAGGCTTTGATCCAATTAGAAGAGAAGTTGCAAGAATAGCACTTGAAAAATTAATTGTAGACGGAAGAATACATCCGGCTAGAATTGAAGAAATGGTAGAAAAAGCACAAAAAGAAGTAGAAGCAATGATTCGCGAAGAAGGTGAATCGGCAACACTTGAGGTTGGTGTACATGGTATCCATCCTGAGTTAGTACGTTTACTTGGAAGAATGAAATTTAGAACCAGCTATGGCCAGAATGCTTTGAAGCACTCCATAGAAGTGGCACAATTGTCAGGTCTATTAGCAGGAGAAATCGGCGTAGATGTCAGAATGGCAAAACGCGCAGGTTTATTGCATGACATTGGTAAATCCATTGACCATGAAATCGAAGGTTCTCATATTCAGATTGGTGCAGACTTATGTAAGAAGTATAAAGAGTCCGCAACCGTTATCAATGCAGTAGAATCTCATCATGGCGATGTAGAACCGGAATCCTTGATTGCATGTATTGTACAAGCAGCAGATACTATTTCTGCAGCGCGTCCGGGTGCAAGAAGAGAGACTCTGGAAACATATACAAACAGATTAAAACAGTTAGAGGATATTACAAATACCTTCAAAGGGGTAGATAAGTCTTTTGCAATTCAAGCGGGTAGAGAGATTCGCGTAATGGTAGTTCCAGACGTAATCAGTGATAACGACATGGTTCTGTTAGCAAGAGATATTTCAAAACAGATCGAAGCTGAATTGGAATATCCGGGACAGATTAAAGTCAGCGTTATACGTGAAAGTCGTGTAGTTGATTATGCAAAATAGGAATCCTGTATAGCTGCAATAGCAGTGTAGAATACAGTGTATTCCGGATATAAAAGAAGTACGATTACTTATTAATCTATGTAGTTATTATATAAAGTGTGTCACGATAATTTTATTATCGGTGATGCACTTTTTTATCTTTAAAAATAAATGGTGTGGAATACATGATTGCAGAAGGGAGGGGAATATTTGAAAATCAGGACAAAAAAGCCATTGGCAATTCTAATCGGTATTTTATTAATATGTGCTGTATGTCTTTTGATAATGACCTTAAATGAAGAAAAGCAGTATAGAGAAGCGGGACATGATTTAAAAAGGGTTTCCTTTACTGGAACCTATCACAGTGATTCTAATCCGGAGCCAAAAGAATATAACAGTAGTACACTTATAGATGCAAATGAGAACAGCAGCGTCACATTATTGGGACGTTTTGATCAGGAGCTGAAAGAAAGCCAGGGTTTGTTGTTCCGAATCCCCAATTTACGGGTGAAAATATATAAAGATGAAAAACAGATTTATTCTTTTGGGGAATCCGGAACCTATCCTCCATTTTCAAAATCCCCCGGAAATACATGGGATATCTTTCGTTCGCCTGGTATTCAGACCAGTGACCAGATACGGATAGAGCTGGAAAATATTTATCCAAACAACGTTAAAACAGTATATCATCTTTTTATAGATCAAATTTTGTCAGGAGACTCCGGAAGTTTATTTCATGCAATTTTTCCCAGGGTAGGATTGTCGGTATTTTTGGGCGGGGGTGTTTTTTTATTGGGATGCCTTTTGCTGATTATCTTATTTTTTCTCTGGGTAATGAAAACGCCTTTTTCCAGAAAACCTTTTTATTTCGCCCTATTTGCTATTATAACCGGTTTGTGGTTTTTCTTCGACTTTAAAATTATATCGCTGATCATTCCCTATAATATATTTAACAATATACTGAGTATGATCTGCCTGTCTATAGTCATGCCACTGTTTGGAATGTATATTCTGGAATTTTTGAGTGGGAAAAGCAGAATTCCATTAACGGCGAGCATCTATGTACAGATTGGATTCGTGTTTTATTATTTAATTTGTCAGGGAATGGGCGTTTCTGATGGTTACGATCTGCTTACGCTGCTTTTAATAATTATGGGGAGCGGTATTGTAATTATTTATGGATGCCTCATCTATGAAACTGTTTGTAATAAAAATACGGAAACGAAATTTTTATTGCTGGTAAGCAGCATCTTGTTGTTATGTAGTTTTGATGTGGTAAATTATTTTACAAATTATACGCCGTCTTATGTCATGACAAAAATTTCCTATGGCTTGTTTATGCTGATTCAATTTTTTTATATGCTGCGCTGTATACAAATTAATATAAATGATATTAAAAACGCAAGGATATTGGAAGTAGAATTGGCACAAAACCGCATCGCTATTGCGATCAGTCAAATCCAGCCACATTTTCTTTATAACTCCCTGACTGCGATCAAGCAGCTGTGTGTAATTGATCCTGCCAGGGCAGAGCAGGCAGTGGGAGATTTTGCGGACTTTTTGCGAGAAAATCTGGATTCCCTGTCCAGTTCGTGTCTCATTTCATTTCAAAAGGAACTGAATCATATTAAAAATTATCTGGCGCTGGAACAGCTTCGATTTGGCAGCCGGTTGAGTGTATGCTATGACATTGAGACCTGTGATTTTAAATTACCTTCATTGTCTATTCAGCCTTTAGTGGAAAACGCAGTACGATACGGAATAACGAAAAAACCTGAGGGCGGTATCATTACCATTTCAACAAAAAGTGTCCAGGGAGTAATCATGATAACGGTTGCTGATGACGGAGCAGGCTTTGACCAGTACCATAAAAAAGAGGACGGACGCTCCCACATTGGAATCGAAAATGTGAAGAACCGGCTGAAAGCCCAGTGTAATGGGGAGCTGACCATAGAAAGTGAATTGGGAAAGGGGACAGTCGTGACCATACTAATTCATAAATAATAAGGGGATTTGGTGAATTCATACGCATAAAATGGATAGAGCAGGCATATAATAATACCATAATTAACCATAGGAGGCGTAAAATGGCAAGAGGACCAAGAAAGAAATTAGATGATCAGATCAGGAAGGTGGACGAGCAGGTAGCAAAAGCAAGTAGAAAACTGGACGAGCTATGAGCATTAAAAGAATCATTAGAACAGCAAAAACGGGAAGAAGAAGTAGGCAGACTATATAATCTTATGGTGGAGAACGGGAAAACCCTGGAAGAGGTTGAGCAGATGATCCTTGTCTCAGCAGCCCCTCAGGAGGATATTGCATAAAAAGTGCAAATAAAAAGACAGCCAAATCAGCTGTCTTTCTTTTTCGTGAGTATATTAATACTTCTTATGCAATTTATAAAATATTCATCATTTGTATGTTATCGTAAGTGATTTTAGAATCTAAGTCATTTTCTTAGGTGTATCTTAACTTTTCACCTGTATATTATTGTATATGAATTTCAAGTCAATGTATATCATAAGTATATATCAATTTGTTTATCATCTGTAAGCTATCGCTAGTAATTCAAAATTTCGACATCATCCTAAGTGTTTATCAATTCCTCATCTGTAAGCCATCGCTAGTAAATTCAAATTTCGACATCATCCTGAGTGTTTATCAATTCCTCATCTGTAAGCCATCGCTAGTAAATCCAAATTCAACATCGTCTTAAGTGTTTACCAATTCATCATCTGTAAGCTATCGAAAGTAAATCCAAATTCAATATCATCCTAAGTGTTTAAAAATTCCTCATCTGTAAGTTATCGAAAGTAATTTCAGAATTTCAATTATTATCTTAAGTATGTTTTGTAAATATCATCTGTAAACTGTCATATGTGATTCTAAAAATATCATCTTAAGTATTTTTCAATTCATCATTCGTAAGTTATCTTTTGAATTTTAAAATTTCAATCATTATCTTAAGTGATCCATTCCATCATATGTAAGTTATCTTGTGTACTTTGTCAGATAGTCTCTGATGTTATCGTATGTACTTTGCTAAATCTTTTGTTTTAACACCGAATCTTCCGTGTTTTATCCTTTGTACTTTGCTTATCTTTACAGTTAAGCGGTCTTTTGTATTCTATAGCTTTATCATTCGTGACATGTATGCCTCGTATGTTTTGTACTTCTTTATAATAAAACAAAATGAGAAAAGAATCAAGAGGAAATTACGGGAATTTTGCAGAAATATGAAATTTTCTGTGGAGAAATGGAGATCTGTTTGACGAATTTTGTTCTTCACAGGTCATTTTTAACAGCATATAATAATTGTAAACAGAAAGTGAGGTTGTTTTAGATGGAAAATGCTAATTACGTTGCTGTATATGGAGTAATTCAGGATATACGGATGTTTGGTAATGAATGCTGTCAGCAGTTCGTATCAATTTTGACGGATAATGGAGTGGTTAATTTTATTATTTCTCCTAATACCTATGTGGTGAATGAAAAGAGACTGCGCAGGGGCATGAATGTGGCTGCTTTTTATGATGCCAATCTTCCGGTGCCGCTGATTTATCCCCCACAGTATCAGGCTGTAATTATTACGGAGAGAAGACCCCAGGAAAATGTAATGTTTGATTATTTTAATAATCGCCTGGAAGCAGTGAATAATTCCTTGAAATTAAACGTTGGACGTGGTACAGATGTAGTGACTCCAAACGGGCAGAGGTTTACATGCAGTCTGCAGAATCGTTTGCTGATTGTATTTTATGGAGCTACAACCAGGAGTATTCCGCCCCAGACAACACCCAATAAAATAATCGTAATGTGTTGATCCGGCTTTTCTTGTTATGATATGGACATTCCCGGCATAGAATAATAGTAAAGGGCCGGGAGTGTTTAAAGATGAAAAAAATAGATTGGATAGGGAAGCATTTTTGGATATTTGCCGGAGTTTTCTTCCTGGGTTTTCTTGGGGGGATCATCTGGACAAATTTTGCAGGGGATGTGTATATTAATCAAACTGGAATCCTCAGCAATTATTTTATCAGGCAATATAAATATATGGAGCTGGATTTAAATAGTTTCTTCTTTTTTGTACTGGAGCGGAGATTAAAATGGATTTTGCTGTTGTGGTTACTTGGGTACACCGTTGCCGGACTGCCATGTATCTTTATTTTTCTGTTATGGCTGGGTTATTCGGCAGGAGTAGTGATCACATTATCCGTATTGAAAATCGGCATGTTCGGGATTTTATTTTTTATCGCGTCCATTCTGCCTCAATGTTTGTTTTATATTCCTGCGCTCTTAGTATTTTTGAAATCGGTTTATGAAAAAGCAATCAAGAGGTTTCAAAATAAGAGCCATAATCGAAATGTAACCTTTGAATGGAATTATGTTTTGCTCCTGGTAGGTACATTAGGGGTTATGTTATTGGGCATATTCACGGAAAGTTATATTAATCCCTGGATTGTAAGGCAGATTTTGAAGATTTATTGAAAATAAAAGGAAATATAATGGCGAATTTTTACCATATGTGGTACATAGCAAAAGAGGGAAAGCGATATCTGGTATTTTCGGGTCTATTGCTGTAATTTTAGGTATTTTTGTGTAAAAAAACTATTTGATTTTATGCAGGAATATTATTATAATGTTAACATAATATTAGCTGCGGGGGAATCAAGGGACACGCGTAACCTTGATTTTTCTTATCTTTTTAGAATAATTCCGTTAGGAGCTGTTGACATGACACAAGATATACCACAATTTCTTACTTATTTAATACAAATTAAAAATGCATCGAACAGTACAGTAATGTCTTACACGAGGGACTTAAAAAAGCTGTTTGCTTTTTTAGATGAAAAGGGAGTGAATGAACCGGAGCAGGTTACATCCACCAATTTGAATTCCTATGTACTGCATTTGGAGAAGCAGGGGCTATCCACTGCAACAGTTTCCAGGAATATTGCATCGATGAAAGCATTTTTCCATTACATGTTCGGACTACATAAAGTTGAAAAAGATCCTACGGAAGTGATAAAGGCGCCCCATATAGACAAAAAAGCACCAGAAGTACTCACCATGGAAGAAGTGGTTCTTTTATTGGAACAGCCGGGAAGAGCTACTCCAAAAGAAATCAGGGACAAGGCTATGCTGGAATTGCTGTATGCAACCGGCATGAGAGTATCAGAGCTGATTTCCCTGCGGGTACAGGATATGAACCTGAATATGGATTATGTGCTTTGCAAAGAAGGAGATAAGGAACGGTTTATTCCCTTTGGAAAGGCTGCAGAAACAGCACTTAAGAAATACTTGTCCGAAAGCAGGGCAGTACTATTAAAAGACAGTGAAAGCGAATGCCTATTTGTGAATTGCTCCGGAAAACCCATGAGCAGACAGGGATTCTGGAAATTAATTAAGCAGTATACTACGAAAGCAAATATTACGAAGGATATTACACCTCATACACTGCGCCATTCATTTGCGCTCCATCTGGTACAAAACGGTGCAGACTTAAGGGCAGTTCAGGAGATGCTGGGACACTCGGATATTTCTACAACCCAGATGTATGTGAATATGAATGCAAACAGGGTCAAAGAGGTATATGCCAAAGCACATCCAAGAGGATAAAAATAAATTTGATCCATATAAATAAATGAATAAATAAAACCGGATACGCCAGAATGAATGTTTCTGGCGTATCCGGTTTTTATTGGGTTATAAATGCATTATTTACCACGATAGTACTTAAGGCTTTACAGATTAACTAACACATCTCATGAATCTGATAGATCAGATCTTCTGATTCCGGCCATCCAAGGCAGGGATCTGTGATGGATTTACCGTAAACATGATTTGCTGTGCCGATTTTCTGGCATCCTGGTTCAATATAACTTTCAACCATTACGCCCTTAATCATTTCTTTCAGGCGGGGATTTACGCTGCGGCTGTGCAGAACTTCTTTTACAATACGAACCTGTTCTCCATACTGTTTGCCGGAGTTGGAATGGTTTGCATCGATGATTGCCGCCGGGTTTTTTAAATCCCTTGCATCATACATTTCCAGAAGCAGATTCAAATCTTCATAGTGATAATTTGGCAGGTTGTTGCCGTGTTTATTTACGGCACCCCTTAGGATTACGTGTGCCAGGTCATTGCCGGTGGTTTTTACTTCCCAGCCGCGATAGCTGAAGCTGTGAGAACACTGGGCAGCGACTACAGAATTTAACATGACGGAAAAATCACCGCTGGTAGGATTCTTCATGCCGGCGGGTACATCCATACCGCTTACGGTGAGACGATGCTGCTGATCCTCTACAGAACGTGCACCAATGGCAACATAGGAGAGCAGATCGTAGAGATAACGGTAATTTTCAGGATACAGCATTTCATCGGCGGCAGTTAAACCGGTTTCTTCTATTGCGCGGATATGTAATTTACGGATGGCGATCAGTCCGGCTAATAAATCCGGCTTCTTTTCAGGATCCGGCTGGTGTACCATTCCTTTATAGCCTTCACCGGTGGTTCTTGGCTTATTTGTGTAGATACGGGGGATTAAAATTATCTTGTCAGATACTTTATCCTGTACCTTTGCCAGTCGGTTAATATAGTCGCAGACAGCATCTTCGTTATCAGCGGAACAAGGTCCGATAATTACGAGGAATTTATCAGATTCCCCGGTAAATACGTCACGAATGACCGCGTCTCTTTTTTGTTTTACATCGGCTGCATAATCAGATAATGGATATTCTGTACGGATTTCTTCCGGTGTCGGAAGTTTTTTGATAAAATCAAAGCTCATAATTTCCTCCTCTTTCCCAGGGCTTGCCGGAGCATTTTGGAAAAATGATTAAATCAATAGGATATCCGCAAACAGTGACATCCATTTGATGTAATTATCTTTCCGGCAGGCTCCTGACCAGCCGGGTATGTAAAATTGGGCGGCTCTGAATGATCTGCCTGCCCAGAACGGTCTAAAACAGTTCCATTATAATACATCTATAATAAAAATTCTAGATATTTCTTGTAAAATCAGGTTTAACTTTATTTTCGCATGTGATATGATGGTAAGCGTAAGAAAATAGGAATACATGGCAAGGGAGTGAGGAAGATGGCAGAAAAGAAAAAACCCTATTTTCCAATGTTTGTGGATCTGTCCGATAAGAAAGTGGTAGTTGTAGGTGCAGGTACCATAGCGAAACGGAGAATCCGTGCCCTTATTGAATTCACAAACCATTTGGTGGTAATCGCCCCGGAAGTAAATCCAGAACTGCAGGAACTGGAGAATAACGGCGTGATTGGGATCCTCAGGAAAAATTATGAACGGGAAGATATTTATGGGGCAGACATTGTGATTGCTGCCACGAATGATCATAAAACGAATGATGATATCTACAGTGTCTGTAAATGTATGGGGATTACCGTTAATGTATGCAGCGACAAAAATAAGTGCGATTTTTATTTCCCGGGAATAGCCAGGAAAGAGCAGATTGTAGTAGGGGTTACGGCAACCGGAACAGACCACAGGAAAGCAAAAGATGTGGTAGAAAAAGTGAGGCAGATCTTATAGCTGGAGAGGAGCAAGATGGAACAGGGACTAGTTGTGTTAGCAGTGGCGGTACTGATATTGATATGCTTTGGAGCATATTGTGTGTTTGATAATAAAAGGCGGAAGAAGAGCATATTGCGAAAAGCACGCCTGGCATGGGGACAAAGACCGGACAGAGAATATGAATATGCGGAATTTGAGGCTATCAGCCATTATTTTGAGTTAAATGGGAAAAAGGGATATGCGATTGATGATATTACCTGGAATGATTTGGACATGGATACGATTTTCATGCTTTTAAATAATACAGGTTCCAGTATCGGAGAAAGCTGTCTGTATGATGT
>ENA-OQNO01002012-OQNO01002012.1-human-gut-metagenome-genome-assembly--contig:-NODE-2012-length-12377-cov-2.232898_pt1 | contig 12377 bp, 8 predicted proteins | sample MGYA00242629_ERZ504880 | MGnify/ENA primary metagenome ERZ504880 (study PRJEB26092, sample SAMD00036377) | human gut metagenome | host: Homo sapiens | study: EMG produced TPA metagenomics assembly of... | reverse complement strand
AGATTGAATACCTGACCAAGTCCGGTTGCCAGTGCAGCGCCTTCAATACCCAGTGTCGGGAACGGACCAAGGCCAAAGATCAGCAGCGGATCAAGAATGATATTGGAAACACAGCCGACCAGAAGCCCGATCATCGTAATCTTCATTTTGCCAACGCCCTGGAAGATCTTTTCGTAGGCAAGGTTAAGCGTATTTATCGTTGCAAACAGAAAAACAATTGTAGAATAACGGATTCCAAGGTCAATGACATCTGTATCACCAGTAAAAAGTGCCAGAAATCCAGGCATCACAAGGATACAACCGATTGTCAGAATTACACCATGCAGACCGGACAATGCAAGCCCGTGTGTGGCTGCTTTGCTGGCAGTCTCTCTGTTTCCGGCACCAAGACAGATGGCAATCTGTGAACTGATACCAATTCCAAAACCAATCGCAATCGCATTGGCGAAGTTTTGGACAGGAAAAACAAGCGACAGCGCGGTCATGGCATTTTCACTGATTTGTGCGACAAAGAAACTGTCCACGATATTGTACAGAGAATTTACGAGCATCGAAATGACCATTGGCAGGGCCATGGACATGATCAGCGGAAAGACCGGCTTTTCTTTCATAAATGTGTCGTTCATAGAAACTCCTTTCAAATAAAAACATCTGCAAGTGCCGGTATTTCTGAAAAATCTGTATCGGCGGAGCAGACATAAAAAAACGCCGCACAACTACCACAATGGGTAATTGTGTGGCGAAAAATGGTCGGACCAGAAAAATCCACACTATGTTTTGGAAATTAAAATTGTTGTAAACATGAAAAAAACAGAATCGTTGTTTACAGACACAGATTGTAGCATATAAATAAGAAGAACGTCAATAAAAAGATTGTATAAAAAGGAGATATCCAACCTCATTTGGATGGTCAGGTATCTCCTTCCGTCAAATCTCCAGATTACGCGCGGTTCCGAAACATCCGGGTACAATCATAGTTGGAGCCGATTTCTATGAGTTCAAAGAGTCGCTTGCGGCGCTTTTCCCATACAGAATTGTTCATGCATAAAGCCTCCAGGGTAAAATAAAAACTACTTTTATCTTACAGGAAATGCGGAGAACCGTCAACGGATGGGTGGAGTAATGTATTAAATATAAACGGAATCGTTCGCAGATTATTGTATACAACTCTGTACAACTGGCCTTCTTGCGAGGATTTCGGCAATGTGCTACACTAAAGTATGATTTGAGATGATGAGGATGAAAATGAATTAAGAAGAAAGGAAGCAGGTGTTTCAAAGGAAGGAAACACGCGGAAAGTAGAATATTATGAAAACACTTCTTACATTACAGCTCACGATCTTTCTCCTTGTAGCTGTAGGATTTTTGATGAAAAAAATACATATCATCGGACCACAGGGGCAAAAAAACATCAATGACCTTGTTATTTATCTGATTCTGCCGTGCAACATTCTTCATGCGTTTACACAGAGTGCAGCAGATGGAAATTTTATGAAATATCTGGAAATCCTTCTTATATCTATAGGCATCCAGGTATTCTGTGTGATTTATGGAAAAGTGATGTTCCGCAAAGAACCGGAGGGACGATATAAATGTCTGCAGTATGGAACCATCTGTTCAAATGCAGGCTTCCTTGGGAATCCGATCGCGGAGGGAATTTATGGTGCGGAAGGTCTGGTACTTGCCAGCGTTTACCTGATCCCGCAGAGGATCATGATGTGGTCTTCCGGTCTGGCTGTTTTTTCCGGAACCAGTGACAAAAAGAAAACTTTGAAAAAGGTTATGACACATCCGTGCATTCTGGCATGTGTTCTTGGAATTATTCTGATGGTTACGGGACTTCCACTGCCACTTGGACTTGACGGTGCAGTAACGGCAGTTGGAAACTGCAACACTGCTATGTCCATGATGGTCATTGGCATGATCCTGGCTGACATCGATCTCAAAGATTTCTGGGACTGGACAGTCGTGAAATATACGGTTCACAGACTGGTCGTTATTCCGGCGGTCGTTTATATTGTATGCAGTTTCCTGCCATTGAATAAAACAGTTCTTGGTCTTTGTGTGCTTCTGGCAGCGATGCCGGCGGGTGCGACAACCAGTATCCTCGCAGAGAAATATCAGGTCGATTCTCCGTTTGCAACGAAGATGGTTATCTTTTCCACGCTGCTGTCATTGCCGACGATCTGTCTGTGGAGTATCTTCCTGCAGTAGGAGAAGTAGAAGAGAATTTGTAATAATGCATAGAGTTCTATATATGGATATGCTAAAATAGAACAAAAGGGAGAGGCAGGTGGAAACCTTAAGCCTGAAAAATATGCTGGATGAAATATTTGCAGGGTTACTTTCATTTACAGAAGATGAATGCTTTATTAAAAAAATAAAAGAATAAATACCATACGAGGAAATTTCCCAAAGTACGTAAGATAGCAAAATATAAAGACAGAAAGGGAAAAGCCTCATGGCGAAAAACAACACAACATTTGATAATGTATTTCGGACAATGCTTGAGAAGATGCCGGAGCTGATTGTGCCAGTGCTCAATGAGATATTTGGAACAAATTATCCACTTGATGTTCCGTTGGAACAGCTACGAAATGAACACCAGACGCTGAATGGTGAAAAAATTACTGATTCATACTTCAGAATTGGAAAAAAAGGTTATCATTTCGAATGCCAGAGTACAGGTGACTCGAAAATGGTGATCCGAATGGTGGAGTATGATTTTGCAATCAGCATTGAAAACGTGAAAAAAGAAAATGGAATTTTCAGAATGAGATTTCCACACTCAGCGGTGATATATCTTCGTGGTACAAGAAAAAAGAGCCTCAGAATGGAACTGATCATGCCGGACGGAAAAATTGTGCGGTATCAGGTTCCGGTTTTATGTGTGCAGAAGTATACGAAAGATGAAATCTTTCAGAAGAAGCTACTGTTTCTGTTACCTTTTTATATCATGAGATATGAAAAAGATAAAAAGAAAATTAATAAAAGTGAAACAGAACTGCATAAACTATTGGAAGAGTATGAATCTATACTGCAACACCTGGACAAGATACTTTATGATCAGGGAGCGATATATGGCAGACTGCTTGAGCTTATAAAAGAAATTTCCGACTACATATTCAAAAAAGAAGAATCGGTGAAGAAAGGAATAGGTGATATTGTGGGTGGAAAAGTGTTGGAATTGCAGACAGATAAAGCACTGCAGAAAGGCAAAGAACTTGGCGAGAAAATCGGTGAGATAAAGGGTATTTGTGAAACGGCACAAGAATTTGGGGGATCTAAGGAATCGCTGAAGAAAAAGCTGATCGAAAAGTTCAATCTTACAGAAGCAGAAGCCCAGAGTCACATCGATAAATACTGGAAAGAATAGAACAAAAGATAAATACAGAAAGTAAAAGAAAGCTTCAGAGCTCGTACAGTGAGCCCTGGGGCTTTCTTTGCGTATAGAATTATTTTTTTGCTGTTATGAAATCTTCCATTTCTTTGGGATAGGAAATTTATAGATATTACATATCCCAGAATGTGTTCTAACAGGATATTTGATATGTTATAACGATTGACATAAGATAATTAATATCCTATAATCAGTAAAAGAAAGTCATACAATATCCGATTTTTCGAGTCAGAGGTGCTATTTGATGGAAAAAATGCCGTACTATGCGATCACAGTCAGGAGATACAATGTCCTGTTCCGACACACAGAGTGGTTCCACCAGACCCAGGACCTCTACAACGAAATCCTGCTTTTTTATTACCAGCTGTATCTGGAAACCTTTCTGGATGAGCAGCCCGGCACACAGGAAGCCCTCCGCATTTTGGAGAAGCTGACCATCGTCGGACGCGACAAACAGCCGGTACCAAATCCCATTCCGTGGAAAAAGGTTCCTCTTTATTTTCGAAGGGCAGCCATCAATACTGCCACGGCAGCAGCCAAAAGCTATCTGGCAAGGGAGGAGCAGGAACAGCCCACCGAGGCTTTTACCGAATCAGTGACATTCTACAAAGGAATGTACCGTGACTTTCAGCAAAATACGATTTCTCTGAAGCTCTGCGATGGAGAAGGCTGGCAATGGTGCAGACTTCGTCTTCGCGGCAACACCGTTCCGGAAGAAGGACAGATGATGACCCCGGCACTGGTTTTGAAGAAAAACCGCGCAGAACTTCATATCCCGTGGAAAATACCTGTGGCAGACGGACGTGGCGCCCGTGAACGTATTACAGCAGAAAGCAAAATATGTTCCGCGGTTTTTACCGGTCAGGACGCATGCACAGTATGCTGTATTCTCGATTCTTCCGGAAAACGAGAGAGTTCCTTCTATATAAAAGGGGGCAGAGAATACGCGAATGCCAGCCGTCAGAGCTATGACAGGATCAAACGATCCGAGGACGTTCAGGGTGGCGGCGGCAATGCCGAAGCAAATTACCGATACTGGAAAAAACTGAAAAATCTGCATGAGCATTATGCACATCAGATCAGCAGACAGATCATTGATTATTGCAAAATTCAGAATGCCAGCATTCTGGTCCTGCCGGAATACAACAAAGACTATGGAAATATCATTCTGGCAAGCGTCGGAAAAAATTCCCCACTTCGTCTGGTTCCGTCCATCCGAGAAAAACTGAAATACAAGGCATGGCAGGAAGGCATCGTCGTTCTGGAGGTTCAACAGCATAATATCAATTCTGTGTGCAGCCAGTGCGGAGCCAAAATCCGCCGGAAAGGTGCGGATTTCCAATGCGAAAACGGCCATCGCGGCAGCAGATATCTGAATATGGCACAGAATCTTGGACAGAAATGCCTGGATAGCTTTAAGGAAAATCAGAAAAACAAATAATGGAAAAGTCAACGATAGAGTCGTTGTTTTCATGTGATGAGCGATCATCGCATCACGAATAGAAGTAGGTAACTACAAAGAGGGTTGCATCTATATGGTGCTACTTTCGGGCTGAGTACCGCCCGCCGGAGTCCACGAGGACCCCGCAAAGACCGTGACTTTTACAAAAGCCGCGAGAGTACTCGAAGTTATATAGGAAAGAGAATTAGGTAAGAAAGAGAACATTGATACAGATTTATTTTTGACCGAACTGCATAACTGAAGGAAAGCTGGTTTGGGTTCTGAATGGAAGATGAAAATGAAAAAGAAAAAGACAGAACAGAAAAGAAGATAAATTTGCATTAGCCTGCCGAACTCGAGGAGTGAAGCGGGCTATTAGTGTGTAAAAACGAAGAGGAGAATGATGGTTTTAAACTACAGATGAAGAATACGAAAAAGAAAACAAGAAATATTCGATGGATGTTAGTAATCTACGATGTGGCAGTTTTTGCATTGGCTGCAATATTAATGTTTGCATTATATGAAGGAAACGACAAACTCTCATATATAGGAATTATTCAACAATCTATATTAGCGTTTGTATGTGTGTTTGCAAGTAGATTGATTGGTAATGTATATGGACAGATTTGGAGATATGGAGGTATTCAGTGCTATATAAGACTTCTTTGTACTGATGCGATTGCTTTTCTGGTTTACATGGGATTTGAACTGTTGTTACCGATTGAGAAGATTACTTTTCCAAGAATGTTGTGCCTAAGTTGTTTGAATCTGCTTGGCGCACTGTCATTACGCATGGCTTATCGTTATGCATATAAATGTGGTAATCAGGAGACTTTGGTTGGTCGGTTTCTTTCTTGGATTTTATATACAGTTTCTGGAGTTGCAGCAGCAAATAATAATGAATCGCAAAAGATTAAGATTGCCATTATAGGTGCAGGACGGGTAGGGGTCAGCTTTGCAGAGGAATTGCTTAATAATGAAGAAGCTGCCTACATACCAAGATGCTTTATTGATAATGATGTCGATAAGGTAGGGCGTGAAATCCAGGGGATCCCTGTATGGTCTGAGGATAAAGCAACCTTTAGAAGGCTTAGTGAGTTAGAAGTTCAGGAAATTGTGTTTGCGATTCCTTCCATGGATGTAGAAAAGAAAAAAACGCTTTATGAATATTACAAAAACGCAGGATATAGATTGAAGGTTTATGACTATCCAATTGTTTATGCAGCAGGTGGTAAGAGACATCTGAGAGAATTTGATACTGAAGATTTACTGTTCAGAAAACCTTTGGTCGTAGCAGATGAACGAACTAATGATTATTACAAGGAAAAGGTGATATTGATTACGGGAGGTGGCGGTTCCATTGGTTCTGAACTTTGCAGACAGCTTGCGAAGATGTCGCCGAAGAAGATTGTAATTTTGGATATATATGAAAATGGAGCATATGATGTACAGCAGGAATTAAAGATTGCATATGGTAATACCTTAAATTTGCAAATTGAGATTTGCTCCATTACTCATAAAAAAGCACTTGAAAAAGTATTTGAGAAACATCATCCACAAATTGTCATAAATGCTGCTGCACATAAACATGTTCCGTTGATGGAACATAACTGTGTAGAAGCAATATACAACAATATATTTGGAACACGAAATCTAGTTGAATTGTGTGAAAAATATGAAGCAGAACGTTTTATGATGGTTTCCACAGATAAAGCAGTAAATCCCACAAATGTAATGGGAGCCACCAAGCGTATGTGCGAGATGATTGTGCAGAGTGCAAGCACACATGGAAAAGTAAAGTACAGTGCAACAAGATTCGGAAATGTACTTGGAAGTGCCGGCTCAGTTATACCGTTGTTTCGAAGACAGATTGCAAACGGTGGACCGGTTACTGTTACCGATAAAAGAATTATCCGTTATTTTATGACAATTCCGGAAGCATCACAGTTAGTACTTCAAAGCGGAGCAATGGCGAAGAATGGAGAGCTGTTCGTACTTGATATGGGAAAGCCGGTCAAAATTTATGATCTTGCAGAAAGCATGATCCGTTTGTCCGGAGCACAAGGAATATCAATTATAGAAACAGGACTAAGATCTGGAGAAAAACTGTATGAAGAACTTTTGGTCAAGACTGAGGAATTGGATAAGACCGAAAACAGCATGATCTTTATTGAAAGAGATACAGCACTGAGCAAAGAAGAAATTGAGAATCGTCTTGCTTTATTACAGGAAGCTTGTGACTCTGGGGATGATGATCTTGCGCGCGAGGCATTAAGGAAAACTGTGCCAACATTCAGAACACCAGAAGAAGTAAATAAACTATGTGGTGAAATAATATAAAGAAAATAAGGACTGAAAAAGATGTTTAGTAGAAAAAAAGATTTTGAAGCATTTGAAAACAAAGTATGGCTTGCATCACCAACTATGCATGATGGTGCAGAAATGAAATATGTGAAAGAAGCATATGACACAAACTGGATGTCGACAGTTGGTGCAAATATCAACGAAGTTGAAAAAGCTGCAGCAGAAAAGTCAGGCGTTAAATATGCAGTTGCATTGTCCTGCTGCACAGCAGCTCTTCATCTTTGTGTGAAGTTTGCTGGTGAAAAACTTTATGGCAAGCCGGAAATCGGACACGGAGCAGTTGAAGGAAAAAGAGTTTTCTGTAGCGATATGACTTTTGATGCAACTCTGAATCCAGTTGTTTATGAAGGCGGAATTCAAGTATTTATTGATACTGAAAGAGATTCCTGGAACATGGATCCGGTAGCACTTGAAAAAGCATTTGAGATGTATCCAGAAGTTAAACTTGTTGTTTCTGCTGAGCTTTATGGCTTTTCTGGTGATATTAAAAAAATCAAGGAAATCTGTGAAAAACACGGAGCACTTCTTATCGAAGATGCAGCAGAAGCTATGGGAGCAACATGGGATGGAAAACAATGTGGATCCTATGGGGATTATGCCGCTGTATCTTCTAACGGAAACAAAATTATAACAGGAAGTTCCGGTGGATGCTTACTGACAAATGACCTGGAAGTTGCAAACAAAGCAAGAAAATGGTCTACGCAGGCAAGAGAAGCAGCCGCATGGTATCAGCACGAAGAGGTTGGTTACAACTATAGAATGTCAAATGTTATTGCAGGTATCATTCGTGGACAGTATGACTATCTGGAAGAGCACATTGCTCAGAAGAAAGTTGTATATGAGAGATATAAAGAAGGCCTGAAAGATCTTCCGATTCAGATGAATCCATTTGATGAGAAAAGATGTGAGCCTAACTACTGGCTTAGTGCATTGATCATTGATAAAGAGGCAATGTGCAAACAAGTACGTAGTGGTACAGATGCAATCTATATTCCGGAAAAAGGAAAGAGCTGTCCGACAGAGATTCTGGAAGCAATCACCAGTATCAATGCAGAAGGAAGACCTATCTGGAAACCGATGCATATGCAGCCAATGTACCGAATGAACGAGTTTGTAACAGTATCCGGTTCTGGAAGAGCAAAAACAAATGCCTATATCGAAGGTGGTATTGAAGATGTTGGAGCCGATATCTTCCAGAGAGGTGTGTGCCTGCCGAGTGATAACAAGATGACGGCAGAGCAGCAGAATAGAATTATTGAAGTGATAAAAGGATGTTTTGAATGATGAAAAAAATAAATCTTGGTATAAAAAGAATATTTGATATATTTGCAAGTTTAATTGGTTTGATAATATTATCGCCAATTTTAGCGTTAATAGCTATTGCTATCAAATGCGATTCAAAAGGTCCTGTTTTTTTTCTTCAAGAACGCATTGGGAAAGTGGGAAAAACATTTAATATATATAAATTTCGAACAATGGTTATTAATGCAGAATCAATAGGTGAAGGTTTGATTTGTAGAGATGATTGTGATCCAAGAATAACACGAATGGGAAAAATATTGAGAAAGACTAGTTTGGATGAACTTCCTCAGTTGATTAATGTGCTTTTGGGAGATAGCGGTATAATAGGAACAACCAAGAAAAACCTTGATTTTACAGGGGGTTCGCTGGCTTAGTCGAATTTTGTTATGATAATTTTTCTTTGTGTTGTGTCGATTGAGCGGGGGAACAAATATAAAAGAATGGTTTCTTGGATGCTTATTTTGACCCACACTATAAGCTGAAAAATTATGATAAGGAGGTTTGACCTAGCCTGCGGATGATCTTTTTAATAAGAACATTCACAGGCTAGTCGTCGTGTTAAAGAACTTACCTAATAAAAACAAATAATTATGAGGAGTGTGTTGAAAATGGGAAGAAAATTATTAATTGTAGCCTCTAAAAGATATGGAGATTATGTAAAAGAGATAGCAGAGTCAATGGGATGTTTTGAGGAAATCTCCTTTGTAGATAATGACAGAGAAGGAGCTATTGGAAAACTGGAGGATGTGGAAAGTTTTTATCCGGAATATAACTGTGCAATAGCTGCATGTGACGATGGAACAGAAAGACTTGAGTGGAATAAAAAGTTGGAGGCACTTTACAATATTCCAGTTTTATTTCATATGGATTCTACTATTTCTCCATCAGCTAATTTAATGCCTGGCTGTATTGTTGAACCAAGAGCTGTTGTTGGCTGTGAAAGTACTATTGGGCAGGCAACGGTCATTGGTGCCAATAGTGTAGTAGAGCCATATTGCCTTGTTGGAGATGGCTGTACATTAAAATCAGGAACAATTGTGAAATCAACAAGTATGGTTGCAATGAACACAAGCACAGAACAAGGAAGTGTTCTGTTTACATCATTAACAAAGGAATGATAAGGATCAATTATTATAGGAAGGATGAAACCGCCCTGATTTTCGTGGGGGGGGGGTACACGATGAATAGTACAAATGAAACAAAGATGGATATGAAACAGGCAAAACAAAATAACACGCCAAACATACGCTGGACGCTTGTCGGGTATGATTTGATTGTATATGCATTAGTAGCAGTTATACTCCTGGTGTTATATGGAGGAATGGATAAATTATCAACTGTTGGGATCTTCCAACAAGTAGGTCTTTCTGTTCTGTGTATTTTCACAGCACGTCTAATAGGTAAAATTTACGGGCAAGTATGGAGATATGGTGGGATTCAGTGTTATATCCGCTTGCTGTTTACTGACTCTATCGCTTTTGTGGTGTATCTATGTCTGGAACTCCTACTTCCAGTTCAAAAAATTACATTTGCAAGATTACTTTCATTGGTTAGCTTGAATTTATTAGGAGCATTAGCACTTCGCATGATGTATCGCTATGCATACAAATGTGGAAACCAGGAGACAACAAGAGGAAAAATTCTTTCTATATTATTACATATATTTTCAGGCATTGAAGCTGGAAATGAAAAAGAAGTGCAGAAGATCAAAGTTGCAATTATTGGTGCTGGACGAGTTGGTGTGAGTTTGGCAGAAGAACTTTTGAACAATTCAGAAGCAGCGTATGTACCAAGATGTTTTATTGATATTAATAGGGAAAAAGTTGGACGAGATATACATGGCATTCCGGTTTGGTCTGAAACGGAAGCAACTTTTAAGAAGCTAGGCGAATTTGAAGTACAGGAAATCATTTTTGCAATCCCATCAATGGATGCAGCAAAGAAGAAAACTCTTTATGAGTATTACAAGAATGCGGGATATAAATTAAAAGTATATGATTATCCGACTATGTATGTGGCAGGAGGAAAACGTCATCTTCGAGAATTTGATATAGAAGAACTTTTATTTAGAAAACCTCTGGTTGTTTCGGATGAACGTACCAATGCATATTACAAAGATAAAGTCGTTCTGATTACAGGTGGTGGCGGTTCTATTGGGTCAGAACTGTGCAGACAGTTGGCCAAGATGAATCCGAAGAAGATCATTATCTTAGATATTTATGAAAATGGTGCATATGATGTTCAGCAGGAATTGAAGATAGCATATGGAAATAAACTGGATTTGCAGATTGAAATCTGTTCCATCACTCATAGAAAAGCTCTTGAAAGAGTATTTGAAAAATATCATCCACAGATCATTATCAATGCAGCCGCTCACAAGCATGTCCCATTGATGGAGCATAACTGTGTAGAAGCCATTTACAACAATGTATTTGGTACACAGAATCTGGTGGAACTTTGTGAGGAGTATGGTGCAGAACGCTTTATGATGGTATCAACGGATAAAGCAGTTAATCCTACAAATGTTATGGGCGCAACTAAGAGAATGTGCGAGATGATTGTCCAGAGTGCAAGTACACACGGAAAAGTAAAATACAGTGCAACACGTTTTGGAAATGTACTTGGCAGTGCCGGATCAGTTATTCCGTTATTTAAACGCCAGATCGCTAATGGCGGACCGGTTACAGTTACAGATAAGCGAATCATCAGATATTTTATGACAATTCCGGAAGCATCACAGCTTGTACTTCAGAGCGGTGCGATTGCCAATAATGGAGAGCTGTTTGTTCTTGACATGGGAAAGCCAGTAAAGATTATGGATCTGGCAGAGAATATGATTCGTCTGTCTGGTGTACAGGGAATTGAAATTATTGAAACTGGATTAAGACCGGGAGAAAAACTCTATGAGGAATTGTTAGTTAAGACAGAGGAATTGGATAAAACAGACAACAGCCTGATCTTTATTGAAAGAGATACAGCATTAAGCAAAGAAGAAATATATAGAAAAATTGACGTGCTTAGAAATGCCTGTGACACAGGGGATGATCTGATTGCAAAAGAAGCGTTAAGATCGGTTGTTCCAACATTCAAGACACCGGAAGAAGTAAATAAAGAAATCGCATAAAGAAATGTAACTATTACAAAGAACAATATAGAACAAGAGGGAATAGATCATGTTTAAAGAGAGTAACAACTTCAAAAAATTTGAATCAAAAGTATGGTTAAGCAGTCCGACCATGCATGGCCCGGAAATCGAATATGTAAAAGAAGCATATGAAACTAACTGGATGTCAACAGTTGGAAAAAATATCAATGAAGTGGAAAGACTTGCCTGCGAATATATTGGATGCAAATATGCAGTTGCATTATCTGCCGGAACAGCTTCTTTACATTTATCTATGAAGCTGGCAGGAATTGAAGCATATGGAATGCCAAAGGTAGGGCATGGCGCATTAGAAGGAAAGAAAGTATTTTGTTCTGATATGACATTCGATGCTACTGTAAATCCAATTGTATACGAGGGTGGAGAACCAGTATTTATTGATACAGAATATGATACTTGGAATATGGACCCGGTAGCATTGGAAAAGGCTTTTGAGATTTATCCGGATACAAAGATAGTAGTCACAGCACACCTTTATGGAACACCTGGAAAAATTGATGAACTGAATGCAATTATTAAAAAACATGGTGCGATTCTGGTAGAAGATGCTGCTGAATCTATGGGAGCTACATATAAATGTGTCCAGACAGGAACATTCGGAAAATATAATACAATTTCTTTCAATGGAAACAAGATTATCACAGGAAGCTCAGGTGGATGTTTTCTGACAAATGATGAAGAAGCTGCAAATAAAGTTCGTAAATGGT
>ENA-OQNO01002011-OQNO01002011.1-human-gut-metagenome-genome-assembly--contig:-NODE-2011-length-12377-cov-2.854122_pt1 | contig 12377 bp, 9 predicted proteins | sample MGYA00242629_ERZ504880 | MGnify/ENA primary metagenome ERZ504880 (study PRJEB26092, sample SAMD00036377) | human gut metagenome | host: Homo sapiens | study: EMG produced TPA metagenomics assembly of... | reverse complement strand
TGTCCACCAAGGGCGGCACTTGGAAAATGGTAAAGGCTGACAATGAAAGGTTGCGTTTCCTGACCAGAGAGGAAGTCAGGGCGCTTCTGGGCGACCTTGAAAAGCGGCATCCGCAGTTGCACGATATGGCCTTGCTCTCCCTGCGAACCGGCCTTCGCCCCACGGAAATTTTCAAACTGCGCGGGCAGGATGTGGACGGCAATGCCTGCGGCCTCTATATCATTCAGAAGGGAGGAAAGCGGGTATTCGTCCGCGTGCCGGAGGATATGATCCGGATGCTCCAGGCGTATACGCGCAAGCCTGCGGAACCCACCTTCCAACAGCCTCGCAAGAAGACGGCGTTTGAAAAACACCCGTCTGTTTCCAGACCGCCGTCAGAAAGCTCAATCTGGCTCCGGAAGACGGCGACAGTCTGTACGCCGTCACCCTGCACACCATGAGACATACCTTTGCCTCCTGGTTGGCGCAGTCCGGCAAGGTGACGCTCATGGAACTGCAAAAGCTCATGCGTCATAAGAACATCACCATGACCATGCGGTATGCTCATCTGTTCTCTGGTCAGGAAAGCGAAAAGCTCTCGATTATCGGGGATATGCTGGCCTGAGAAGTCCATCACTTGATTGATTCCGAGGTTTGGACACGCTCGGATGCAATATACTCTTCCAATACGGCGCGCTCATAAAAGACACGCCTGCCGAAATTCGTATATACCGGACCGACGCCTTCCATATGCCAGTAGGCGAGTGTCTTCTGGTGAATGCCGAATTCTCTTTCCACATCTTTCGGGGCAAGCAGTTTTTTGCCCGGCAAGTCGGGGGCATCCGCCGTTTTCCCCTGCTCGGCGGTACGGACGGCTTGTGTAATGAGAGGAAGCAGTTCTTCCGGCGTGGAAAGTATGATGGTGCGGCCTTCAATTTCCATGTTATGGACCTCACAATTGACGATTTGGATATGTCCCACGATATGTTGCAATCAATTCCAACATAGGGTTACATTCGTTCGCCAGGAGCATTTTTTCCTTGTGCCGAAGGACGCCGCTGTAGCTGATTCCAAGACGTTTACTGATTTCTCTGATGCTCAGACCGCTCATAGCGAGTTCAAAAACTTCCCTGCCGCGCGGTGTCAGTCGAATAGTAGATATACTCGCCTCCGGTTCCTCATTGAGGTGATGCAACAGCTCAATGTTGCTATGAACGCCGAAGGCTTTTCGAATTGCTGCCAAATGCCAATATACCGTAGCCACCTCGATGGAGAGATTCCCTGCAATAATTTTTGAGGGGAAATCCTTTCGCCAGCATCTCCACGATTTATCGCTGTTGTCTGGTGAGATTCCGCATAATGAATCCTCTCGATGGTGGTTCAGCACACAAAAGTGCGTACATAATCGCAGTAACACGGTGGATTTTTGCGGAGGAGTGGTAGAATTATTGGTTTTTGAAATTTTTTCAGCGGGGCGGCCTTATTCCGGTTCGGATTGGATGCCGCAAAAAAGCGGCGCGATTCGCCGTTGCCGACACCGCGCCGCATAGTAGAAATTGCTCCAAGAGAATAAATTTGTTCCCCTACGAAGTATTGGAGTGTACTGCGTATAACCTCACACGAACTATCCGTAGTCTAAAATATGATGCACATACCTTTGGGTGTTTACATACCATTTGAATTTTTTCTGAAGCAGACACAGCCGATATTAAGTCTTCAAGAGAATTGTTGTAGATGAAATTTTTGATAGTATAGATGCTTGTTCCCCTTTTTATCCTTTCCAGAGTGTGCAGTTGAAGAGATGTTTAAAGCTGTGTGCGTACACAAAAAACGGACGCTCCCCTTTGCAGACGCTCAGAATTCCCACTTCACCATCAGACTGCCGGTCACGCCTTCGCGCTTGCCGGTGTAGCCCTGCACGCCCAGGTCTACGGTCAGGGGCAGGTCAGCGGAGGGCGTGAGGGAGATGCCCAGTTCGCCGATGCCGGTATTGCCGTGCAGGTTCGGGGCATCGATGTCGAAGCCGTTGGTGGTGGCTCGCGCCTTGCCGTCGAATTCGTGTTCCCAGGCCGCGCCGATGTACGGAGCGACGTGTTCGTTCAGGATATAGGCGAAGCGCCCGCCGAAACGCAGGCGGCTTGAGTTGATGTCGTCGAAACTCAGATGTTCGCCGGTGGACAGGCCCACGCTGTCGCCCTGCTGCCGTGTCCAGAAGTACTTGCCGTACAGGTCAAGTGTGGCGGCATCGTTGATGTTCCAGACGTAGCCCGTGCCGAAATGCAGGCCATAGTAGGGAGAACTGCTGTCGTAGTCCGCCTTACGTCCGGCTGCGTCGCGCAAATCCGAGCTGTCGTACTCGTTGTGCGTCTTGCCCGCGCGTCCGCTGGCTTCGGCGTAGAAGCGGCCCGGCCCGGTATTGACGAAGTCCATGCGGGCCAAAATGCCGCCGCCCAGATAGTAGGCATTGCCGTCGCCGTCTACGGAAGCGGCGTTCGTGAAGGAGTTGTGGGTGTCGTAAGAGCCGTTGCCGTATTCAAAGAATGCGCCCAAGGTCAGGCGGCCCGGCGCAAGGTCGATTCCCCAGGCCAGGCCGGTAAGCAGGGAAAGGCTGTTCATGTCCAGATGCGAGCCGGTGTTGTAGCGCAACGAACCGCCGGACAGCGCGCCGAACCCGGCAAAGCCGTGCCTTTCCGCGTCGTCCGTACCGGAGGAGGCCCGCACGGCGGAATCCATGCCCCGGCCCGCCACGAGGTCCGCGCCTTGCAGGTTCAGGGCCAGTCCGCCGAGGAAGCCTTCGGGCAGGGCCTTGGACTGATCCGTGGCTCTGCCGGGGCTGACTTGAGCGGTGAGGGCATTCAGCCGTCTTGTTGTCGGGTCAAGATTCACATCCGCATTGGTGTCGTGCGCCACGGTGGAACCGATCTGCACAATCCCGTGGCCGCGCTGCAAGTTGTTGGCCGTGAGCGTTTTGTCCGGATCGACCTCCAGCAGGGTCAGGGTAGACCCGGAGGCTAGGGACGTACCGCCCGCCAGTCCCACATTGCAGGCACTGCCCGAGACGTCCGTATCGCCGGTGACGCGCAGTAGGGGCTGCGTGGGGTGCACCGGAGAGATGAAATTGAGGGTCGCGTTCCTAGCGGAAAGATCGCCTTTGTACATGGCGCTCTGGCCGTTGACCCCATTGACACTCAGGATACCGTTGTCCAAGCTGTGGTTGTGGCTTCCCCGGTCGAATACCGTGCCGCCGTATAGAGTGAGTTGATTGGATGTCAGCTCGCTGCCCAGGGCCAACGTCCCGCTCCGTACCGTGGTCATGCCGGTGTAGGTATTGGTTCCCGAAAGGGTCAGCGTACCCGCGCCGGTCTTGGTCAGGCCGCCGTTGCCGGATAAGACGCCGGAGAGCGTATTGTTGTTGTCCGTTGCAATGGCGCTGCCCGCACCGCTCAGCGTCCAGTCATTGGTGTATGTCCCGTTGCCGGAGAGCAGCAGCGTGCCCTTGTTGCCGATGGTGTTGGTTCCGCTGCCGATATTGGTGTCGGAGCCTATGGACAGAGTTCCGGCGCTGATCGTGGTGCCGCCGGAATAGGTGTTGGTTCCGGAAAGAATCAGCGTTCCCGCGCCGGTTTTGGTTATGGAGCCGGAACCGGAAATAACGCCGTCAAAGGACACGTTGTTGGCATTGGTGTTCACTGTCACGCCGGAGAGTGCGCTGCCGGTCGGCGTGCTATCCAGCTCCCCAATGTTGGCGTTTCCGCTGTAGCCAAAATTTACTGATGCAAAGTTTCGTGCGATATGTACTGCGGCGTCGCTGTTTTTGTTCAACGTATTGCCGGTGAAGGCGTCGCTGCTTGAGATTCCGCCCGCTACGGTTGCAGTGCTCAGGTCTGCATTGCCGGAAATGTTCACAATATTGCCCGTGGCCTTGCCGCTGCCTGAGGCAACAAAACCGCCATTGACGTTGCTTTGGACCGTCCCGCCGCTGATGCTTACTATGTTGCCCGTGGCACTGCCGGAATTGGATTCGCCGCCGCTGACGCCGGTCAGCGTGCCGCCGCTGACGTTCACGCTGTTACCGCTCACATCGCCGCTGTTGCTGTAACCGCCCAGTAGCCACTTGGCGGAACCGTTTGTCATGATCACGCTGTTGCTTTGTACAAGGCCAGCTGCGCTCATCCCCCCGTAGATGTTGTTTGCCACGCTTCCGCCGTTGAAGGTGACGCTGTTGCCCGAAGCCTCGCCGCTGCCGCTGTCCACATAGCCGCCGAAGGCGTTGTTTTGTACCGTGCCGCTGCGGATGGCCAGGCTGTTGCCCGTGGCGCTGCCGGAGCCGCTGTAGCCGCCCTGTACATATGTTGCCGTTACATTGGAGAAGTCGACGCTGTTGCCTGTGGCATTGCCGCTGGTCGTTTCGCCGCCGTTGACGCCGCCGCTCAATGTGCCGCCGCTGACGTTCACGCTGTTACCGCTCACGTCGCCGCTGTCGCTGTACCCGCCCAGCAGCCAGTTGGCGGAACCGTTTGTCATGGTCACGCTGTTGTTCTGTGCAGGGCCGTTTACGCTCCGCCCGCCATAGACATTTTCTGTCACGCTGCCGCCGTTGAAGATGACGCTGTTGCCCGTGGCAGCGCCGCTGCCGTTTTGCACGTAACCGCCGATGAGATGTTCTCCCACTGCACCGCCGCTCATGGTCACGTGGTTGTCCTGAGCCTGCCCGCCGTCAGCGGTGGCGATGCCGCCAAAAATTCCCAAGGTCACGCTGCCGTTTTTCATGACAACGGCGTTTTCCCGGGCAGTGCCCTGTTCCACGCGACCGCCGTAAATGACGTTTGTTTGGGACGCAGCGCCGTCCAACGTCACGCGGTTATTCAGAGCGTTCCCCTTACCGCTTTGGCCGCCGTAGATATCTCTTACGGTTCCGCCGCTGATGGTAACTGTGTTCCCGATAACATGAGAATTTACCGAGCGGCTGTAGCCGCCGAGTACGTTGCCGGTTACGGAACCAGAATCGAAGATGGAGACGTCGTTTCCGTTTACGGTTCCCTCTGCAGCGCCGTAGCCGCCATAGACGCTGCCTAATACTGAACCGAAACCGGAGATGGCGACGTTGTTGTCGGTCACGGCACCATTGTTGGCTCCGCCCAGGATGTCGCCGCCGACCGAGCCGCCCGACAGAATGACCGTATTATTGCTGACCGGGCTGAACGCGGCGTCCACGTCATTGCCATAAACGTCGCCGCCCACATTGCCGCTGTTGATGGTGACCACATTGTCGCTGAGGCTCCCCGCAGGAAAAAGGCTGTTGTCGATATTCCAGAGGGGGCCTTTGTCAAGGTTTGAGCCGGGGTAGGTAACGTCAGCGGCGTTGGCCGAAGGCGCAAAGCCGGGCGGCCCAACCAGCAGGGCGGCCAGCGCGCAGGCTGGAAGAAGCCTTGTGCAGGTAAAGCGGAATCTATGCGTCATAGGTAGCCTCCTCATGTTGTAAGGGTGAAGGATGCGGCTTGCGGCAAACGGCGCGCAACGCAAAAGGCCTCACCCCGAGAAGGGGCAAGGCCATGTTTTTGGACGGAGTGGAAACGCGGAAAGCCGCGCTACGCCTGGACGCGAGCGCGGTGGATGGGCGATGAGCTGTGTGTAGCAAGAAGCGGACCGGAACGCGCTTGTGTTCAGGGCCGCTTCCGCCAGCCACGTTCCTTGCTTACACGCAACCCGGCCCACCGTCAAAGGATGACGGCGGAAGGACGGCGGATGGTGAAGCGGAACACGCGGCATGGAAGACATCCGATGATTACGGGCAAAAAGGTATTTATGTCAGTTTATGTTTCCTTTTGGGAAAAAAAGCAAATAATTTCTGCGTCTCACCCTTTTGGGGTGATACCAGGATGCCGTTGAGCGAGTCGCACCTCATTGTATTTTGAAAGGGCACAAAGGACAATAAACAGTACAAACGTCTCTTCAGGGGCCATACTGAGGATAAGGCGAAGCGTGTATCAGTCCGCTTCTCCTTCCTTCGCCCGTCTGTTGCGACGATTTCGCTATTTTTCCCCGTGGAGAAGTCTTCTCAGTTCCGGGCGGTTGTTTGCGCCGCATTTCCGGTACACAGTCTTCAGGTGCGTTTTGACGGTGTTGAGGCCGAGGCCCACGCGGCATGCGATCTCCGGGCCGGTGCGTCCCTCGGCGGCGAGCCGCGCGATCTCATACTGTTTGACGGACAGACCGAACGGAATTTCCGAAGCGCGTGTTCCGGGCAGTCCCAGATGGCGCAGCCACGGTTCCGCCAGGGCCAGAATGCGCCGCACGCCGTCTTCATGGCGCGTCTCTTGCGGCGCGAGCAACAGCAGCAGGACAAGATCGGCGTTTTCCACAAAAGGCATGAGCACATCGTCCGGCAGGGCCGCGTCCAGAGCGGCGCGCAGAGACTCAAGCGCCTTTTCCCGCGCGTCGAGCATGGCATGGGCGGCGGCCAAGAAGATATGGGCGTAGATGAAGAACAGGCGGTGCTTGTCGAAGAGAGGGGGTTGCAGCAGGGCGTGGAACAGGCCGAGCACGGCGGCGGCATCCCCGGCCAGCAGCAGAGCGCGGCCCTGCGCCAGCCGGAAATCGCCCTGGGCGAAGGCGTACATGCGTTCACCCCTGCCCTCGTGCACCCACGCGGGGATTTCGTCCGGACGCCGGAGGAGGCCGGAAAGGCGCGCCGCGCAGACCTCCGCCGTGTGCAGCAGAAAATAATCCTGTTTTTTGGTGATCAGATCGCGCATTTCCCGCACGGCGGCGCAGGCCGTCGAGGTGTTTTTCCGCGCCAGAGCCAGACGCGCGCAAAAATAGGGCGCAAAGCGTATTGCATAGTTGCCCGTGCAGCGCAGCCACGGTCTCGGCCTGACGGCAGAGGCGGAGCGCCTCGGTAAAATCCCCCGCCATGTACAGGGCTTCCGCCTCGAAAAGCAGCTCGCCGCCCGCGCCGTGCCAGGCCGCCGCTTTGTAGTAATGCGGCATACATTCCCGCATCAGCCTGACTTCCTCCCGGATGTTGCCGCTTTCCCGGTGGAACATAAACAGCACGGAGGGGCAGCCCATGCTCCAGGTGGATTCCGGCGGATACAGTCCCGTGGGGCGGCCCAGCAGTTCCCATGCCCTGCGGTGGCGGACGGACATGGCCGCGATGTCGTTGTATTCCGCAAGGGCCAGCAGCATTTCCAGTTCGCCGCGCAGCACGGGAGTGGCTGGATGCGCCTCGTCCAGCGCCGCGCAGTAGCGCGCCAGCCAGCGGCAGCGGTCGGCAAAGGCCGGAAAGTCGGACGCGGAAAGCGCGGCCAGGGCGTGCTTGAACGCCGCCTTGGGGTGCCGGGACAGAACCTCCTCCGGGCAATCCTGAAAGAGCCGGGCGAAGAAGGCGGCGCTTTCCGTGACCAGATGGCGGGCCATGTCCCGTTCCATGACCGAAAGTGCCCGCTCGAAATCGCGCGCCGCGTGATAGTGCTCCATCGCGGGAATGAATTCGTCCTCCGCCGCGAACCAGTCGCCGCAGCGGCGGTGGACGGCCTGCCGCTGTTCGCGTGGAAGTGCACGGAACAAGCGCAGCAGCAGGCTCCGGAATATGGCGTGGACGGTGTACACGCCGCTCCCTTCCCGGCGGCGGACAAACGAGTTCTGTCGGACAAGCGCCTCCAGAGCTGCCCGAGTATCCGTGCCGCAGCAGAAATCCGCCTGCGGCAGGGTGAACTGCTCCAGCGGGCAGAGTGCGAAAAGCATGTCCCGCACGTCCGGGGAGAGTGGGCGATAAAGTTGTTCTTCCAAAAGCGCGGCCATATCCGGTGGCAGTTCGTTCTCGGAATACTGCGGGGAAGATAAGGAGGAAGATTGCGGGGAGGGCAGGGTGAAAGAACGGGCGAAGGCGGGCAGGGAAAAAGCCCCGTGTTGCGCGTAATGGCGGCAATGCAGATATACGCCGCTGACCCATCCGCCCGTGGCCCCATGCAGAGCGCGGATCTGTTCCGGGCTGACCTTGAGGCCGCACAGGGCGCAGTACGCCCGGATGTCTTCTTCCGAAAATGCCAGCATGGCCGGGCCGAGGCGGGCGAGCTCTCCCTTGAGGTCCGATAGCAGGGCGTCGTCCGTTTGGAAATGCCGGGTGGTGAGCACGATGTGCAGATTGCTCATGGCCTGCCGGGCCAGTATCTGGAAAAAGCGGACGCACGACGGCGCGGAAGCCAGCAGGTGCACATCGTCCACGACCAGCACGGTGGGTCTGGCAAAGTCGAGGCTCTCCAGCAGTTCCAGCGCCGCATCGCGTCGGGCCGCGTCATCGGGCGCGAAAGGCGGGCCGAGCCTGCGCAGCGCTCGCGCCGTTTCCGCCGTCTCGGGCAGACGCTCAAACTCCCTGCACAGGGAGCGCCAGAAGGCGCCGTCCGGGGAATCCAGCACGGAAACCCAGATCACGGCCAGGTTTTCCCGGCGCAGAAACTCGCGCACGGCCACGGTCTTGCCGTAACCCATCGGAGCCTCAATGACGGTCAGGGGTGAGGAAAGAATGCCCGTAAGCGCGGCCAGCAGACGCGGGCTGAAGTAACGGACATCCGAGATGCCGGTGCAAACATTGTGTTCCATAGGAACCGCCTGAGGAGGATTTTCCCTGACGGTATCCTGTTTGGTGCTCCCTTGGCAAAGCGTATTCGGTGGCATCCGAAGTGGACGGCGTTCGCTCCTCATTCCTCATTCGGTCTGTCCGGTTTGAGACTGAATCCTGAAGGAGGTTCCGTTTCATTCCGCACAGCTTTTTCTACATTCCTCGTTTCACTGTTCAGGGTGGAATATTCCTGTTTTTGGCCTGTCCGTTTTTTCAGTAAGGAGAGCGGTGTACCCCTCCCTTAAAATAGTGGAGACCAAAACTGGAGACTTCTGGTAAACCATCCCCAGAGGGAGCCATGAAGAAGTCACGGTTTTCTGAACACCAAATCATCACAATCCTGAAGTCTGTCGAAGCGGGCAGGACTGCCAAGGACGTATGTCGTGAGCACGATCAGCAGTGCCACGTTCTACGCCTGGAAGAGCAAGTTCGGCGGCATGGAAGCTTCGGACATCAAGCGTATACGCGACCTTGAGCATGAAAACGCCCTTCTTAAACAAATGTATGTGGACTTAAGCCTGGAAAATCGGCCCTTGAAGGATGTGATCGAAAAAAAGCTCTGAAGCCAGGCCGAGAAGCGTGACGTCGTGCTGTTCGTTCACGAAGAGCATGGACTTTCCGTCAGCAAGGCGTGCACGGCATTGCGCATAAGTCGAAGCATGTTTCTTTACAAACCAACGCCGCGTGACGGCAGCCTTGTGATAACGACGCTTCTTGAGCTGGTCGAACGCTACCCGCGATACGGATTTGCCAAATATTTTGTTGTGCTGCGTCGCGAGGGATATACATGGAACCATAAGCGTGTCTACCGAATTTATCGGCAGCTGCAGTTGAACATGCGCCGCAAAGGAAAAGGGCGCCTGCCCAGCCGAGCTCCCGTCCGTCTGGAGGCGCAAACCGTCGTCAACGGTTGCTGGTCTGTGGACTTTATGGGCGATGCGCTGATGCACGGTCAGCGTGCTTGACGATTTCAGCCGTGAAGGCCCGGAATTTGTCTCGGCGCAACTTGCCGGATGGGCTTTACAACACGGGATTGACCTTGAGTTCACTCAACCCGGCAAGCCCACGCAAAACTCATATGTGGAGCGGTTCAACCGCACCTTCCGCGAGGAGGTACTGAACTTCTATGTTTTTAGCAGGCTGAGTGAGATTCGTACCATCGTTGACGCATGGGTACAAGAATACAACGAGCAAAGGCCACACGAATCATTGGGCAATCTCACACCAGAAGAGTTTGCCCTCAAACATGCCGGGGGCTCCAGTTTAGCTTTGCACTAACTGCGGGGGCTTTACACCCGGCCCTGGTATATTTATATAACTATAATAAATTAAAGAATAAATATCTATATTAGACGTGCTAGTCAGATATGTGAGGGACACACACTCTCTCTTCCACATGGCCTGACTGTGTTTTTCACGTTCATATCTCTTTCGCAAACATGCTCAAGAACGCTATGATGAGAAAGAGGCAGCAGAACAGAATGGCTTTTTCAGCGAAGAGGGCGGACAAGGCGGCTCCCAGCGTCGCGCCGAGCGCGAAAAAGACGACGATTTCGTAGTAGCTGAGGATGGTTTTCCTTGTATCGGGGTCTCGTGTGCGGACATAATGGAATATCTGCTCGGTAGCGCTGCGGAGATTGCCGGTACACATGGTCGTCGCCACGCTGTGCCCGTTGACTTTCCTGAAACTTTCCACTTGTACGGCGCAGACGAAGGAAACCAGGATATTGACGGCTGTATCCCACATCCCCGAGGCCATGAAGGCCGGAAAAAACAGGAGAAGCGCCTCGAAGAAAACAACGATCTGCCTCCAGTGCAGCAGATCGTATTCCTTGAACTTGGCCCGTATCCATTCCGTGAACAGGATGCCCAGGGCAAACGCGATGATGGGGAAGAGGTAAAAGGCGACTTCCTTGATATTGCCTTCCGCAAGGTTGAGCCCGAGGAGCACGACATTCCCTGTCTGCGCATTGGCAAAGACATGCCCTCGCGTGATGTAGGTGTAGACATCAAGGAATCCTCCCGTCATCGTCAGCAGGGCGCAGAGCAGGAAAGATTCCGATACCTGAATGTGTTTGCCGTGTTTCATCCTTTGATTCAACCCGAACGGCGACTTTCCCTTGGAAAGTCGCCGGATGCGCCGACCGGTTCCTTTTCTCCTGTGGGAGGGCGGCTGGTCGTATTCCTGTTTGCCTGCGTTCCGCAACCTTTTGCAGAAAGTATTTGGAACACAACGGGGTGAACAGGTATCCCCGTTGGATTGAGAAGTCAAGTAAAGCAATGTGATACATCATACGGAGAAGCGTTTTTCATTTCCCCCTGTCCATTTTTCTCTTCTCTTTTCGCAACGCGGCAATAGAAATGTGCGTGGCATGTTTTCGGGGGAACACGCCACGCACATTATGGGGAGGAGATACAGCTTACGCGGTATCCCTGTTGGAGCGCTGAAGGAATGCCAGCGGTACATCCGTATAAAAACAGACAAAAGCTATGGAAATCACGAAGGGAAAAGATGAACGTTTTCCACTGATCCGCTATTTGGCGGCGAGGCTTTCTTCAGGCTTATGGGATTGATCAAAGGAAGGACATCCTGTGTTGCCATGTCCGTATTCAGCACATGAGTACGCTCTTTTTCTATCATACTGAAAGAATATCCAAAAGGCAATGCGCCTCGGCAAGGCTGCAATGTCCAGGAAGAAAAACGAAACATAGCAACGCAGGCTACGCCGCCGCAGCAAACAAAAAGCCCTGCCGGGAATCCCGGCAGGGCATAAAGGCGGGGAAGTAAAGACGGCTTAGTTGGCGGGAACCACAGCGCCTTCGTACTTCTTGGTCATGAATTCCTTGACCTGATCGCTCTTGAGAGCGTCGATCAGCGCCTTGAGTTCAGGACGGTTTTCATCTCCGGCACGCACGGCGAGGATATTGGCGTAGGTCGTCGCGGCGATGGAGTCGGCCTTTTCGGCGGACAGCGCGTCGGCCACTTTGAGGCCGCCGAGGATGGCGTAGTTGCCGTTGATGATCGCGAGGTCGACGTCAGGCAGGGCGCGGACGAGCTGAGCCGCTTCGATTTCTTCGATCTTGAGCTTCTTGGGGTTTTCCGCGATGTCGCGGCGGGTGGCGGTGAGGCCGGCGCCGTCCTTCAGCTTGATGAGCCCGTTGGACTGGAGGAGCAGCAGGGCGCGGGCTTCGTTGGTGGTGTCGTTGGGCACGGCCACCATAGCGCCGTCCTTCAGGGCGCCAAGGGACTTCGTCTTGCCGGCGTAGATGCCGAAGGGTTCGTAGTGCACGGTACCGATGGAGACCAGCTTGGTGCCCTTTTCCTTGTTGAAATCGTCAAGATAGGGCTTGTGCTGGAAGAAGTTGGCATCCAGCTCCTTGCCTTCGAGCGCCATGTTGGGCTGCACGTAGTCGGAGTATTCGATGATCTGGAGTTCATAACCCTGCGGTTTCAGAACATCGTTGGCGACCTTGAGGATTTCCGCGTGAGGCGTCGGGGAAGCGCCGACACGGATTTTCGTGGTGGCCTGAGCCGCGGTTGCGGAACCGGCTGCGACGACAAGGGACAGGGCCGCGGCCAGAAGGGCGGAGCGGAAGTTTTTCATGATACCGTATCCTTATCAAAGGTTAAAGGTTCACGGCCGCGGGCGTGGGCCCAAGAAGCCGTTTGTCGCGGAAAAAGATCAGGAAATGCGCCTGTCGCTTCGATTGGTGGCCCAGTTGCCGAAGCTCTGGAATACCTGCAAGACGACGATGAGCCGGACGAAGGTGATGAACA
>ENA-OQNO01002010-OQNO01002010.1-human-gut-metagenome-genome-assembly--contig:-NODE-2010-length-12377-cov-2.893143_pt1 | contig 12377 bp, 9 predicted proteins | sample MGYA00242629_ERZ504880 | MGnify/ENA primary metagenome ERZ504880 (study PRJEB26092, sample SAMD00036377) | human gut metagenome | host: Homo sapiens | study: EMG produced TPA metagenomics assembly of... | reverse complement strand
TTGTAAGGCATTCTGTTATCAATATCTGCCACCATGGACATGGTGTTCTTTGTAATCACATCCGCCGTGATGTTATAAGCCTGGATATTCGCAAATTCAGCCGGTTTGTCAGCCGGTTCCACTGAAACGGTCTGATTCGCATCGCTGTAGGTGGTGCTGAGAACGAACACCTGCTGTGCATCGGAAACGGCACAGTCCCGGATCAGAATATTGGACACACCGCCGCCGTTGACCGGAGCGCTCTTAAACCGGAACGGCATATCGCTGTGGTTCATGACATTGTCTTCCACCAGCATGTCGCTGATTCCTGCTCCCGTATGGCTTCCCGCCGCAATGGCCCCGCCATGGCACTCTCGCAGGAAATTATTGAAGGTCCAGATATTGGCCGACGCCTGCTGTCCGGAATCCTGAACGCCTTTCCCCATACCGGTTGCAAAGTTGATTCCATCGTCTCCCGTATCGATAAAGTTATTGAAGATCACAACGTTCTGCGTATTTCCAATCTCGATTCCATCGGCGTTGTTGACGTCATAGGTGGAGAACTTCACGTTGCTGCACGCCACGTCCTCACTGTCTAAGATCGCCACCGTGTGGAACGCCGGGTTCTCGGCCATGAAGCCCTCCAGATAGACGCCCTTCGTGCCTCTGAGAACCACCAGATTCGGCCGTGTAGAGTATGCCAGACTTGCGCTGAGCCCTCTCTCCTGGCCCTTCTTCGATGCATCCGCCGCCAGGATTCCATAGGATTTATCAGGGTTGCTCTTGTCGTACACCTTGGAGTTGCTGCCGGCTACCCAGCGTTTCAGCGCGTATCCCTTTAACGCATCGCTGGTCCAGTCAGGATCGCCGCTCTGTCTGGACTGATAGTACGGGCTGGTGCCGTCTCCCGAGATCGTGTCCTTTTCGCCGTACTTCCATCCGTTTCCGTAGATGGTGCCTTTTCCGACGATGCGGATATTCTCCAGCATTCCATTCTCATCGGAGCTGTAGCCGTTCACCAGTGCCCAGGAGCGGGTGTCCGTGGAATACGGATAGAGAAGGTAGTTCTGATCATAGTGATCCACATTCGGCGAACCGAACAGCACCGCGCCCTCTTCCAGTTCCAGTGTCATGTTGCTCTTTAAATAGATCGCGCCGCTCATCCAGATTCCTTTCGGAATCACAACCCTGCCGCCCTCGCTGCAGTCGTCAATCGCGGCCTGGATCGCCCTCGTGTTGGCAAGAATAAACGCGTTCTTTTCCTCGTCGTAGGTGGTATACCCTGTCTCCACGGTTTTGGCGCCATAGTCTTTGATGTTGAATTCCTCCGGCTTCCCGGTCGTGGACCACGAGATACTGCCGGCACCTCCCAGCGCGGCACCGCTGTCATCGACGGCCACTACCTCGAATTCATATTCCGTATCCGGTTCCAGCCCGGTCGCCTTAAAGGAGTGGATATCGACATTTACCATGTCAACAGAACTTTTCTCTGTCTCATAGTAGTCGTAGAATGACTCCATATAGGCGGCTGCCCAGTCGGCATTCTCCGCGAAATTGCTTCTCGCGTCGCCAATCTTCTCGCCATCCTGGTATACGTAATAGTTCGCCACATCGTCATACTTCTCCGGCTTATCCCAGACCAGCGTGATCGAAGTGTCGTCATAGGCCAGCGTCGGTACCCGGACCTCCATGACATCGCTGCTTCCCTCTGAGCGGTCGAAGCGCTTTTCTTCGCCGTCGAAATCAAAAAAAACCGTTTTTTCCTTCTTTGCATTGCTTCCACTGGCTAAGCTGTCCGAAGAATTATGGTCTTTCTGCGGTCTGGATGCATTGCTCATGCTTGCGGGTTCCGATTCTGACAAGTCAGGTTGACTCGCCCCCCCCCCCCATGCAAACGTTTGCAAGTTTGCAGATGAAAAAGTCATGAGCATTGACAGCAGCATGGCCGTCCCCCTTTTCATCCGCTTTGTTTTTGCGTTCATATTCATGTTCCCTCCTGTCTGTGAAATAAATCCACCTTTCTTAAAGATAGCTTTATTATAGACTCATTCATTTTCAATTTCAATGCAAACGTTCTCATTTTTGACCATTTCGTCAATTTGCAGCAAGCTTGTTCCTTATTTTTTCAACATTCCGACTATTGTATTTTTTCCATTTTATTACTTTTTCCTATATTTCACGAAAAATTTTCATTATAATTCACAAAAATAAGTGATTTCTCCCCTCTTCTTACATTTTCTTTCATAACAGTCACTTTGTATTTCATTCAACAGACATCAAAAATACCGCTGCAAAATCAGAACATTGCTTTTGCAGCGGTATTCCCGGCTCCCCGGTCACTCATATCCGGTTTCCTTCATCCAGAGAGGAAGCAGGCGGCTGACTACCTCGAACAGCAGGCGGTCCTCCTCTCTCTGCAGGTCACAGCCCCACAAATTCTCCATCAGGCTGATCCGGTAACGGATGGTGTTGACGTGGGCGTACATGGCGTCCGCCGTCTTCTGGTAGTTAAAATGGTTCTGCACAAAGCAGCACATGGTATCCGACAGCGCATCCCGCTTCTCTTTCGGGTATTCCATCAGCTTGTCCGTCATCTGTTCCAGAATCCGGTTTACCGGACTTCCCGGCTTCGGATATTCCAAGATTCGGAAAATTCCCAGCTCACTGTGAAAGAACACGCGCCTGTCCGTATCGGTCAGATTCCCAACTTCTGCGGCGTGACGCGCTTCACCGAGGGCCTGGTCCATCTCAGATGCACGGTACCTGCCGCTGATCCCCATTATCATATCGTCATCGCCAATCCCGATTATCCCTTCCAGCTGCTCCGTCACCTTCATGACATTATCCGTGAAGACAAACAGCAGCAGATGGGTCTCATCCAGAAAGCAGTAGCGCAGGCTCTTCCGAAAGCTGCGGTGAAGCCGGTATCCCAGATACCCCTGCTGCTTTAAAATGCCTTTGTCTCCCCGTTCCAGCAGCACGATTCCGTATCCGTCCTCCGGAAATACCCCGTCCGGAACTGCCGTCGGCCGTATTCCTTCATAGGACTGCCTCATAATTGCGCTGATGCCCTCGGACGCCGCCGGCAGATCCCGCGTATACCACGACAGAAGGCAGGCGTAGTCGAGCAGCACATGATCCTCCTCCGTAAACGTCTCCTCTCCCCGGATCTGAAGCAGATGGCGCACCTCTCCGCCCAGAGTCATGGAGCTGTGTATAAAATGAAAACTGCTTCCCCCCTCCCAACTGAATTCCTGAATCCCCGGAAAGGCCGCCTTCACCGGCCCGCGCTTCCACCACTCCGGATAGAAAAACGCTTCGCTCAGCTCAGGCGTGTCCGGATAGACCTCATAATCCTGACGAACACTGTAGACCCACTGGCCGCCGCAGCGCTCATTCAGCACCTTCAGAAGCTCCAATATGTCCCCATCACACGCCAGGTTACGCAGTTTGTACTGAAAACAGGTAATCGACTCCATTTCCATAAGCAGTCCCCCTTCCGCTGTCACAGATAGCCCATCGCGCTCCATTGCGCAATCGTATTATCCTAAGCATAGCGCCCCGGGGGCAAAGAGTCAACTGCCGCTTCCCACAATCACTTCCTGTTTCATCAGATACGCACTGCCGTCTTATACGCAGTATGGAATGCGTCAAGAATCTTGCCCGCCTTCACACAGTCTCCGATTTCATAGACCTCCAGATCCGGTTCTCCCGCAAGTGTATCGTAGAACGCATGGCGTGGTTTCAATCCTACCGCGATCACCACGCTGTCCGCCGGAAGCTCAGTTCTGCGGCCGGTCCGGTCATTCACTCCGCGTACGCCCTGATCTGTGACCTCCGTCACCCGCAGTCCCGGAATGACCGCGATCCGGTTTCTTCCAATCTTTTCATAATAGGCGATAATATCGGTCACGGCGCAGTCGGCCATGATCGCGTCCTTCATCTCCACAATGGTCACTTCATGGCCCTTTTCGGCCAGATCGATGGCAGTCTCCGTGCCAATCATTCCGCCACCCACGACCACGACCTTTCTGCCGATCTCAGGATGGCAGTCCAGGATGGTGAGAGCATTGATCACATTTTCCCCATCGATTCCCGGAACCGGCGGGATCACGGGTTCGGCTCCGACCGCCGAGATCACGGCATCGTATCCCCCGGCCTTCACCATCTCCGGCGTCAGTTCCTCGCAGATAACCGGAATCTCCAGCTTCTCGATCTGGTGAATCTGATAATCGATCAGATGCCGGATATCTTCCTTAAATTCCGGCGCGGACGCCTCATGGAGATAACCGCCCAGTTTTCTCTTCTCATAGATGGTCACGTCATGGCCTTTCAGCTTTAAGACGCGGGCCGCCTCCATTCCCGCGGGGCCGCCTCCGGCAATGACGACTCTCTTCTTCGTCTCCGCAGGTTTTATGGCAAGGTCTTCTTCGAAGCCCAGCACCGGATTTACCGCGCACATGACGGTGCGGCCCAGGAAGGAGCTTCTCTGCAGACAGCCCTCGTTACAGCGGATACACGGCCGGATATCCTCTGGACGGTCTTCCATCGCCTTCTTCACCCACTCGTTGTCCGCCCACATCGGACGTCCCAGCGTGATGAAGTCGGCTTTTCCCTGCTCCAGAATATCTTCCGCGTACTGGGGAAGTGTGATGGAACCGGAGGCCATGACGGGAACGTGCACCTCTTTCTTTACGGCCTCGGCCGCCCATACGTTGTAACAGACAGGCATGGCCATCGGGCTTACCTGATGGATCATCGTATGGTGATCTCCGCCCGAGATATGGAAGGCGTCGATTCCCAGCTTTTCCAGTTCTTTTGCATAGTAAATGGTATCTTCGATGGTCATCCCATCCGGCTCATAATCCGTACCGGACAGACGGACCGTCAGCGGGAAATCAGGCCCCACCTTCCTGCGGCAGTTTTCCACCACCTGTCCTAAGAAACGGAACCGGTTTTCTCTCGATCCGCCGTACCAGTCGCCTCTTTTATTCGTAAAAGGAGAAAGGAAATTCGTGATTAAATAGCCGTGAGCCGCGTGGATTTCCACCAGATCAAAGCCTGCGTCCACGGCACGCTTCGCCGCGTCTCCGAATGCCTCGATCAAAACCTGGATCTCATCGATGGTCAATTCTTCCGGTATCGTGTGGAACTGGTCATAGAGCATGGGCCACGGAATCGCAGAAGCTGTTTTCATAGGCGGTCCCAGGAACCGCTGGCGGCCGCAGTGTTCGATCTGGATTCCCGCCTTCGCACCATGGTTCTTGATGCTGTCCGCCAGCCATCCCAGGCCGGCGATGTGCTCATGGCTGCTGATTCCGACCTGACAGTGGCAGGACTTGCTGGCAATGTCGTCAATATAGGCGTACTCTACAATTACCAGACCGACGCCGCCGTCGGCCAGATGGGTGTAGTGATCCACCAGTCTCTGGGTCACCGTCCCATCCTTGTTGCTGAGTCCCGTCGTCTGAGGCGCTTTTACCAGACGGTTCTTCACTCTCAGGGTTCCGATCTGCCCCGGTTCAAACAGCTTTGGAAACATTTTCTTCATTGTAATTCACTCCTTTTCTTTCTTTTTTATCGCTTCTAACATCTTTTCCTCTGTTATGGGAATCTCATGGAAACGGATTCCCGTCGCATGGTAAACCGCGTTGGCGATAGCCGCCGCGGTCGGCACCAGGCCGCATTCTCCGACGCCCTTCGCTCCGAAGGGACCGCTTGGCTCGTTGGTCTCCACGAGAATCACGTCGATATCCGGCGTCTCCAGCATGGTCGGAAGGTAATACTTGTGGAAGCTGTCCTGGGCCTGCCTGCCCTTCTTGTCATAGACAATCTGCTCGCTTAAGGCGTAGCCGATTCCCTGCAGCACAGAACCGTGAATCTGCCCTTCCACGATGTCCGGATTGATGGCCCGGCCCACATCGTGAGCCGCCGCCAGATGAAGGACCTCGATCTGCCCGGTCTCCATATCCACCTCCACCTCGGCATAATGAGCGTGCCACGGAGGCGCGTTAAACGGCACAGTCTGGCCGATCCCGATAATCTGCCGGTTGGCTCTGTGAATCAGATGGGCCGCTTCCCCCATAGTCATTCGTGGTTCCCCATCCGCAAGAATCATCCCATTTTCCAGAGTCAGTGTTCCCGGCTCTGCCTTCAGCTGTTCTGCGGCAACTTCCAGAATCTTCTGCTTCGCATCCCGTCCTGCCGCCTCCACCGCGGTTCCTGCCGAATAGAGCGTTCTGCTGGCGTGGCTTCCGATGTCGTAAGGGGTACTGGCCGTGTCGCCGAAGACGATGCTCACCTGATCCATGGGTATCCCCAGCGAGGATGCCGCCACCTGCGACAGCGTGGTGGCGATTCCCTGTCCCATATCGGGGACGCCCACCGCTAAATTGGCGGAGCCGTCCTCCATCACTGCCAGATAGGCGTTGTCAAATTCCACTGCAAAGGGCCAGGAGTTGCTTAAATGGGTTCCTGCCGCCATTCCGATCCCCCGCGCTTTCCCGTGTCCCGGGTTCTTTAAAAGGCTGTCCCGGTCCGCCCATCCAATCTTCTGTGCCCCCTTTTCCATACACTCCGCAAGGCCGCAGGTGGCACAGGGATACGGCGGAAGCCATGGCGCGTAAGGAGTCATGACATTTTTAAGACGGAGCTCCACCGGGTCCATGCCCAGCCGTTCGGCCATCATATCGACCACAGACTCCACCGCGAAGTTTCCCTGCGGGTTGCCAAAGCCTCTCATGGCGCCCGCGGTGGTGGTGTTTGTATAGACGCAGAGACCGTCATAAAATACGTTGGGGATCTGATAAATGCTTATGTTAGTCACGCCCAGAACCGCTGTCACGTCGGGTCCCGCGTTGGCGTAGCCGCCTGTGTTTAAAACGGCATTCAGATACAGCGCCTGGAAGCTTCCGTCCCGCTTCGCTCCCAGCTTCACCGTAATATAGCCGGAATGCCTGGTGGTCGAAGCGATAAAATCCTCTTTTCTGTCATAGACAAAACGCACCGGCTTCCCCGCAAGCATCGCCAGCGCCGCGGCGATGGGTTCCGCCTTGCCGCTCATGCCCACATGGGAGCCGAACGCGCCTCCAATATACGGCGGATTCAGCACGCGGACCCGGCTGGCCGGCATTCCGAACAGCTTTGCCAGCAGATTCTTTAACGGATGGGGGCTCTGGGTCGTGGACCACACCGTCAGATGCCCTGATGCGGAGTAATCGGCTACCGCGGCCTGGGTCTCCAGCTGACAGTGCTTCGCCACAGGAAGTTTAAACTGTTCCTCCAGTATGATGTCACTCTCTGCAAAGCCCTTCTCTAAATCTCCCATGGGAAGCTTTGCCATGCCTGCAATATTATTTCCGATAAAACAGGGATGTACGGCCGGCGCCTCCGTTTTCATGGCCTCCAGCGGATCGAAGACCGCAGGCAGCTCCTCGTATTCCACCCGGATCAGCTCCAGGGCCCGTTTTGCCGTCTCCTCCGTGTCCGCTGCGACGGCAGCCACCTCGTCTCCCACATAGCGCAGCTCCCGGTTAAATATCTGTTCATCTTCTACCGGAACTGCGGGCGGGTTCGCCTCGCTGCAGGAACTGTTAAAACAACATTCTGTCGTATTTTTATATGTAGCCACGGCGCGCACGCCAGGCAGTTTTTCCGCCTCCGCCGTATCGATGGACAGGATTCTGGCATGTGGGAACGGGCTTCGGAGCACCTTTGCATACAGCATCCCGGGAAGTTTTAAATCCGTGGTAAAGGCAGCCACTCCGGTCGCCTTCTCCAGGGCGTCAATTCTTGGCAATGGTTTCCCTATTTCACCTTCCATCTTCATCCGTCTCACCTCCTTCTGTCAGGGACAGTGCACGGGCCGCCAGTTCCACGGCCTGTTCTATTTTCACGTACCCGGTACAGCGGCACAGGTTACCCGCCAGAGCTGTCCGGATCTCCTCTCTCGTCGGATGGGGCTTCTCATCGAGCAGTGCCTTGGCCGACAATATCATCCCCGGCGTGCAGAAGCCGCACTGAATGGCTCCCGCATCGATAAATGCCTGCTGGATGGGGTGTGGTTTTCCTGCCGTCTTCAACCCTTCTATCGTAACAACGCGGCGGCCTTCCACACGCGCTGCCGGCACCATACAGGAATTGACAGCTTTTCCGTCCAATATCACGGTGCACGCCCCGCATTCGCCCTGCCCGCATCCCTTCTTCGTTCCGGTGAGTCCCAGCCGGTCCCGCAGCACATCCGCCAGCAAGTCAGGCGGCTCGATCTCCACACGGACCGGAACTTCGTTTAATATAAAGGACAGCTTCATCACTGCTCCACCTCCTTTTCCCTGCCTTCGGCATCGCTGAGCGCCTCCGATAAGGCCCGTTCCACCATCACCGGGAGTACCTCCTCCCTGTAGCGCTTCGAACCGCGGATCAGGCTGTCCCTGGGATTCGCATTCTTTAGCGCAAGCCTTCCTGCCTCTGAAAATACTTCCTTTTCCGCCGCTTTTCCAATTAAAAAGCGTTCCGCCTCTATCGCCCGCACCGGCCCCACGCCGACCGGGGCCATGGCTATGCGGCACCGTTCTACCATGCCGTCCCTGATTCCGAGAAATGCCGCCACACAGACCATGGGAAGCGCCAGAGCCTTCCTCTGTTCCAGTCTGGCGTAGCCGCTTCCCTCGCCGAGCCCAGCCGCCGGAATGAGAATCCTCGTGACGAGACTCTTCGTGCTGTCAACCGTGCTCTTTCCAAATCCGGCATAAAGGCGGTCCATGGACAGCAGTTCGGCTCCGTCCTCATACATTACCTCCACCGATGCCCCCAGCGCCGCCAGAGCCACCGCGCTGTCCGCCGCTGGCTGGCCGTTCACGATATTGCCGCCGATGGTACTGCAGTTGCGAATCTGATTGGAGCCAACGGAATGGGACGCCTTTGCCAGCGCATATGCGTACTGCCTGATCATGGAACTCGCTGCCGCCTGATTATGGGTGACTGCCGCACCGATCTCCAGAATCCCGCCGTCCCGCCTGATCCCGGTCAGCTCTGGAATTCCCGTGATATCCACGAGACAGTCCGCCTGATACTTTCCGCTCTGTAAGTCCAGCACCAGATCGGTTCCGCCCGCTATGATCCTTCCGCGCCCCTCATATCCGGCCAGCAGGTTCAGCGCCTCTTTGGCATCCTTTGCCATAACGTAATTCTGTACCATAAGGAAATCAATCCTCCCTTCGTATTACCGTTTTCCGTTCCATTTGCATAGTTTTATTATAACAGCTTCCAATAGATGCCATCTCCAAAAAACAGCCGGGCATTTTTGTAGTTCCTATGGGAATCGTAACAGAATTTTCATAAATCCTTAAAGTCTTTTTTCCGCTTCGATGGTAGAATCATCCATTATAAGGAGGAGAGTCTATGAGAAAGAAAGCAGTATGGACCGCATCTGTCCTGGGAGCCGCGGCACTACTGGCGGCATTCTGTCTGTTGGTGCCGCGCCGCTATCCGGTTCCCGCGGATACGACCATCGGAACCCGCAGCATCCGGTACGAAGACCGGCCCAAAACCGCCGCCGAGATCACCGTGGCCCGTTACTTCCTTAACCAGATAACGGGAGATTTTAAAGAAATGAAGAAACTTCTTCCCAATACGGAACTTGACAGGATCACGCTGGAGAATGAGAAGGAAGCGTTCTTAAAGGGCGAATCCATGGAAACCTATATTATACGCTCCATTACACCCCTGGACCGTGAGCAGTACGCCGGAGACAACGAAGCATTTTCCTATCCCAACGCCGAAACACGGGCGCGGCAGGAAAACCTGAAGGATTATGCAGTCATTCATGTGGAATTCTATCAGAAATGGAATGATAAGGCAGAGTCGCATGCACCGCAGTGGAACTCCGGAGAATGCGGCAGGAATTTCCTGGTGGGCAAAAAAGCCCTGGATAAGAATTATAAAATATATGATTTTGGAATGATGATGTAAGGAGGAAAGATTATGGAGATCACTTTGACAAAGGCCAGACTTTCAAACTGTGAGGAGCTCTACAGCCTGCAGACCGTTTCCTTCCGTCCGCTTCTGGAGAAATACCAGGATTACGATTCCAATCCCGGCGCGGAGACGAAGGACCGTACACTTCAGCGGCTGAAGGATCCTTTTTCCGATTACTATTTTATCAGTTTAGACGGTAAGCATATCGGTGCCATCCGCATCTGCCATTTTGAAACATTATGTAAACTCAAGCAGCTGTTTATCCTTCCTGAGTTCCAGGGACACGTGTAGGCACAGCAGGCAATCGAACTTGTCGAAGCCCTGTATCCGGATATTCCGAGATTGGAACTCGACACAATCAGCCAGGAGGCGAAGCTCTGCCATTTGTATGAGAAGATGGGGTATACGAAGACTGGTAAGGTGGAAAAGATTAAGGATGGGATGGATCTTGTCTATTATGCCAAATATGCATAGATAGGGAGGCAGGAAGCGGGGGCGGACACGGGATATGAAGTCTCCCTGCGCGGCCCCGCCCCCAAAGACGAGAAAGAACCACTGATTTTCTATTGCGTTGAGTCCGCCGTCTCCCTTCCATCCGGCACTGCCCATGGCTGAAGCACTGACAGAAGCTCTGCATCATAGTCCAGACCAATGCTGTAGCTGTACTCCTGGCTTGGGAGAGTTCCCTGGGGATAGGATATCTCCAGGTGATCCGGGAAAAGGAGGATATACTCTGGCCGCAGAGCTGCCTCCATCTCTTTGCGCAGCGCCGGACTGACGGTGCCTGGGGCATCTAAAAGCCATTGCCGGGCCGCGTCCTCCGGCAGGCTGAATAAGTCCCAGTTGCTGTATACGGCCCCTGTCTCCCGGTTAAACACGGCCCCGAGCCGAAGTTCTTTAGCCTCCTGGCCGTTTACCGGGAGCGTGACCGTTGTGATAAAACTTACGGCTGTCTCATTGGACGCGGAGGGCGTAATCTCCTGACGCACATGGCGTTCCTGGTACACAGTCCCGTTCTCCCGGCAGGACAGGTAATCCCCGTAGGCCTTCTGAAGCTCTGCCTCCGTGTCGTAGAGCAGTCCCTGTTTCTCATAGTAACCGTCTATGCCCTTCCGCGCAGATTCACTTAAATCATTGTAGCTTACCGTTCCGGCCACATAGCAGTTGGCAGGCCCAACGGTCTTATAGATGGTCAAAAGTCTGGTTCCATCCGGCAGTCTGTAGCTGTCGAAGGTATTGTGTTCGTCCTGCCAAAGGTCCGCGCGCTCATCTCCGGGAAGGGAGGCGGCGTTTTCCTGGATCAGATGCAGTGTCTCTTCCTCCTGAACGGGAGTTTTCGAACAGCCCGCCAGGAATACAAGGGACAGGATCAGTACTGATGTATAAATTTGCCTCACTTTCATGGGTCATCCTCCTTTATAATTTCTGGTCGTCTGGAGTACTGAAGCGTGTCTGTAAGCAGCTTTTCCGCCACGCTCTAACACTATGTTATACTCAAAACGGGAAAATGTCCACTGTTGTTACTGCAGGGAGGCCGTTCAGGTTACTGTTCAGCTCGTTTCCGGATCCATTATACCAGCGGCCGGATCTCGTAGTCCTCCATATTCACTTCTTTAAATTTCGATCTCTGGAACCGGTCCTTCAGGCCGTATGGTACGGTGCAGTCGAAGATGGTTTTACAGCTGATTCCCCGGTCCTTAAGCATTGGATTGTATTCCGGCCCCTCGGTCGGGTCCAGCGGATGGCAGCGGACTCCCGGAATCGTGATGGTATCCACGTCTCCCTGATAACGGGTATTGAGCGCCCACAGCACATCGTCTGAATCGAAGATATCCACATCCTCATCCACCACAATCACATGCTTCAGCTCGGGAAAAGCGGTGAGGGCAATGAGCGCCGCCTGACGCTGCCTTCCCTCGTCGCTGGGAACCCGTTTGGCGAACTGTATGACCGCCATGTACTTACCGCCGCCGGAGCGGTGGGCATAAACATTTTTCACGCGCCCGGCAAGCGCCTTCTCTTCCATGGTCAGGATGCTGGCCTCCGTCGGGATTCCCGCCATACTCACGTGTTCCTCGCTGGGCCCGCTGCAGGTCTGCATAATGGGATGCACCCTGTGGGTGACCGCTTTGACCTTGATGAGCCAGCACTGGTCGCTGGCCGGCCCTGTATATCCGGGAAATTCCGGCATAGCAAAGCCTGTATGGGTGTTCTGGTCCTCCTTGACTCTCACGTTGGGAACCACCTCTCCCTCAATGACGTACTCCGCATTGGCTATGGCCAGTTCATCCACGGTCAGGCACCGGCACAGTTTTACCGGCTCTCCCCGAAGCGCACCTGCCACCGACAGCTCGTCATACCCCAATGGCGTGGTGGGCGGTTCAAAGCAGGAACCAATCTCAATGGCCGGCTCCACTCCGATG
>ENA-OQNO01002008-OQNO01002008.1-human-gut-metagenome-genome-assembly--contig:-NODE-2008-length-12391-cov-2.807567_pt1 | contig 12391 bp, 9 predicted proteins | sample MGYA00242629_ERZ504880 | MGnify/ENA primary metagenome ERZ504880 (study PRJEB26092, sample SAMD00036377) | human gut metagenome | host: Homo sapiens | study: EMG produced TPA metagenomics assembly of... | reverse complement strand
CGATTGTTGAACCATAACCTTTGTTATTCTGTACAAAGGAATTCTGGTAGAACAGGTAAACAAGTGACTGTGTTTTGTAAAGTGCAGGACTGTTTCTGTCCATAACCATGAAGATCAGGTCGAATACCTGCATGGCACCGATGACACGGGTAACCATTACAAAGAAGATGGTCGGTGAAAGCAGCGGGATTGTAATATGGAAGAACTGTTTCACACTAGTTGCTCCGTCAATGCTTGCTGCTTCATAATAATCTCTCGGGATCTCCTGAAGTCCTGACAGGAAAAGAACCATATTTTAACCGATGATAGACCATACACCGATGATCGCAACTGCAAATACTGCAATTTTCGGATTAGAAACCCAGTTTACATGAACATGGAAAACGTTATTGATCAGACCATAATCAGAGTTGAACAGCCATCTCCATACCATGGCTACCGCTGCCGGAGCTGCTACCATCGGAAGGAAGATGATGGTTCTGTAAATAGAACGGCCCTTCATCTTTCTGTTAAGAAGTACTGCAAGAACAAGTGCGATGACAATGGAAAAAGGGACCTCCACGATCGCATATTTGAATGTGTTGATCAGTGCCTGCCAGATCTCTTTATCTGCAAAAACCTTCTGGTAGTTCTGTAAACCGATAAAGATATTTCCTTTACCAAAATCTCCTGTCTTGAAAAAGCTCTGGTAAATAGTCTGGAAGATCGGAATGATGTTCAATACGATCAGTCCGATTGTTGTTGGGAGAATAAACAGCCAGCCCCAGAGGAACTCACTGCGCTCTCTCTTTGTCCGTGCCTGTGACTTGGTAGTTTTAGCCATAAGAATCACTCCTTCTATTCCTTCTATGTATGAGGCCGCTGCACCTGAGTGCGGCGGCCCCTCTCATTACTGCACTTAATTATCGGTGTTTCTTAATGCTTACTCCTCAGCCAGCTTCTCGTTCATCTGATCAGCCATCTGCTTGCAAGCCTCTTCCATTGTGATGTCGCCTGTGTATACGCCCTTAAGGATCTCGTTGTCCTCGTTCTCCCATGTTACAGTAGATTTGGAGTATGGACGGATCTCCATGTCATCCATCATGTTCAGATAAGCCTGAAGGTTGAAGTCTGCAGATTTAGCCCATGCATCAGATGTATCTTTGTATGCACTCATTGTAACACCAAGCTCAGCCTGTTTCTCCTGAGCCTCTTTGGATCCGAGGTACTCGATCAGCTGCCAAGCTTCGTCTGTGTGCTCACCGGAAGCAGATGCTGCCCATCCAAGTCCGTTATATGAGGAAGCTCTTCTGCCTGTCTCAGCGTTTTTAGGAAGCTCTACACAATCACAGTTAGCTGCTGTGTACTCGTTCCCTTTAAATGCTGCAAGCATCCAGGAGCCCTGGCATGTCATAGCGATCTTGCCAGCCTCGAAAAGTACGTCCTCGTTGTTCTCGGACATTGTCTCAAGAGACGGGATCACGCCATCCTTGATCCATCCTTCCAGTGTCTGCATAGCTGCGATCGTCTTCTCATCATCCCAGCCGGATTTTGTCTTGTCATCGCTGATGATGTATCCGCCGTTATCATAGATCAGGTTGTAGTATCCGGCCTGGTTGTTATCATTTCTCATTCCGAGACCGTACTGGGAACCATCATCCTTAGTAAGCTTCTTAGCTGCCTCTGTAACATCATCCCATGTCCAGTCAGCTGTCGGATAATCAAGTCCTGCCTCGTCAAATAATGTCTTGTTGTACCAGAGAGCGATTGTATCTATATCCTTCGGTACTGCATAATATTTATCATCGTATGTATACAGTCCCCAGATATCCTCCGGATAGTTCTCCGGATCGATCAGATCGCTGTCTTTGATCTTATCGGTCAGATCAAGAAGCATATCGTTGGACATGTATCTCTGACTCTCGTTGGAGTGCATCCAGAATACGTCCGGAAGGGAACCACCCTGTGCACCGGCCTCGAGCATTGTCCAGTACTCATCCCATTTAACAACGGAGATCTCTGTCTTGATTCCTGTCTTCTCTGTGAAGTCTGCGAGAATTTCTTTGATTCCCGGTTCCTGGTTGGTGTCCCAGATAGAAACGGAAAGTGTAACGTCATCGCCCTTGGCATATACAGGAACTGCTGTCATTACCATGGCACCTGCTAATAATAAAGCTGCTACTCTTTTGAAATTCATAACTTCTTCCTCCTTTTTGGATCTCTTTTATTTCCCCTCTTTCTTTGGTCAGTTTTTATATTTTTCCACGTCCCTGACCGTTGATATTATTATAATTGCACATGAAAAAATGATAAATGGATTATTGTAATTTCAATATGGAAAAATGTTGTTTTTTATTCATTTTATCCATTTTTCGTTCATGCTTTGTTAATTATTCGTCATTTTTACATGTTTTCTTGTATTTCTTACATATATTTTCATATTTTTCACTATTTATGGGCATATTTTGGCACTCATTTATTTCCTTGTAGCAAAACCAACATTTTTACATATCTGTTTTTGTATGTTTTTACTAACTTAGAACATGTATAAATGTCATTTTCCGAAAAATACACTTTCCCTTACCTAACATAATTCCATACGTGCCATCATTTTCACATGTGCACGCAAAATTCCATGTTTTTTTATACAGTCCCATAAACCGTGCTGATACTTATCTGCGTTCCCTCTCTTTACACACAATCAAAAACTGTGCTAAGATTAGCTGTATCGGACTTTTCCCATATGGTCCGTTTTTCATTTCTATATTTCTATATAAGGAGGTATTTCGTTATGAATCTTTTAAATGAAGATAATGTCGTTCATGTATTCCTCAACAAACTGGGCGACATCGTGATCGCCAATCTTCTTTTTATTCTCTGCTGCATCCCCGTGATCACCATCGGGCCGTCACTGACTGCCCTCTATCACTGCATGATGCGTACCGTAAAAGGGAATAACAACGGCACAACGAAAACATTTTTCAGAGCTTTTAGAGAAAACTTCAAACAGTCACTGATCATATTGCTGCTGATCCTTGCTGCCGGAGCCGTGATCATCCTGAATATCCGCTTTCTGCTCCATGCCGAAGGAAGCGCTGCACATATGCTGTTTTATCTTTCTGTCGGAGTTCTGACTCTGCTGATAATTTTTACTTTATACATATTCCCGGTGATCGCAACCTTTGCCAATACACTGGGGGCACTTTGCAGAAATGCATTTCTGCTGGCATTTATGCACTTCCCCACAACGATCGCCATTGCGGTGATCACGATCTTTCCATTGTATATGACCTATCTCGATGCAAAACTGCAGCCCCTTTACGCGTGCTGCTGGTTTTTCTTTGGATTTGGACTTGTAGCTTTTATAAATTCGATGCTGTTGTATCGATTTTTTAAGAAGCTGCTTCCTCCGGAGGAGGATATTTCGCTTTTGTGATGAAAAGCTTGGGAAAATTGTTATTATTGTTATTATAGATATGATATTTTTTTGCTTTTCAAAGCGGAGGAAATCTGCGAGGGGGAAAGCACTCAGAGTTGCGAAGCCCGCTTTTCCCCCTCGCGCTCCCCCTTTCCGGGCACGCTATATTATCGTACGCTGTGGGAATGTGTTAGTATATCGGCACGGCGATGGATTCTACGGTGTTGGTGATGTTATGTTAAGCCGATCTATGCTACTATGATGCTGATAATGTTACGCTGAAACGGTCTATGCTACTACGATGCTGATATTTATGCTACAGTATTCGTAATATTACACTGAGCTTCTTTATGCTACAGCACTGATAATGTTACGCCACGCCACACCACCTCACCTCCAAGTTGAAAGTGAAGCGCCTCGACCCAATCTCTACCGTCAGGCTACAGGGAAACTCAGCCTTTCGTCCCAGTCATCCAGCGCAGCGCTGATGACCCATCCAACTCCCGTGAAACCACTCTGCTTCTCACTCTGAACCAAATTCACACCCCACCACTTCTCCCCATCTGATTCCCCTTCCGACCAGCCCCCGACGAAGCCCCGGCGACAGACAGCATACACCTTGCGGGCGTCCATTTCATCTACACTCTTTTCAAAACAACCAATCCCTCATTCTCACCAAGAACCACATTCCGGCCACCATTCAGTACATCACCCTCAGTCTCTCCAAGGCTAACACACCTCCACTGCCCCTCAGGCAAAGTCACACTTCTGACAACCTCCCCCTGCTTCCAAACAGGCGCCACCAAAAGCGCATCACCAACCATAAACTGATCCATCACCCTCTCCATACCCTGTCCAGGGAAAACAAACTCCATAGAACGGGCAATCGGCTCACCAGTAACTTTCGCACACTCTACAGCCTTGAAAATCTCCGGCAGACATTTCTCTCTGAGCGCTAGCGCAGCCTTAACCTTCTGAAAATCCGCCTCAGGCAGCACCCTCCACGGAGAAGCCGAAAACTGCATCACCGGCATCAAAGCCGCCATCTGCGCATACCGCACAAACATCTCCGGCGTACACGCATTCTCATTTCCATTCAAAAAACAGGTATACTCACCACCACCGATCATATCCGGGCTGCCAAAAGGATGCCCCGTAAGCCCCTGTATCAACGTATCCGGAATCAATCCCGCAATACCACTCTCATCCCACTTCGTCTGCTTATCACAAAGCCTCTGCATCAGAGAATAACCACCGGCCCTGAAACATACCCTCAGCTCATTAAACACAAACTGTTCCCCAAACTCAGCCCAAAGCCTGGACAGCTCATCCGTAGAAGCATCCCGGAACAGCTTATCCCCGGCATGATAATAACACGGATCCCCAGCATCCAGTTTAAAACCATCCACACCCATATCCATCAGAACATCCAGCTGATCCTTCAGCCACTTCAAAGCATCCGGATTCGTCAGATCCAGAGCCGCAGAATACCCGTTCCACCACTCCAGGATACGAGGTTTCCCCTCCGGAGTCTCAATCAGAAAATGCTTATCCCTGGCCTTCCGAAACTCCAGCGTATCCGGAGTAACAAACGGACAGATCCACAACATCACAGAAAAGCCCATCTCATGCAATTCTTTGATCATCGCCTTCGCATCCTTGAAATTATCTCCCCTGAACTGCCACCTTCCATAATAAGGAGACCAGCCATCATCGATCATCAGAACACCTGATGGAAAACCATTTTCCAGAATACCTTTTGCATATTTCAGGATATTCTCCTGGGTCTGATAATAGGTAAGTTCAATCCAGGAATTATATACCGGTGCTTTGAAAAATCTGTCTGAAAGTTTGATCTCATGAAATGGAAAATGCGCTTTCATGGCTGCCAGGTATGCACCTCTCAGATCATTGAAGCCGTTTTCCAGAACGATAGATTCCGGACCTTCCGCCAGGATCTCACCTTTTTGAAAAGAGATATGAAAACCTGCGTTGCTCCAGATGTAACGGCCTTTCGAGGAAAGGAATAATGGCATGATCTGATTGTGGGTTGGGTTTTCGCGGAAATCCCAGTCCACAATGTCGTCTGCGCCTACGGGCTGGCGGTAGCCTTCGTAGACTGCGCCGCCATACCAGAATTCGTTTTTTAATATAGTTGTTTTCATATCAAAACTCCTTTCTGCTATATATGAATTTATGTTTTTTTGTTTAAATGTTGAGGTTATTTTTTTGTATTGATGTAAATTTATTAGCTTTTCGAAGCTAAGGAAATTGCGAGGGGGAAAGCACTCGGAGTTAGCGAAGCCCGTTTTTCCCCCTCGCGCTCCCCCTTTCCGGGCACGCAGTTGTTGTACGTTGTGGGAATGTGTTTATGTACTGGTGGGGCGATGGATTCTACGGTGTTGGTGATGTAACGTTGAGACGATTTGTTCTTATTACCTGTAACTTCCTTCCGGTCAATTGCTTACTCCTTCCGGCTGGAAGTACCAGCTGGCAAGGCGTGTGCTGTCTGACGACGGCTCTGCAGGAGGGGTGCTGATTCTTGGCTGGTGGAAATCTGCGTTGTTTTTCAAAAGTTCGCTGTTTGAGCGCAGCGAGTTCGGACTTTTGGAAAACGCTTTTAGCAGATTTTCAGCGGCTTAGAAGCCAGCCCCCGACGAAGCCTCGGCGTCAGACAGCACACGCCTTGCCAGCGTCCGCATATCCACCCCACCCTCTCCGAATCCCTTCCACTTCAGCCCTTGCCCTTCCCACCCCCATATTGTATAATCACCTCATACAACATCCCACCCCATTTTGTGACCCAAAATTGCGTTTTTGTTGCATAACCCAAGAAACCAGGAGGCCCACCTAAATGAAAAACACACACCAGGAACCCAAAACCCAACACACCCTCTCCGTCTACTTCTGCGGCCAGGAAGACTGCGGCTCAGGCCACTCCTTCGGCCCGGCCATGCGCCCACACTACCTTCTCCACGTGATCTTCCACGGCAAAGGCATCTACCAGTGCAGCGGCCACACCTATCATCTGAAAGCAGGTGATGCTTTTCTCATCCGTCCAATGGACTCCATCTACTACCGCGCCGACACCTCCGACCCCTGGAGTTATGCCTGGGCAGGCTTTGACGGCTCCGCCTGCAAAGAAATCCTGAAACAGACCATATTTTCCGACACCCCCATCTTCACCCCGGAAACACCCTCCCGGCAAAACAGCCTCCTCATCCACATGCAAAGCCTCCTTGACACCTTTTCCGAAAACAACGGAAACGACCTTGCCTCCACAGGAAACCTCCTCCTGATACTATCCGACATGCAAAAAAAGCCCTCCGAAAGCAGGACCGACATCTCAAACCTGTACTTTCAGAAAGCCTCCGAATACATCAGAAACAACTATGCCTACCCCATCCAGATCTCAGACGTGGCACACTACGTAGGAATCGACCGTTCCTATCTTTACCGAATCTTCATGGAACATGAAAACACCTCCCCAAAACAATATCTCCTGAAACACCGCCTCCAGATGGCAACCCAGCTTCTATGCTCCTCCTCCTGCACCATCACAGAAGCAGCCCTCTCCTGCGGCTTCCGGGACGCGCCCTCCTTCTGCAACTACTTCCGCCAGGGAACCGGCTACACCCCAAAGGAATTCCGCAAAGCCTACAGCGGAACCATCTACCCCTGACCAGCCACCTGTACTCCGTCATTTCCCTGCCTGCCAAAAGATAACCGCTCACAATCACAAGCAGACCAAAACAATTCCATAACAGCAAAAAAAAAGACGGAAACCATCACGCAGACTCTGCAAATGATCTCCGTCTCTTATTTTCCGGAAAAAAAATGCTTAATAAAAACATACAAAACAATGATAAAAGCAAACACATAGCCAAAAGCACCCAGAGCCGGGATTCCCCACAGCTTCGGCTTCATATCCGTAGTACAGATAATACTGGAACTGATCAGAAGTGCCATCACCCACAGCCCCATCACAATATTCCGCACCAGCCGCCGCAAAAGCCACGCCAGATCATCCGAGGCATGAAGATCCAGATTGATCTTCGTCTGCCCCTTCATACAGCCCTGAAGAAAATCCGCCGCCAGAGAAGGAATATCCACCGCACGTTTCAGGGACCATGCAAAATTTTTTCCACCTTTTTTGATCTCACGCTTCCAGTTTCCATTGCTCAAAAACTGCTCTTTAAGCCTTGCCGCAGCAATCTGTGTCATATTGATATCCGGGCAGATCTCAGCCAGAACCCCCTCCACATGAGTCAGTCCTCTCGCAAGCATGGTCAGTCCGTGAGGCATCATGATCTTATTCTCCTTCATGACCTCCATCAGGTCCACCATCACCTCTGCCACATCAATATTTCCCATATCCGCAGTACCGTATTTCTCCATAAGTCCGCGGATATCCTCATAAAGCTTGCTGGAATCCGGCTTTCCCTTAAAATCTCCCAGAGCCAGAACCGCATCCTGAATCTTGCCGATGTTGTTCATGGCAACACCTTCTATGGCTTCGCTGATCAGCTGACGGTCGTGTTCTGTAAGACGCCCCATCATTCCCATGTCGATCCAGACGATCTTTCCCTCCTGAATCCGTACATTTCCGGGATGAGGATCTGCATGGAAGAAACCATCTTCCATCACCTGCTTGATAAAATTGTCCACATATTTCGTTCCGACCTCATTGAGATCATATCCATTCGCCAGAAGATCTGCCCGGTCATTGATCGCAAAGCCGTCAATATATTCCATCACCAGAACATGTGGTGAAATATATTCGCGGTAAAGAACAGGCACCTTCACAAATGCCACATCTTTATTCTTCTTCGCAAATTCCGCCATATTGGCTGCCTCTGTGAGAAAATTCATCTCCTCCTGGGTCACGGTCCACAGCTCACTTAAGACCATGTTCAAATCTACCATGCCTTTGATACTTACCGGCGGCATCAGACGCACTGCCTTATGCATCAGTCCGATATCCCGGGCCATAGTCTCATAGATTCCTTTTCGCTGAACCTTGATCACAACCTCTTCCCCTGTTTTCAGAGTTGCCCGGTGCACCTGTGCAATGGATGCAGCTCCAAGGGGCTTCTCATCAATGCGCTGAAATTCCTCCTGCCATGGACAGCCCATGGATTCCTCCAGAACTTCTATCACCTGTGAAAAAGGCATGGGCGGCACATCGGAACAGAGTTTCATCAGCTCATCACAGTATATTTTGGGCAAAATATCGGAACGCAGGGACATAATCTGACCCAACTTGATATAAGTTGGGCCCAGGTCTTCCAGTATGAGCCGGAGCTTCTCAGGAGAAACACCCCGGGTAATGGCATGCTTTTTCAGAACGGCTGTGATCTCTCTCAGCCGTTCTCCATATCCGCTTTTTTCTTTTTTCTCCTGTTCTTCTCTGGCCATAAAATTCTCCGTTTACGTTATTAATTCTCCGACAGCTTTCATACTTCCTCTTTGTGCTTAAACTGCCTTTTTGTTTCTGTTCCACCGTCTTGTTCTGTCCGGCTTCTTCCATGAGTTCTGCTGTTTTCTCAGAAGTCTCTTTTTATTCTGCCTCCGGAGCTTCCTCACTCCCGCCGGCTGCTTCTGTTTTCTCTTCTTCAACAGTCTCTGTGGCTGCATCCTCAACAGGCTCTGCTACAGGTACTTCTTCCTCTTTTGCAGCTGCCTCAGCCTGCATGCTCTCGATCTGTGCCTTCACAGCTGCAAGCTGCTCAGGTGTGAGCTTGGAGATCGTCGCCTTAAGCTCCTCCTGCTCGTTCTTTCTGGCTGCGGATTCTTTCACAGAATCAGCTGCATTCTTAACTGTTGACTTGATGTTGTGCTTCAGCTCCTGATTGAGGACCTTTCCCTGCTCAACGGTAAGCTCACCTTTTTTTACCAGTTCATCCAGGATCTCCTTGGATTTCTCTGCTGTCACTGCTGCTGTACCAATACCCGCCAGTAAAATTTTCTTCAGTCCTTCACCTAATTCCATAATATTTTCTCCTTTCCTGAAACCGGCAGCTGCCCGACTATCACCCTGCAGTCCGACACCAGCCCCTGTCATGAAACAAAATTTACTGTTCCTGTCATATTCCCAGAAAACCAAGTCCCTTGGGAACAAAAATGATCAGTCCGACGATTGCTGCCATGATCGCTGCGATCAGTACTGCCCCGGCCGCTGTGTCCTTGGCGATCTTTGCCAGAGGATGACGTTCCTCTGTGACCAGATCCACCACAGCTTCCACTGCCGTATTCACCAGTTCCAGCGCCATCACCATTCCGAACAGCCCCAGGCAGATGCACCACTCTGTCACGGAAAGCCCAAGGATCAGTCCTGCGATCACCACAAGTGCTGCCACCATACAGTGGATCTTCATATTTCTTTCCTTGCGGATGCAGGTAAAAATCCCCTGAAATGCATATCCGAAGCTTTTATACAGCGGATCCTTCTTTCTGCCTGCCATGTTCCTCACCTGATTTCCTGTTTGAATTATTCCCTCCAACGGGAAGTATGGGATTATTATAACAAGTTTGTAGTAATATTTCCAGTATTCCGAAAAATTTATGAATATTTAAGGAGTATATGTGGCTATTCACAGATAACTGTTTGAGCGGATAAAAGCATCCGCATTCAGTTAAACCACACATACTCCTGATTCTGTTGCATATTCTGTAAGATTTCCGGATATCCTGAATTATTTTTCCGGATATATATACAGATGTCACATATTATTCCACATTTTTCAGTGCTTCATCCATGGGCACATGACGGATCCTCCGGAATTCCAGCACTGCTACCACCCCATAAGCTGCGATTCCGATCGCTGTCATTTTCACATAGATCATGGGATCTACCCACATAGTGATCCATCCCGAAATACTGGAAAGCATCATCTCTCTGAATAACACTTCCATGATCTGCCGTTCAACCGGAAGGCTTAACAGCAGGCAGAACACCACCACAAGTGATGTAGAAAGTATATACAAACGACTGATCTCGCCATTTGTATAACCTAGAATCTTGGTCATGGAAATCGACTGGGCATTTTTTTCGATGATAACCTTGGAAAGCAGATAGATCACCACCAGAAAAATGGTCACGGAAAATCCATACATCATTCCCATCATATCTCCCATGGAAACATCCAGCTGCCTGGATATTTTTGTAAGAGCTTCCAGGTCAATGACAGAACCGATATATTTTGAAGGGATATCTCTGATCTCTGTATCGGAAAAATATCCTCCAAAATAATCATCCCCAAGATCAAACGCCTCATTCAGCTTATCACGCTCCATAAATACACAGAGGCTTGCCGTATAATCATAGATTCCGTCTACTTTAAAGGAATACTCATCCTTCTCGTATTTTTCCTTCAGAGTTATGGTATCCCCCTCCTTGATCCGGAATTTGTCCGCATAAGCACTGGAAATATAAACGCCGTCTCCCGAAAGATCCGCATGGATATATTTACTATCCGGCTCCACCCCGTAAAAGGTGATCTCCTCACTTTTATATTTATCAGGCATGGTATTCAGGGAATAGGCAGAAAATTTTTCCGCATCTTTATTGTCCGTTCTGGTATCCGTATAATATTCCAGAAGAGAATTCATGGCATCCGCTTTATTTCCTGAATAGGCACTTGCCGGAACCGAAAGTATGTACTGGTATTTCGCCAGCATGTTCTCCTGGATCTCCATCTGATAATGATCCAGAGCAGATGGCAGGAGCATTCCAAAAAACAGCAGCAGATTGGCAAAAACAACTCCCACAAACAGCACCAGATAATTGCTGATATTCTGAAAGATCACACGGAGGCGAAACCTGGAAAAAATTCCGATCTTCGGGCTTAAATACACCGCTCGTTTCTGTTTTTTTCTGGAAAAATCCCTTCTCAGGAGTTTCAGAGGCGAAAGCTTCAGACGGTACCAGAGCACTGCATGATCGATCAGTATCATAATGATGACCGGAACTATGGTTGTCAGAAGAAAGGCATCTGCATTCCATACCGTCACATAAGTCGGCAGACTATAGCTCCCGTAATACATGTCTGCACATACACCCTTAAATACGGTATAGCCAAGAATATTTCCGATCAGGGCACCGACCAGCGTGACCAGAACCGGAAGCATCATATAATGAAGAATCAGCTCACGTCTGGTATAACCGGATGCACGTAACGTGCCGATAACACTGGCTTCCTTTCGGATCGTATTGCTGATGGTAATGCCAAACACAAACGCCATGATCACGATCACAATATAAAGAAGCGTGATGACCATTGCCCTGTCTCCGCCCATATCATCACCGGTAAACATGATCGCCTGGTTAAGATAACGTGGGACAAAGGCCTCCAGAGTTACCACTTTGCCAATATCTTCCACGAGATCCTCGGAAACCTTCTTCTCCTCTTTTTCGTCCTTTGGCTGATGAGCGTAGATCCAGGCATAATTATACCGGAGCTTTTCCTGATCCAGAGTTTCAAATTCCTCCGGAGCTACGATTGCCACACCAAACTTTACAGAATCAAACATGGAATCGTTATTATTCTGAAACAGAGCACTGTAATCCGAAAGTGCCACAAGGCCTGTGATCTTCCAGGATTTTTCACCCCTGGTCAGGGTATCTCCTACCTTAAGACTGTTGTTATCCGCATACATACGGTCAATGGCGATCTCGCCCTGCCCTGACGGCATTTCTCCTTTCATCAGGCAGACCTTATTCACCTTCTCACGATTTTTAAAGAAACGCATGGTGCTTCCGTTATCCAGATCTTCTTCTATATAGTAATTCTCGTAAAGCTCAACACCGGCCGCTTCAATGTCCTTCCACTGAGAACTGTAAATCTTCTCCGCAGTACGGAAATTTCCGTTTTCGATGTTATATTTGTCAAAGCTTTCATCATAGGCCTTCAGCATGCTTCCATCGGCTACCAGGAAGCCGGATACAAAACCTATGGTCAGTACCATCAGCAGAAAGACCACCAGATATTTTCC
>ENA-OQNO01001996-OQNO01001996.1-human-gut-metagenome-genome-assembly--contig:-NODE-1996-length-12446-cov-3.249127_pt1 | contig 12446 bp, 8 predicted proteins | sample MGYA00242629_ERZ504880 | MGnify/ENA primary metagenome ERZ504880 (study PRJEB26092, sample SAMD00036377) | human gut metagenome | host: Homo sapiens | study: EMG produced TPA metagenomics assembly of... | reverse complement strand
GCCGCGGGCTCAGCCGGGAATGCGGCGTTTGGGGTTCTCCTGCCATTCGAGACGCTCTCCGGTAGGTTGCAGTATCAGAATCAGACGATTAAGCAGATGGATGTCGGTATACAGGGCAAAGAAGCGGTTGAGCATCTCGCCAAACAGGCAGATGTCGCCGTGCCCGGCGAAGCCGTTACCGTCGAGCGTCACCTCTATCTGCACGCCGCGTAGAAAGTGCCCCTCGGCAAAACGTTCCACCTCACAGTGGCTCACGTCGACGATCGCCTGCAGGCGACGGCGGTTCATTTCGTTGTCCGTCCAGTCGTACAACGCCAGCGCGCCGCGCAACACCTCGGCGTTATCCATCATCCACAGGAAGCTGCTGCCGAGATGGCTCAGTACCCGCCAGTGAAAACGGTCGCGATCCGGTGGATAACACGGCAACGTCGGCGCGCTGAGATTGCGCACCTGGAGCCGCGACGTCGTGGATTTGACCACCGTGTCCAGCAGCGTGCTTTGCAGCGCCCGCCGCGGCAGCTGGCCGTTGGTGCCGATCAGGCTCAATGACAGAGTTTCATTCTGCGGCACGCGATGCTGGTCAAACGCCTCGCCGCCCAGCGTCAGCCAGGTATCATGCAGCCCGGACGGGCCACGTTTAACGCGCGTGTGGTAATAATATTCCGGCGCATCATGGCGCAACATGCCGCCTTTGTGGCGAAAACTGGTAAACGGCACATACACTTGGGTGCCGGAAAGACGTGAAGAGGTGACGGACTCCACCGAATAGATTTCGGTGTGTCCATCCTGGACGCGCATGGGGCGCAGCAGATACTCACTTTGTAGTGAATCCAGATGCAGCGGGTCCGACTCCAGCGGGAACAGGTTAATAACCGGGCTGCAGTGTAAACGCAGATGTTTCTCTGACAACGCATACTCCTGCGGCCACGGTTTATCCAGCACGACCTCGATCTCAAACCATCCCGGCGCATCAGGAAACGTCATATTCTCCAGCCCGCACAGCGCGACCGACATAAACTTTTCTCGAAAGCTGAAATACTCCAGCAGCAACTGGTAGCCGCTGAACCCGCCGCTTTGGGGTAGCAGCGCATCATCATGGCCAAAACCGCAAACGGCAAAATGGGCCGCCAGCAGCCTGCTATCGGCCTCCCCCGCCAGACGTATGCCGATGCGCGCCACATTCAGGGTCAGCGCTTCATGCAGCGCGCAGGCCAATGGCGCGTCGGCATTCAGATACAACGGAATACGGCTCAGGTCGAGCGCCCGCCAGTCCACCAACGCGCTACAGTCAAAACGCAGACAAATCGCCTGGCGGCCGTCGGCCTGCGCCCTGACGCTGGCGCGGGAGAGCGCGAGCGGCTGTAAGGTTAGCGGCTGGGTCGTGGTGTAACGGCAGCGGGTGCCCGTCTCGCCGATGGGCCGGGAGATCACTTCCGTTCCCTTCTTCAGCCGCTGCGGCTCTTTCATCTCCCGCCAGTCGACGCTGAACTCCACCATCGCCAATGACGGAATGGTACGGAGATAATGCGGCCAAATCATACTCACCAGCCCGCCGGTCAGCTCCGGCAGGTCGTCATCGAGCTTTTCGCGCAGCCGCCCCATCAGGAAAGCAAAACCTTCGAACAGCCGCTCAACATAGGGATCGCGGGCGCCGGCTTTATCGAGGTTTAACGCCGCGGCGCGATCGGGATGGGCGCGGGCAAACTCCTCGCCAGCCTCACGCAGATAGCGCATTTCAGCGTCAAAATAACGCAGAGTTAAATCGTCCATGGAATATCTCAGATGTCAGAATTGAAAAACTCGCTGCTTGTAAAGCAGCGCTTGCAGCGTGAATGTCGGCCCTTATTCCTCTACGTCACCGTCGGCAAACGGTTCCGCACGGGAGGCCTCCACAATGAAAATCTGTGTCGGCAACGTGAAGTTTCGCAGTTTCAGCAACGCCAGCGGGCCATCGCCGAGTTCGGTACGCAGCAGCCACTGCAGTTGCCGGTTATCCGGCGTATTGACCGTCAGACGAAACAGCCCATCGCCGATCTGCTGACGCTTCATTCTCTCCAGCATACGCAGCGTGCCCCACGGGCCGCTGTCGTTCGCCAATAGCCGAGCGCCCGCCGCCATTGAGCTCCAACTCAGCATCGCGCCGGGTTTGTTGATAGTCCCCGGCCAGCGGAAACTTTTCCATTCGGCAAGCTGGTTAAAGTAGTGCAGATTCTGGCCGTCGAGGGTGAGTTGCGTTTCAACAATGCCCGGAGTCGCCACCCCCTGTAGTTCAAACCCCATTCCCTGACTGCCGTCGGTAAACAGGATGTCGGACAAGGAACTCAGTTGATTAATCGCCTTCAGGAAGGCCGGATTGAAAGTCAGCCCCTGACTGTGCGCGCTATCGGCCACCCAGCGGCTGCCCTCCCGGTTGAGCACGCCGCCCAACTGTCGGGCAAGAAACTGGTCGATTCGCCCGCTATCGCGACGGATGAATGCCGCCAGCATCGGTAGCGAGACATCGTTTTTGCCCGCGGCAAACGGATAGCGGCCGTCGAAAGCCGAATGCCAGTTAGCGACCACAGAACGCTGCCACGCCTCGTTCAGGCTGGCAGCCGATGGCTGCAGCACCGTTTCCCAGGCCTGCGTCAGCGGCTGGACGAACATGGTCTGGCCGAAACCGCTCCACTCTTCGCCGAGGCTGGCCGCCACCAGGCTGCCGTACTCCTGGGTGTCGGTCAGGTCGACGCTTTTACCCTGGAACACGGTCTGCGCCAGCTGCTGCATCATCGCCTGCGGGTCGGGGGCGTTTGCCACCTGCTGGAGCCGCAGGCGTACGCGGGTCAGGCGCGTCAGCCAGGTCTGTAAACTGAGGGTGCTGTCTGCGGCGACCACGCTCTGAGAGGGATTTTTGCCCATCAGCGCCAGCAGCGGCCCAAAGGTACTCTCCAGCGGGCCGCGCGCGCCGCCGGCCTGCTGATCGATAAACGGCTGCTTATCCTTATCGAGTAGATTTTTTGCCGATTTCACCAGCGAATCCGCCACGCCCTCACGCTGCTGCCCGGTCTGCCCCTGCCAGGCAAGGGTATTCATCAACGCAATCAGCGGCGACTGACGAACGTCGCCCGCCAACGTCAGCTGATCGGTCACATCGGCAATATTGCGCGCCGGATTCAAGCGGATGCTATTGAGAAAACCCAACCACGCCCCGGCGAAATCGGTGAAATAACGATCGGTCAGCCGCTGTTTCAACGCCTCCGGGGAGACATCGCCGCTGACGGTCTGGCGGCTATCGCTCAGCACCCAGTCGATCTCATCGCGCCTGGCCGCCACCGCCTTATCGATCGCCTCGCGCACGCCGCCCTCCCACGCCTGGCGGGTAAACATCCCCGGCACCACATCTTCCGTGGTAAACAACCGGCTGGCATTGGTCTGCGGCGTCATGTCTTCCAGCGTCATGTCGGCATAGTTACGGCGCACCTGCAGCAGCATGTTCTCGTAAAGCGTGCTTTCGGCGTTGCGCCGCCCGATTTGCGCCAGCAGCACCTGACGCGCTTGCGTCACCAGCGCGGCGTCCGGGGTGATTCTCCACGTCGGCTGCGACGGCAAGTTGTCCATATAGAAGCCCCATAAATCGGGGGCGATGCTCTGCCATAGCGCCGGGGCGACTCCCTGACGCGTCTGCTGCGCGGCGGTCATTGCCTGGCGGTAAAACGCCGCATCGGCTTTGTCCGGACGCGCCATCATCAGATAGGCCTTTAACTGGTCATAACCCGCTTTCGCCAGTTGCGCCCGCTGCGGGCTGCGCGGCGGCAGGTTGACCAACACCGTCAGTTGCCGGGTCAGCGCCTGCGCCGCGGCGTCGCGGATCAGACGCTGGTTAGCCCGCCCATACCACGGCAGCAGCGCGGCAGAAAGCGGCGCATTATGATTAAGACCAAAGCGCTGATACCAGGGCGTGCCGTTGGCGAGCTGATTCTGTAGACGGCCGATATCGTTGCGCAGCACCTGCAAATCGATCAGCTGCTGGTCGTTAACGACGGGCTGCCGCAGCAGCTGTACCCGCTGGGTGGCGCTGACAATTTGCTGGCGGTTGACGATAAAAGAGAGCAGGCTTCCCGCCGCCCACAGGGCACATAGCGCCAGCAGGCCGACGCCGAGGGAGCGGCGCCACACCACCCCCACCGGCACGCCGCGCGCGCGGCCGCAGTCTGCGATGATCCCCTGCCAGACGGCCGGGGCCGACCAACGGTGGGGATAGAGCCCATTGTCCACCGCTTCTTCCGCCTTTAACGAGGGGCTGAACAGCAGACCACGGAGCGGGATCTGTTGCAGATGCCCGGTAAGCCACGGCGTCAGTAGCGTCTTCCAGCCGCTGATACCCCCCTCCTTCAGCCATTTAGCGACACGCAGCAGGTAATCGTGGGACGAATCAGCGCACAACTGCTGGGTCCCCTGCGCCAGCATGGCGGGCAGAATGGCGCGAAGCTGCCGTTCAACATCCTGCGGGACGGCCCGCGGCGGGAACAACGCCCCCAGCGTCTGGGTAATGCGCGTATCCTGCGGCCAGTCGCTGTCGTGGAGTTGCCACAGATAGACCGGCGGCTGGTAGCGCAGAACCTGCGCAACCTGCTCCAGCGTTCGCAAATACCCGTCCAGGGTCGCGGCGGTGGCCTGAGCATTGTCCAGCACCAGCACGATACCATCCAGCGGCCGGCGGCCGCGCAGCCGACGCAGGGCGCTGAGCCGCTCGATATCCACCGTCGCCGACAGGCTACCGCCGTGAATTAGCACCGTACCGCGGCCCTCCAGCCATTGCTGTTGCGCAAGGCCTGGAGCGATGGCGGCAATCTGCGCCGCCTCGCCAGCGACCCACAGCAGGCGGACCTTATTGCGCCACAATCGGCCGTAGCGGCGACGGAGAAAGTGCTTTAAGGACACAAACGGCTGCGCCGGTTTTGTCTGCTGGCTAATAAAAGTCCGCGTCTGACGCTGTTGCCCATCGACTTTTTGCCTGATAAACAGGTGGAAAGCAATAAAGCCCAGTGCCCAAAGACAGAGACCATACGCCCAGATCAGGCCACAGACGGTCACTATCTCGCGGACCGCCGTCCACTGCAACGTGCGGTTGGCGTGCCAGTTCCACCATCCCAGGCCGCCCAGCAGGACCACAATTGTCCAGACGGCAAGACACAGGGTCGCGGTAGCCGCTACGGTCATTACCGCGGCATTTTTTTCCTTGAACATAAAATTGATGATTCCCTTAGCCACGGGCGTGCATCATCACGCCCGTATAGCGTTATTAAGGATACTTAGCGGATATAATGAATATGGCGATAACGAATTAAGGCAGCAGTATTTTAAAAGCCTCGCTTTTTATATCGCGATATATTTTACCCAGCACGCCCGATACCGTATTCAGATCTTTCATATCCGTTCGCGCCTGCACTAATATATCGCCGACATTAATATCTATAATCGCTTTTACCCGCTGGCCAAATTGTTTCACCGAATCCCACGTATCGTCATCGTTATCGTAAATCGTCCGCGACGCAAAATAACCGTGGGAAAACGAGGAGTGCAGCGGGTCGTGATTATATTTGGCCAGCGTGTCATGCACGTAGTTATCGTAAAAATCCAGCATCGTCGGCGAGCCCATCAGCGCCGCCCGCCGGGCATCGCCGCTTTTCTTGATCTGGATATATTCCGACTCCTGCGCCGCCACCAGCGGACCGCCAAGCTGGTTGGTCTGCGTGGTGGGGATCACATCCAGCAGCACCTGGGCCAGCAGCGCCACGATACCGGTATGGGCAAAGTCATAGCCCCACGCCGCGCGGTCCAGCCGATCCTTATCGATAAACGGCACTTCACGCGGCCCTTCGCTTTCCGCGGGCGCCGCCGCCGACGGCAGCGCGCTGGTCTGCTCATTCAGCGCCTGCTGATAAAAAGGTTTGCGCTGATAATACTTATCGGCGTATTGCGGGCTGGCAAAGCGCTCGGTGCGCCAGGCGGTGATCCAGCTCAGCTGGTCCGCCAACATCACCTCCAGCGCTTTGGCCTTCAGCGGCACATACACCGGATCCGGCAGTTTGCCCATCGGGCCGTTCTCCGGCGGCTTCGCGGCGGCGGCCGCGGCTTTCGCCTTATCACCATCCGCCTTGTCGTGAGCCGCCTTCAGCGCGGCGACCGGATCCCGGCCCTGGGCCACGGCGATGGCCACCACCTCCGCCTCGTTGACGGCCGGCGTTTCGGTCTTCGCCCCCGCCTGCTGCGCCCCGGCCTGCTGCCAGGCGTTAAACAGGGCGATGGCCTGTTCGGAGATTTTGAATTGTTTTAATACAGCATTGCTCATAATCCGATAGGTTTTCTCTTTAGCCCCGCCGGACATCACCTCCTCAGGCACGCTCAGTGGCGCCCCGGCATCGAAAGCGGCGGCATACATATCGTGCAGCACAACCTTTGACAGCAGGCTGGCGGCATCGGTCTGCACCTTGCCGAGTTCCGTGGGCTTACAGTCGCCGCCAACATCAGCATGCATCCCGGGGTAGACCACCTCCACCGCCCCGGCCGGGTATTTACCATCCGGACCGCGAATGGAGTCCAGCGGCAGGTCGCCGTGCTGCTCGTGGCCGGCGACAAAGTGGTGGCAGCTTTTTAAGAAGCCTTTGGTGGTCGGCAGCCGCAGGCTGTTGGCCGCCCAGCCCAGATGCCCGGTGGCCGACGGCAGGATATGCGGCACACCAACCGCGGAGACCGTATCCAGCAGCCCCATAAACTCGATACTGATGGGGATGCCCAGCAGGGTCGGGCCGCCGGGCACCACCGTCCCCGCCGGCAGCATATTTGTCGCATCGAGCGGCATTTTAGCGTCATCGAGCAGCGACTCCAGCCCGCGGGCAAAGGCGCGGGCGGTGGCGGCCCCCCGGCAGTAGCCGTAGACAAAGAGCTTGATTTTGGCGATGCGCCGCTGCGAGCGCTGGATATGCAGCCGCGTTGGCTGCCGCGGCCACTGGTTGACCACGGCACCCAGATGGTCGTCGCAGAATTTGTCAAGCGCGCTTTTACGGTTGAACTTCTGGGTCAGCCGCGAGAAGGGCCAGACGGTGGCCATACTTTGCCGATATCTGGTCAGTTCGCTGTCCTCAATTGCCTTTTTATTCACCGCATAGCAAATGCTGCTGTAGGTTTTAAGCAGCGCCTGGTTGATACGATCCTCACCGCCGTTGGCAAACAGCTCGCCGTCCAGCGAGTATTCGTTCTCGCCAATCTCCGGAAAGCGCGCTCCGCAGCCGGGAAAGTAATAACTGAAGTAACCATCATCCTCCGCCTTATCTAACCAGTTTGCCGCATGGTAGAGGCGGCCGATATTGGTCAGCGGCGGGTTTCGCGAGCCATACACTTCATCACCATCTTCTTCATTACAGCAGGTACCGTCGAAGAACAGGCTGATATGCAGGCTGGCCGGGCAGCCCGGCTCCGTTTTTTTGTCCGAGGGATGATCGGACTCTTTAACATACCCCTCCAGGTACTGCCTGGCGTAGTTGCCTTCGGTCTGCGTTCTGCTCGCCGGCAGGCGCCCGCGCTCGTTGTATTCGGTTTTCTGCTGCGTGGAGTTATCCGCGGGCTTTTTGTCATCCGGCCCGGGAAACTTTGGCGGTAAGCTGGCCGCTTCTGCGGTGGACGTTTTGACCGCGACCGGGGTGGCGCCGGTCTGAAAGGCGGCAATAAGCGCCTTCAGGGCATTCAGCGTGGAGTCTGCGGTGTCGGACATACGATGTTCTCCTTAACATGCTTATAAAGTATATTTTTTGCTCTTTCCTTCCAGTCTGGCGGCGACTGGGGAACCGGATACTCCGGTTGTCCCGGTGGAATGCAGGAACGGACTATCCGCACCTTATCGCAGGGGAAAATATGCACATGAAAACCGCAAGCCTGATCCTCCTCCCAGCGTTCGATAGGGACGATGATCGGCCCATGGCGCTGATAGTGAGTTTCATAATCATCGGGCATCTCACTCGATTTCATCCAGGAGTTAGGATCGGAAGTCCAGGTGATTTTTGCCGTCAGGCCCGGCCGCCAGACATCTGGCACCATCACGCAGCAGAAGCCGCCGCCGCCGCCGTAGGAGTTCGCCCTTGGCCCGCCGTAGCCGTTCACCTGCACCGAAACGATGGCATCCGGGCCGTGGTTTAACAACGTTATGTCGGCGGCGCTCATGCCGTCGCGACTGTGGTCGCGACAGCCCGTCAGCAGGCAGAGAAAAACGGCGACCAGCACCGCCAGTCCGCCGGGCAAAATACGGATATGCTTTATCATTGATGTGTCCTTACAGAACTGATAATCACCTATTGATGATCAACAAGGAGGATGTTTCATTCCTCAAAGTGGCTTTCAAACCAGGAAGCTAAATCACCGCTAAAATTCTGCTGATGCGCCTGCCAGCCGAGCTGCCAAAGAGTGTTAAATTTCTCCTCCTGGGTGGTAAAAAAGGTGCTGAATTTTTCAGAAACCGTAAATTGCTGGGCATCTATAGCGACATCCAGTTTCATCATTTGCTCATCGCTGAAATTAATCTTGATCGCCTCCGGGATCGCTGCCTGAACAGGCGAGCACTCGCCTTCCAGCCAGCAGATCTTGTTGTCTCTATTGCGATAGCTCCAGAGATAAACCGGTTCTAAAAACCATGCTTTTTGCTCTTCAGTGAGCACATGCTGCATCAGCAACGGGAACATACGGGTATCGTAATAACGCACCAGGCCAGAACGGTCTTCCCATGCGCCGTCGGCCAGGTTGCGCAGGTGGGCGGCGAGCGTTGAAAAACTCAGCGGTGAGAGGAAGATCAGCAGACCCGGCTTGCAGGAAAATGCGGCGATCAGATCGGCGATCCACTGACGATGCTGCCAGCAGGCTGGCTCCAGCCGCATCAATAAAGGCGCCATCTCCAGCAGCGGCTCTTCCGGTTGCCCCTGATAGAGTGAGAACCACTGCACCGGAGGAGAAAGTCTATTTAAGCCATCCAATAACGGGTTGTCTAAAACGCCTTGATCGGCAATGAGATAGACGTCGCGCAGCGCGAGTTTGCGCGCAAATTGTTCCAGCTTGCTCATCCATTCCTGATTCATTAACGACATGTTCATTCCTTCTTGTCTTGAGGTTGCGGTGCCGGGACTGCTGCGGTGACGATGCCCAGTGAGAGAGGGTGACGCGGATCGCGGGCGATCCAGCCGCAAGGCTGATGAAAGTGGCGGGCAAATATCGCCGCCAGTGCGATGGTGATGAGCTGCTCCATCTGCCCCGTCTCTCCCCAGTTTTCATCCTGCAGCAGTTGGTTGCTGTTCCAGCCGCTGTGCGCCAGTTCCGGGATTTGCGGTTGTGTGAATGCGATACAGGGATCGGGCGGACGTTCAGCCCCGCTTTGCTGCATTGCCCGCTGACAGACCTGCTGGATATTTTCCACCGCGGCGCCTTCATAAACCTCGCCGCGGGTCAGCCGCGCCTCCCCCTCCCGGGCCAGTAACCAGAGCACGGCGGATTCCCCCACCGGTCTCGCCGAATCCGCCGTCGCCGCCACCGACTGGCACCCCGCCACCAGAATGAAACATTCGTCGCCGGACTCATTAATTCGCGCGGTAATCTCCGATAAGCTGGCCTCGCCCTGCCAGGGTTCCGCCATATGCGGCAACTGAGCGGTGGGACAGCGCTTGCGCAGCTCGGCGCAAAATTCTCGCCACGCCGGTTCGCTGCCCTGCCAGTAACAGCCGCTCAGGCCGGGAAGTTGATGTTCGCCTCGCTGCGCCAGCCATTGTTGCGCCAGCATTCGGGCTAGCTGCTGTTCACGCAGGTCGATATCCACGATGTCCGAGTGGATCAGCCGCAGCGCCCGCGCACCGGCCTCCAGTTTCTCTTTTGGCGCCTTGTGTTCTCGCTTCAGCAGCGTCTGCCAGCGCTCGGGTTCACATCCCACCGGCCCCAGCAGCACCGTTTCCACCAGCCCAACGCTATATTGATGCCGGGCCCACCACGTTTGATGATCGAAATCGATCAACCGCTGGTAGTACTGGGTGTAGTGAACCGACAGGCGGTAATAAAGCAGACGCAGCATCCAGATGATGAGGACCAAAAGCATGGCGCTAACGATTGCGACGGTTATTAACGCCCCGCCACGCGCTTCGGCAGGCATTAACGCCGCGCCTCCTCCGCTGATAAGCGTCATCCCCGCGCCGACGGACAACCACCGTCCGTTGTGGGGCGGCGTGGCGGTTTTGTAAGGCAGATAGTCGGTTAGCTGTCTCATAGCGCGACTTCGCAATCAGGGCGTGAACTCACCAGCGTACAGCCGCAGGCGCAATGATGCCCGTCAAGAGCCACCGGAGAACCATCCACTTCATACAGCGAGCTTCCTTCGGCTATGACCGTCAGGCCATGTTCATTGCAGCTCACCTGGTCGCCTTTGCAGGCGATGCCTTTACCAAAACAGAGATAATGGCCGCCGATCACCGTACCGCCATGCTCACGCAAGGTATCACCCTGCCGAATAATGGGTTTCAAGGTCTGTTCCTCCGGGTAAGTTATATCAATGAGCGATTGTCAGGCGGCACGTGGCACAAAAGCCTGAGCCAGTTCTTGCGCACGAATCAGGCAGTCTTTACATATCGATGTCGGAAGATCGGGGAGCGGAAACGTCTCGCCGGCCGGCCCCTGCATCTTATGCGTGCCTTTAAAACTGAGCAGACTCGGGCTGTGAAGATGGATTTCTCCCTGCGGCGTCAGGCGGATGTAGCCGCCGCCGCAGCCCAGGGTGATGCCATTTTTGGCGGTAAGCTGCAGATGTCCCTGCGTTGACTGAACGGTAATATCCTTCAGTGAAGTGAGCGCCAGTGTGTCGCCGTGCGACTCTATCTCCAGCGGTCCTTTCACCGATACCATGCGCATCCCTTCGCGGTGGGACAGCAGCGAGATTGCGTTTTTGCTATTCACCGACAGCCGGTTGCCGCTGGCCAGCGCAATATCACTGGCGCTTTGCAGGTACAACCCTTTACCACTCTGTAGCAGCGTCGTTTCCGCCGTCACGATGCCGATGCCTTTCGGCGCGCTCATCAGCAGGACGGGGCTCGCCAGGTTGACGGCTTTGCCGACGAACTGCTTTAACGTGCTGACATCCGGCGGGGTGTTGTAGTGGGTGCGGGCTATCTCCTGCCAGTCGTTGAGCTGAACAACGGCACTGCCGAGCAATTGACTCGCGGGATCCATTTCCACGGTCGCGCCCATCGCTTTCAGCTGTTCATCGGCGGTAATAAATATTCCCTTCCCGCCGCGGATCGCGCCATAGCTATCGGTGCGTAACTCAAATCCCTCACCGCGTGGCGTGTTCTGATGATCCACCAGGTGGCCGAGGTTGAGCTGGCTCTTGCCGCCATATTCGGTGCTGACCTTAACGTGCTCTTTACCCCGTGTATCATCGAGGCGAATCTTGTTGTTCGCCGGCGTGCGCAGCACGTTACGCTTGTAGTTGTAGAGCGTCACGTGGTCCTGGTGCGTGGAGTCGTGCAGCGCGCCGGCAATATAGGGCCTATCGGGATCCCCCTGCTCAAAAGCGATCGCCACTTCGGTGCCCGCTAACAACGGCAGATGCAGACCAAAGGTTTCACCGGCGTAAGGGCGCGCCTGGCGCACCCACAGGCTTTCCTCACCCGGCTGCCAGCGATCGCGATCGAACAATAAATTCACCCGATAACGTCCGTCGCGATCGATATGGCCATAGAGATCGTTGATTTTGGTGCTGGTGACGCGCGCCGGCAGCGTCCCGGCCATTCTGGGTTTGCTGATGACCGCTGGGCGAAAGCAGTAAGTCTCTACGCAGGGAATAGCCTGAAACGTCATGACGAAGCTGCGATCGCGACGGGCGCGACAGTGAATAGCAGCGATCGCCACCCCCTGGCGCCAGACGTCCGTCACCTCTTCGCCGCCGCTCACTTTTAGCTGCTGGCCGGGAGCCAGCGCCGCGCAGTTGGTTTCCCCACTCAGCCGCGTCTGCTGGTTGAGATAACGCTCATGACGAATACGGGCATAAAAGGCCCCGCTCTCCGGGTCCGGAGTATGCTGGAAGCGATTACCCGGCGTCAGATAGTTGTCCGCCCAGTGATAGGCTTCACCATAGGTGGTGCTATCGCCACGGCTGACATTGACGTTGAGATTCATATCCTCTGGCGCGTTACGGTAGTTATAGTCACGAGTAAAGACCGAACGCTCAACCACGTGGTGTCGGCTCTGTAAGTCCCACACCGATTCGCTCCCGCCGTCATGCTGCCCGGAGGGAGCGACCGAAGGCAACAACAGTCCCGTCTCGTAGTGTTGCTGGTCATCGTAGAACTCCGTCACATCAATATTCAGCCGGGTATCGGCGGTAAAGCGAAACCAGATCCCCACTTCACCCAACAGGCGGGAGATAAAGGTCAGATCGTCCTAAC
>ENA-OQNO01001993-OQNO01001993.1-human-gut-metagenome-genome-assembly--contig:-NODE-1993-length-12466-cov-4.247751_pt1 | contig 12466 bp, 11 predicted proteins | sample MGYA00242629_ERZ504880 | MGnify/ENA primary metagenome ERZ504880 (study PRJEB26092, sample SAMD00036377) | human gut metagenome | host: Homo sapiens | study: EMG produced TPA metagenomics assembly of... | reverse complement strand
CAGTGCTGCTGCAGTCAGCAGACGTTTGCTGTGTTTCTTCATGTTCTACCTCCCTTTTTCCATCACCTGAATATCTATATTATACGATAAAAAAGGTCTTTTTACAATCTATAACAGAGAAAGAAGTTTCTCTACATCTTCCATTCTGGTTGCCCAGCTGGTTGCAAATCGGACTACCGTATGTGTATCATCCTTCTTCTCCCAGAAGCTGAACTGGACATCTTTTTTTAATTCTTCCATCTTACGGTTCTCCAGAACAACAAACTGCTGATTAGTAGGTGAATCTATGTAAAATGTATATCCTTTTTCTTTCAGTCCCGCTTTAAGAACGGCGGCTGTTTCGATAGCATTTTTACCAATTTCAAGATAAAGATCATCTGTAAAAAGCGCATCAAACTGCACCCCCGTAAGTCTGCCTTTTGCAAGCAGGGCTCCATGCTGTTTGACTCTTGTAAGGAAATGCTTCGGCATACTGTCTCCGGTAAACACAACAGCTTCTCCGCATAAAGCACCCGCCTTGGTTCCTCCGATATAAAATACATCGCAAAGCTTTGCAATATCCTGTAAAGTCACATCTGTTTCTTTGCTGACCAGTCCATAGATCAGTCTGGCCCCATCCATAAAAAGGGGAAGCTTATATTCTCTGCACACTGCTGAGATTTCTGTCAGTTCTTTCTTTGTATACAGGGTTCCATACTCTGTTGGATGGGAAATATAAACCAATCCCGGAAATACCATATGCTCATGATTCTCATCTCCGTAAAAAGTCTCAACCAGATTCTTAAGATCCGCTGCATTGATTTTCCCATTCTTTTCCGGAAGTGTCAGGACTTTATGACCGGTAAATTCGATCGCACCGGCTTCATGTGTACTGACATGTCCCGTCTGAGCCGCTACAACGCCCTCATACGGCTGTAACATCGTATCAATGACAATCTGATTGGTCTGCGTGCCGCCTGTCAGTAAAAAGACTTCTGCGTCCTCACAGCCACATGCCTTCTTGATCTTTTCTTTTGCTTCTTCACAGTAATGGTCGGTTCCATATCCAGGAAGCTGCTCCATATTGGTATCGATCAGGTGCTGAAGGACTTTTTCATGTGCACCTTCTGAATAATCATTTAAAAAATATAACATCTCTGATTCCTCGCTTATTATAAAATCGACTCTATTTTATCACCAGGAAGATTTTTTTACCACTGGCAAACAAAAAAATACCCCGCGAGCAACTCGCGGGGCAGGTTCGTATAAATTTAATTTTCTTCTGTAGCTGTATCGGATGTACTTTCTTCGGCATCTTCCGTATCCGGATTCACCATCTTCTGATAAGCTTCATCCAGATCTTTTACATTCATCTTGTTCACCAGATAAACTTTATCCTCAACTACCGCCGCATAGAAGTTTGTATCATATTCATAATACTTCACCGTAGTTTCTTTTCCGTCTGTATCTTTAAAGATAAAGGTATATGCCGGATCTCCTTCTGGAGTATACTCCTCAGTAAGACGTTCCTGTGCGGTCATGTTGATGAGTTTATTGTAGAAAGTCGTGAATGTGGATTCATCGAGGTCTTCGCCATCTAACCTGTTAAGGAAACAATCGGAGTTGATGTAAACGAAAAAGCAGCCTTGAGTTCTGATAAAAACTGCCCTTTCGTTTACATCAATTTCGATTTTATCTTGGTGAACAAAGTCGCGTCCCTTTAGCCGATAGCTATGGGGATTCAATCGTTGCTCTTTTCCTTAAGTTTATCATACTGGGTGTTTTGGTAAAAGTTTTTTTATTCAAGAAATCAATTTCAGGCATGACAAACAAACCTCCTATGCGGAAGTCATTTATTCTATGCAATTGTAGATTTTAACATCTCATATGTGCATGAAAAGAAGAACTGTATTTATCTTTGCGGGGTGATACCATATTCCCTCCGCAAGAAGAACATTTGCATACATCAATGTGATACAAAACCTTTATCATTTCTACTGCATTTAGATTTTTTAATGTAGAAATGTATTTCTTGCATCCAAGCAGGTTTCTGCAGAGAGTTATCTTTTTTCTCTTGTTTCTACATGATAGCAGACCATAGTGCCGGATTCTGACAAATCGTTTGGGTGGAACATGCATCATGAATCGACGGATGAATTCTTCTCCTGAAATTGTTTTCTCTTTCCAGCAGCCTTCGTTTTTATAGTCTTTTACTGCATATGTAACTGTCGTATCTGTCATGGATTTGATTCGCTGATTACTGATTGCTATCCTGTGGGTATATTTTCCAAGATAATTGATAACCGACTGTGCACCATTGAAAGTTTCTTTACAGTAAGTGACCCAGTTCTTTTCATAACACTTATCAAGAAGTTCTTTAAAACGATAGCTGTTCTGATATTTCTCTGCTGTACCATGAAATTTAAGCTTAGAATCATTCCACAGGCTTTTTAACTCATCCAGATATTTTCCACGGAACACTTTTGAGATGACACCATATGGGAGAAAAAAATTTCCACCTGTGTCTTTCCATTTATTTTCATCATCAAGCCCACCTCCAAGAACAATGGTATGAATATGAGGATGATAATTCATTGCAGAGCCCCAGGTATGAAGAATGCAGATATACCCTATATCAGCTCCCAGATACTTTGCATCTTTTGACAATTCATTCAATGTGGCTGAAGCAGCATGATACAGTGCATCATATAACAGCTTCTGGTTGCTGTAAATAATGGAATTCAATTCCTCAGGAACTGTGAATACTACATGATAATAGGGTGCATCCAATACGTTCTCTTTTTGTGCATCAATCCATTTCTCTTTCGGAAACTCCTGGCACATGGGACAGCATCTGCTTCTGCAGGAGTTGTTGTGAACACTGATACATCCGCAGTCCTCACAAACACTGATGTTTACACCAAAAACTCCTGTTTTACAGTTCCTGATGTGATAAGCCGTTTTTCTGTGATGAGCAGGAGGGTTACTCCTCTTTTCATAGGAAGGATAGAACCGTTCAAATACATCCTGTATCGTACATGATTTATCCATAATCATTCACCACCCATCTCATCAAATGGGCTTTTAATACCAAGCAGAGTTTTATTGCTTACATGCAGATAAATTTCTGTTGATTTTGGATCACGATGTCCCAAAAGAGCCTGAATATATTTTATATCGCAGCCTGACTCAAACAGATGACTTGCAAAACTATGACGCAAACAATGTGTGGAGACGTGTTTCTGAATGCCTGCTCTTTCGGCGCTTTCACGAAAAAACTGAATGACACTATCTTTTGTAAGATAATCCCCTGTCCATGAACTTGGGAACAGAATCCCTCTTGGCCTGCCACATTGAAACCAGTATTCTGTCAATATTTCAAGCGTCCGGTCTGCAAGCAAAGTATAACGGTCAGATCGGCTTTTTCCATCGCGGATGTGTATGGTTTTGTTCGTGCGTGAAATATCATCATAATGAAGGTGTGTGACTTCTGAAACACGAAGTCCACCTGAATACATAGTAGCGATCATAGCTTTATGCTTCAGATTTGGTGTAGCATCAAGAATAGCTGATATTTCTGCTTTTGTAAGCACCGCTGGTAACTTTCTGTCCCTTTTCATACGAGGTATGTCATCATCATCCCAATTCATCTTCAATACTTTTTTGTAAAAAAAGCGGATTCCTGAATGGTAGTGATTGTATGTTTCTGGTGAAATCCCGGAAAGTTTCTTTTCAGTTAGGAATGTATCAACATCGTCAGTTGTTAATGCATCTATATCCTTGGCTGTGTGGTTCAAAAAATGAGCAACACTGGTACAGTATGCATGAATTGTGGAATCCTTGAGATTCCGTTTATTCGCAGCAGATCTAATCTGATTAAAAATTTCTTCGTACATAATAAAATCCTCCATGTAAAGTAAATCGTAAATGTATAAACACTGCTTACATGGAGGAGCATTAGCATAATAAAACTGCTTGCCAGAAAGGCAGCTCAATGGTATTCTTATCATAGGCAGTGGAGATGTCGATCCTGTTTGATTGTTGGTTGTGGTGACTTAACAATACTACTTGTAGGACTTGGTTTCCACTGCTTTTTATTAAAGTGTAAAGAAAAACTGCGCCATAGCCTTGGCAGGCCATCGCGCAGCGATTTTGTTCAATTGTAAGTTGTTGTAGTAGTCTCTTCCTCATCATCAGAAGAACTTTCATCAGAGGAGTCTGTATCTGTGGAACTCTCATCCGATGTTTCTGTACTGCTTTCATCTGTAGTATCAGAATCTGTATCGTCTGTGGTATCTTCATCTTCTGCCTTTACGGTTTCCGTTACAATGTTTATTGTATGATCTCCGTCTGCGCTCTGTACTTCCAGGGAATCCAGATCATTGGAAGAAACATAGCTTACTGTCAGGTTGTAGAAATCGGACATTGTACTGTCGAGGATATCTGTCAGAGAATCTTTCGTGATCGTGTAAACTTCTTTGCTGTCATCTACTTTCACATAACGGTCATCGCCGGTCTCATCTCCCACATAAATAGTAAGCGTCTTCTCTACCGTCTGTGTTTCCTGTTCTTCCTCGGTATACTTCACAGTGATAACTGCATACGGATCGTCAAATCCATACTTGGAATCGTCGGTGCAGTTATAATCTACAAATTTATCGTATGTCAGAGATCCTATCGCTGAAGTTACAGTTCCTGCTTTTGTAGTATCTGCCTTCTCTGTAGTTTTACCATCAGACACATTCCAGAACAGATTGTCTGCATCCTGTGTAAGCTCATAACTATTCTCTTTATCTACTTTAACATCTGTGATCGTAGCAGATGTTACGGATGGAAATGTGCCACTCTCCGCAAAATCATACAAAGTTCCCATAAAAGGCTCTATTGAGCTGCTGGATACCAGATAAACATTTTTATCATCATCCTCTTTTTTCACATAGTACTGATTATTTGAAGATTCCATTCCAATCTGAAGACTTGTATCACCATCAGCTGTTGTCAGCGTAATGGTATTCTGCGGATTATCCAGATCATACTGACTCATATCTTCCACATCGGAAATCTCCTGGTCAGCAGTCAGGGATGCAACTCCCTTGACTGCACTGTCAACTGTATCCTGATTTACCGGAAAATTCGCATCAGATTTTTCTGTCCAGCTATCATCTTTTTTATCAAATTCTACTTCATTCTGGTCTGCGGTAAATGAAACTGCTGTTATATCATCTGCCTCCAGACTTACCAAATCTACGCTTGTGTCATTCTCTTCAGTTCCTTTTTCTTCCTGTGAGGTAACATAAAAGTTTACGCCTTCATACGCTGCACACAGCACTCCCAATACGACTACTGCCGAAACCAGTTTGACTGTTTTTTTCTTCATTTATGCCTTTCTCCTTTTCAGCCATACCATAAATCCCATTACCAGGAAGACTACCGGGATGATTCCCATTACCATGATCTTCCAGAAACTTACATCATAAGCAGTCAGTGTCAGATAGGAAATCTGCAGGTTTTTAGATGGAACAGAAATTGTTGATGTCTCATCCGAGCTGCACATCCAGCTCAGAGAACTCATGATCATCTGCTCATTTCCACCGGATACCATCTGGTTGATCTGGCTGTCCATCAGATTTGAAGAAGTATAATAAACGATCTGTGTCTCTTTGTCATCATCCAATGTTTCTGTGATACTTACACCAAGATCAAACGGACCATCAATATCATCATCGGTTTTTTCAATCGCTCCACTATTGACATCCACTTTGGAATAAGCACTGTCAGAAGTTGTCAGAAGACTGTTGATCGTAACGGTATCTCTGACATCATCTGTCTTCTTGATTCCCTGTGCATAAGGCATCAGAACATAATAACCTTTGGATGCAAAATCAGAGACTGCATCGGTGCTGTTGACTGTCGGTACCAGATAATAAGGCATCTGCGCATAATGCTGTGAATCGCCTTCAATTACAATACCCTCTGTTCTCTCTACTCCATAGTTCTTGAGAACTGCATCAAAATTATCCATGGATTCTTCTGTATAATCAGAGAAGATCATAGCTTTTCCGCCATTTTCAAGATAATCAATAATCGCATCTTTCTCATATTCGGAAATATCGGAAGTTGGTGCGTTGATTAGCAGGCACGCAGCATCATCCGGGACACTTTCTTCTGTGATCAGGTTCAGAGATTTAATATCAATATTTGCTTTCTGGATATCTTCCTGAAGAGTAGAATCCAGGTCTTTTTCACCATGTCCATCCAGTGTATAAAGAACCGGAAGGTCTTCGGAAGTTACATAGGAAATAGCACTGTCGATCTGTCCTTCTCCATCGAATCCTGTCGTTGTGGACTGATACGTATTATAATCAATCGAAGATTCATAAATACTGCTGTAATTTACAACTTTGCTTCTGTCACCACATACCACGATCAGGCTGTTTGCAGCAACATCATCACTGGTATATTCTGACGTAAATTTCGGATTTACAACAGGATCTTTCTGTTCTACTTTAATATGATCTGATCCTTCTTCATATTTCTCAAGTAACTTTTTAATCGTTTCATCTTCAGAGCCGCTCTGTACGACCTGATAAATCGTTACATCTTTATCCAGTTTTTTCAGGAAGTTCTTTGTATCATCAGTGATACTGTAAAGTTTCTGAGCACTGACATCCACTTCTGTATATTTGGATGGAAGGGAACCAACGATCATATTGACTACAAGAACGATTACGATAAATACTGCACTGATCACAACGCTGTAAGAACCGTTCTTGATGTATTTTTTATTCATGGAATCCTTTATTTTCTGTTTTAAAGGTTTCTTTTCTTTTTTGGCTGTCTCTTTTGCCGGATTTTCAATCTTATCTGCTTTCTTTGCTTTCAGTTTTTCCGTAAATTTCATTGTCTCCCACCTCCTTAATTCCAACGTCTCTTGGCAATCGACTGTACAGTCAGAAACAGGCAGACTGCAATCACAGACAGGAAATACAAAATGCCTTTGACATCAAAGATTGCATTTGCAAAATTGTCAAAATGGCTGCTCAGGTTGAAGATATCCAGAATTTTCTGGATTCCACCTGAGAAAAAGCTGGAATTTACAACATAAACAATGACAAGTGCGATCTCCCCAACTACACAGATGACTGCTGAGATCAGGAAGTTTTTGATCATTGTATAGATTATGATCGCTGCTGCCAGAATCAAAAGTCCAAATGTAACACAGGTAGAAAGTGCTCCTTCTGAGAAGAAAGAGGAAATTCCATTCATCATATAAAAAGCAAACAGAATAACAAATGTCAGTACTGCCGCAATTACCTGACTTTCTGTCAATGAGGAAATAAACACACCAATTGCAAGATTTGCACATCCCAGAAGAAAAAATCCAAGGATCGCAGTGTATGCTGCTCCCAGAGATACTGTTCCGAATTTTGTCATGAGCAGTGGATACACACACATGATCAGCATTGGAATTGCAAAGATCGTAACCAGTGCAAGATATTTTCCAAAAACGATTTTTTCAACAGATACAGGTGCTGTCAGAAGCAGCTGGTCTGTTTTCTGTTTACGTTCTTCTGCAAGGACTCTCATGGTAAGAATCGGTACACTGATCAGAAATACAAAGGTCAGTGCACTTAATGTGTACTCAAAACGCGGATATGCTGCTCCAAGCTGATATGCTGAAAAATAAATACCTGTCAGAAGCAGGATAAAAAATATGAACAGGTAGCCAATCATGGAAGTAAGGTAACTTCTCAGCTCCCTTTTATATACTGCGATCATTTATTTTCCCCCTCCTTTTTGTCTGTCTCTTTTTCGTTCTTTTTCTTCTTATCATCTTCAGTCAGTTCAAGGAAGATTTCCTCCAGAGATACTTTCTTCGACTGCATTTCCAGAATTGGGCAGTGTGCATCTGCCATTTTGAAGAACACCTCTTCACGGATATCCATATCCTCTTTTGTAGAAAGCATTACATTCCATGCATGTTCTTCCTTTGCATCCTCTATCTTAATATCTTTGATATCACTGATCTGTCCAAGTGCAATGCGAATATGATCTTTATCACCTTTCACAAGCAGATTTAAGGTATTGGAACCTTCTGCAAGTTTTCCAAGATTCTCAGGTGTATCACTGGCAACCAGTTTTCCATGAGAAATGATCAATACATAATCGCAGACAGCACTGACTTCTGACAGAATATGCGAACTTAAAATAACCGTATGTTTCTTCTTAAGGCTCTTGATCAGATCACGGATCTCTATGATCTGTTTCGGATCCAGACCTACCGTCGGCTCATCCAGAATAATCACTTCTGGATAACCAAGAATTGCCTGTGCAAGTCCAACTCTCTGTCTGTAACCTTTGGACAGATTCTTGATCAGACGGTTTTTCATATCAGTAATCTTTACCATTTCCATGACTTCTTCTACCATGGATTTCTTTTGATTTTTTGGGATTTTTTTGAGATCAGCAACGAAACTCATATATTCGCCTACTGTCATGTCGAAATAAAGAGGCGGCATTTCCGGCAGATATCCGATACATTTTTTGGCCTCTTCCGGTTCATCCAGTATGTCATGACCATCAATGGTTACCGTTCCCTCCGTAGATGCTATATAACCGGTAATCATATTCATAGTCGTAGATTTACCAGCTCCGTTTGGCCCCAGAAAGCCGTAGATTTTGCCTTTCTCAATTTTAAAAGAAAGGTGGTCAACTGCCGTATGGTCTCCATAGCGTTTGACCAGATTGTTTACTTCAATCACAAGTCTCTCCTCCTTTTTCTTTAAACAGAAGATTGTATTCCGCAAATATTTACAAAATAAAAGATGCCTCCAGGTGAAACAGAGATAGGGGGTACCTGGAAGCATCTTCCATCATGAGCCAGCTTTAACGCCTGCTCTGAAAATATTCTATGAGGAAGTTGTGATAAAAATTGAATAAATCTGTGATGATTTTGTGAAAATAAAACGTATTTTTGAAATAGTTTTTCTAAAAACAGTTTCTGTTTATGAAAGAGGCTCTTTCAGTGGTGTTCCTGCCTTACGCGGATAGCGGCCCGGTGTTGATTTCATTTTCTCGATCACAACGAGAGAACGCTGGATTTCAGAATCCGGAAGATTAAAATAAACCACATCCTGAATCTTGCCGCCGAGGATCTTAACTGCTTTTTCTGCCTGCTGCAGTTCTTCCTGAACCGTGCCAGACTTGTAAGAAATAAAATTTCCGCCCACTTTTACATATGGAAGACAGTACTCAGACAACGTAGCCAGATTGGAAACCGCGCGGGATACGCACAGATCATACTGCTCACGGTATGCTTTATTTTTGGCAAATTCTTCTGCCCTGCCATGAATTGCAGTAATATTTTCCAGTTTCAGAAGAGCAAATGTTTCTTCGAGAAAATTAACTCTCTTCTTCAATGAGTCAAGAAGACAGGCTTCCAGATGCGGAAACGCAATCTTAAGTGGTACTCCCGGAAATCCGGCTCCTGTTCCGATATCCATAATTTTGCTGACTTTTGTCATATCTACTGCCTTCACACAGGCAAGACTGTCCAGGAAATGCTTTACCAGCACTTCCTGAAACTCGGTAATACCAGTCAGGTTCATGACCTTGTTTTTTTCTGCCAGATATTCATAAAAAGCAATAAACTGCTGTTTCTGTGTATCATTCAGAGCAATTCCGAGTTCTTCACACCCTTGCTCCAGTACTTTCAGATCATAAGACAATATTATATCCTCCTATTCTCAGGAATTTGAATTTCTTCTGTATTGTTCAAGATAAACCAGCAGTACAGAGATATCCGCAGGAGATACGCCTGAAATACGAGATGCCTGTCCGATAGAGATTGGACGGTATTCTTCCAGTTTCTGCCTTGCTTCGATACGAAGACTGCCAACCTTTTCATAATCCAGGTCTTCCGGAATTTTCTTTGCTTCCAGTTTTTTGAACTGCTCTACCTGCTTCAGCTGTCTCTTGATATATCCCTCATATTTCAGATTGATCTCTACCTGCTGCTTCACATCCCATGGAAGCTCCGGTCTTTCTTTGTCAATTGGTGCCAGATCTTCATAGTTCAGTTCCGGTCTACGGATCAGTTCTGCAATCGTTGTTCCGGATTTCAGAAGTGTACTTCCTTTTTCTTCCAGCAATTTCTGGACCTCCGGTGTTCCGCCGATCGTTGCATGTTCGGTACGCTCGATTTCTTTCTGAATTGCCTCTTCTTTTCGAAGAACTGCCTGATATGTTTCTTCATCGATCAGACCAACCTGATATCCTTTTTTACGGAGACGAAGATCTGCATTATCCTGTCTCAGCAGAAGACGATATTCTGCACGGCTTGTCATCATTCGATACGGTTCATGGTTTTCTTTTGTAACCAGGTCATCGATCAGTACTCCAATATAAGCTTCGGAACGGTCCAGAACCAGCTGTTCCCGGCCTTTTACCTCCATGGCTGCATTGATTCCGGCAATCAGCCCCTGCGCTGCTGCTTCTTCATATCCGGAGCTTCCGTTAAACTGTCCGCCACTGAACAGGCCTTTGATCTTTTTGAATTCCAGCGTCGGATACAGCTGCCGTGGATTGATGCAGTCATACTCAATTGCATAGGCGTTCTTAACAATCTTTGCATGTTCCAGTCCCGGAACAGAATGGTACATTTCATCCTGTACATCTTCCGGAAGAGAACTGGACATACCTCCAATATACATTTCATTCGTATAAAGTCCTTCTGGTTCAATAAATACCTGATGACGTTTTTTATCCGCAAAACGAACGACCTTGTCCTCGATAGATGGACAGTATCTCGGTCCGGTACCTTCAATCATACCGGAATACAATAGCGAACGGTCCAGATTATTACGGATGATCTCATGCGTTTTTTCGTTTGGATAAGTCAGCCAGCAGGACTTCTGCTGGATCTGTACAGACTCCGGATCCGTTGAAAATGAGAATGGAACTACTCTTTCATCGCCAAACTGCTCTTCCATTTTGGAATAATCGATCGTATTTCCGGCAATTCGTGCCGGTGTTCCTGTCTTGAAGCGGAACATCTCGATTCCAAGCTCTTTGAGTGAATCTGTCAGATAATTGGCCGCCTGCAGTCCATTTGGTCCGGTATAATTGCTGACATCACCGTAGATACATCTTGCTTTCAGGTACGTTCCTGTGCAGAGTACAACTGCCTGGCAGTGATAAACTGCACCTGAATAAAGCTGCACTCCTGTAATTTTGCCTTCTTCCACGAGAAGCTTTGTGACTTCTCCCTGTTTAATGGTCAGATTTTCCTGATTTTCCAGAGTCTTTCTCATCTCTGTGCTGTAGGCCTGTTTGTCTGCCTGTGCTCTCAGTGAATGAACTGCCGGTCCCTTGGAACTGTTCAGCATCTTTGACTGAATAAAAGTTTTGTCGATATTTTTTCCCATTTCTCCGCCCAGGGCATCCAGCTCTCTTACCAGATGTCCCTTGGAGCTGCCGCCTATATTGGGATTGCAGGGCATCAGCGCGATACTGTCCACGCTGACTGTAAACATGATGGTCTCAAGTCCCAGTCTGGCTGCAGCCAGAGCCGCCTCACAGCCGGCATGTCCGGCTCCAACCACCACAACGTCATATGATTCTTCTAAATTTGGCATAACAACCTTCCTTCTCTCTATTTGCCCATACAGAACTTACTGAATATCTCATGAACCAGATCGTCTTCCACCGCTTCGCCTATAATGAGGCCCAGCTGCTCGTAAGCATCCATCAAGTCGATGGAATAGAAATCCTCCGGCATACCGTTTTGGATGCTCTGCTCCACCATTTCCAGGCTGCTGTACGCCTGTTCCAGTGCATTCTTATGTCTTACATTCGTAATCGTGACTTCATCATTAAAATCAATCTCACCATGATAAAACATGGTCTTAATCTCATCCTCCAAAAGTTCAATTCCTACCCGTTCTTTTGCAGAAATGGCAATCACACGGTGTGCCGTCCTGGAAGCCAGCATATCAGCAGTGATTTCCATTGTCAGGTCCGATTTATTCAAAAGTACGACTGCTTTTCTGTCTTTGATAAACTTAAGAATCTCCTCATCGTTTTCATCAAGAGGGCAGGAACCATCCACCACATAGATAATTAAGTCGGCGGCATCGGCAGCATTTCTTGCCTTCTCCACTCCGATTTTTTCTACTATATCATCCGTATCTCGAATTCCCGCAGTATCAATCACATTCAGTGTAATATCTTCCAGACGGATGGTTTCCTCCAGCGTATCCCTTGTGGTACCCGCTACATCCGTGACGATGGCTCTCTCTTCTCCCACCAGAACATTCAGCAGAGAAGATTTTCCCGCATTGGGCTTTCCCAGAATTACAGTCTTAATCCCCTCAGTCATCACTCTGCCGTTATCAGCTGAACGGATCAGTTCCCATAAGCATTCCTTCAGCCCCTGACTCACCGACAACAGTGACTCTCTATATCAATCCCGAGATATGTGCTCCGG
>ENA-OQNO01001991-OQNO01001991.1-human-gut-metagenome-genome-assembly--contig:-NODE-1991-length-12481-cov-74.165533_pt1 | contig 12481 bp, 5 predicted proteins | sample MGYA00242629_ERZ504880 | MGnify/ENA primary metagenome ERZ504880 (study PRJEB26092, sample SAMD00036377) | human gut metagenome | host: Homo sapiens | study: EMG produced TPA metagenomics assembly of... | reverse complement strand
GTGATTTTCAGTGCTTGCGGTTCGGCTGAATTGGCGTGTTCGTCTTCGGCTTTGACAGACGTGGCCTTCAGCGCACGCGGATCCATCTGGGGCAATTCGTTCAACTCCATGTGTTCGATTTTACGTGTCGTTCGCGATGTGTGCTCCTTTGCCACGACTTCGGCGCGTTATGTTTACGGACGATTCAACTCGCCCCATGCCGCTCATTGCATATCGTTGGACTTGGTTTGCTGTGCAAGCTGCAAACGCAGCTCATCGATCTGCCGCTGCAGGCTCTCGATATAACGTGTTTGCTTGCAGATGATCAGATCGCGCACGTCACGCACATCGACCTTGCTGACTTCTCTGTCTTGCTCCGTGTCCATATCCACAGAAAACAGGCGTTCCGGGCTGCTTGCCACTTCCAGATCTTCCAGCTGCATTTTCTTCCGCCATCGGTCCATGCAGCGTTCAATACGTTTTTCGCCTATGAGCTCAGGCCCTAGTCCCGCCTCACGGAACAGGTACGTGGGCGATTCGCCGGCATCGGCGCGCATCACGCATTCCCGTTTGAACCACTCGGCATACCTGATGCGTGATGGCGATACCTTCACCACCGCCCGCAGCTTGATCAGACGTTTTATCTGTGCGGATGAGAACGAGGCCTTGCTATGCGTCATGCTTTTCCTCCGTCGGCACGGAACTGGTGTGATGACTCGGTATCATCGGAGCGATATCGCACGCGTAGTTTCAACACGGCAAATGCGATGACAAGTATGACGGCCGCAACACCGGCGATACCTCCCACGGCGGCACCGGTATTGCCGATAACGCCAGGATTGCCCGGCATCTCTCCTGGGTTGTGTTCGTGTTCAGGCGGGGTGGGCGGAGTACTGGTGCTGAATTTCGGCTCTACCGTGATGTTGAGATCGGCGGCCGTATCTCCGCTGCCGGGAATCGAGATGAGGAACGGATCACAGTCGTATGCCTTGTTGGCTTTCGCCGAATCCGTGCGGGAGACCAGATATAGGCCAAGCGGTAGGTTCTGGAAAGTAAGTTGGCCAGCTGCATTGGTGGTGCCGGAATGCTGGTATAGCTTGTTTTTCGCCGCGTGTGCAGCCAGCTTCTTGGCGGCATCGTGATATTCGCTCGATGTCAGGCGTTCCCAATCGGCAGTGAGACCGGAAAAATCACTGACGGTTTTATATGAGGAAACGCTACCGTTGCTGTTCGTTGTGACGGTAGCGACGCGCACGATGGCGTAGGTATCGCCGGCAAGTGATTTGGGTGAAGCCGTGTCTCGGTTCCACACGGCATTGATGGTGAGAGTGCCGAAGGAATCAGCTTGCGCGTATGGCACCATGAAGCCGAAAGACACAAGACCAGTGAGGATGATAGTAATGGTGGCGGCAATCATGGCAGCAATGCGCGCCGCACCATATTCGCTTCCGCTATGCGGGTCTAACATGTCTGCCCGGTCCTTTCCGCCGTGATGAATGTGATTGGTTATTTGTATTGGCTGTCTGAGGAGGCAAGTCACCGTCCGGCTCGATGGCTGTGGAGCTAGAATCACCGGATGCGACCTTGGCGCTCCCACTCTGCCGGCGTCGCCGCTCATGCCGCTGCCACAAATGCCATGCGATAAGCAAGGCAATCAGCGCGAGAAACGGCAACAAATACTGCAGCGGAATGTCCACGTGGAATGTGGATTTGGCGTCATTCTGCTGCTGTGGTGTGTATGGAATACGATGACCGCGCACCAGCAGCCGATGCGTGTTGACCGCATACGGTGTGCAGGTGATGAGCGTGACCAAATCCTTGCCGGGCTCAATCGCCAGTTGTTTGGCATCGGTCGGCAGAACGGTAGTGATCTTATCGACCTGATACGCATACGTGTCTTTAAGTATTGTGATATAGAACTTGTCGCCTTTTTTCATAAGGTTCAAGTCCGTGAACAGTTTTGCCGTGGGCAACCCTCGGTGGCCAGACAGCGCCGCATGAGTGGACGCGCCACCAACTGGTAGTGAGGTCTGTTCCAAGTGACCGATGCCGGATTGCAGTACTTTCTCGGAAGTGCCGTGATAAATAGGCAGGGTCTCCTTGAGCTTAGGCACAGTGACGTATCCCATCATGCCGTCGCCGGCGAGGTTGAGGAGCTTCATGTACTCGGCGTCGGTGGCTTCGGTGTTCACCGCTCCGGTGAGGGCGCTGGTGGTGCCGGAGCTTTCCTCGGCGAGTCTGGTGTTGTAGGCGTGCGCGGCGTCGATCATGCTGCGGTATTCCTCGTCGGAGAGTGCCTCGACGGCCGCGTCGTAGTTGCTGACGACGCGCGAGGCGTTCTTCATGACGAGAAAGTTGCTGATCGTCGGGTAGAACAGGACGAGCAGTCCGATCACGATGACCAGCAACGGCGCGAGGCCGCGCAGCTTCTTAACCATAGGGCTCCTTCATGGGCCTTCCCGCTGGGGAAGGCGGATCGCGAGGCGATGGTTCGGGGAGGGCGCCGGGCTGGTGGCGCTTGTGCGCCCGGCCACGGCGGGCCTCTCCCCTATCGCCTCGTGCCCGGCCCTCTCGGCTCTCCTTGTCGAAGAGGCGCCGGAGAGGGCCAGTGTGACGTGGGCTCAGGCCGCGTGGCGGGACTTGCGGTTGGACTTCACGTACCAGCCGGCGCCCAGGGCCACGATGAGCACGCCGAACACGGTGAACAGCACAGTGCCCATGCCACCGGTATCCGGCAGGAGCGCACCCTTCTTGTTCTCGATCTTGACGACCGGGACAGTCACATCGGCGGTCGGAGCGGAACCGTTGACCGTCCAGGATTCCAGCGCACCGGTGGTCTTGTTGATGGTGGCATTGATGGTGACCTTGACCGGATCGGAGAGCTTGTTGTACCCCTTCGGGGCGAAGGTCTCCTTCAGGTAGTAGGTGCCGGCCTTGAGACCGGTGAACTCGATGATGCCGGTGGCCGGGGTTTCCACTTCAGTGACCTTGTCCGTATCGCTGGTCTTGGCCGGACGATACACGTTGTCGCTCTTCTTGACGAGAGAGATGACGGTCTTGTCGGAGTCGAGCAGCTGGAACTTCGCGCCGGCGAGGGCGTTTTCGGTGTCGCCTTCCTTGTAAATCTTCTTCAGGTTGAAGTTGAAGGTGTAGCTGTGGGTTTCGGACGGGGTGGATTCGCCGATGTTCTCCTCGCTGGGGCCGTTGCTGTACTGGACCTTGGCGGAGTTGAGGTTGCCGGAGTTGTTCTGGTCCGGGGTGCCGACGAACGCGTTCTCGTTCAGAGTCGCGGAGTAGGTGACGAGAATCCCCTTGCCAGCCTTGGACGCATTGTCGGTCTTCACGTAGTTGGACAGGTCGATGGTGACGGTCTTCCCCTTCGTGGTCACGCTGTAATCAGTAGTAGCGGTCAGCGTAGCATCACCGACCTTGACGGTGACGTCGTTGTTGAAGTCAAGCCCCGCGGAAAGGGTATCGACGATCTTGAAGACGTAGTTCGTGTATTCGGAGGTGTCCGGGACCTTGGACTTGAGCTGGAAGTTCACCTTGCTGCCGATCTGGGCGCTGTCACCCTTCTTGTCGGCATCGATGGTCTTGTCGACGGTCGGGTATTCGGACTTCAGATTGATGTTCTTGGTCGTGGCGGTGACGTTGACAAGCATCGCATCCGTGTGGCGCTTGTTGGAAGTGGAACCGGCTTCCGGGCTCACCACGTAGTAGCCAAGCGGGAGGTTCGCAAAAGTAGCGACGTATTGGCTACCGGAGGCCTTCGCCGTCGCTGCAGGATTCACCGCAGAGACATTGTTGCCAGCCTTCTTGGCCCAGTTGGAAGCCTTGGTGGCGAACTCGGCCAGTTTCATGTCCTGCTGATTCAGGCTGTATACGTAGTCGTAGGCCTTTTCGGAGACGTTGGCATCGGTCACACCCGTGATACCTAGCTCGTCCGCATTAGTCTTGAAGAAACTGTCCCAGGGGGAGGCCAGCGTGTAGGTGGCGTTCTGGCCTGCGGCATCCGGGGAAGCGGAGAACATCTGGTAGGCGTTCACCTTCTTGCCGTTGAACGCGGCATCCGAGCTGGTGACGGTCAGCGTGCCGGTAGCATCTTCCGCGGAGGCGGTGGTGGCGCCGAGGCCGGCGATGCCGAGCATCGTGGCGGCTGCGAGGACGCCCGCCGCTACATTCCTGATTAGTGACTTCATCACTGTTCCTTTCTCTGTACTGCACCGGTCCCGGTCGGAGCCGGTTCGAGTTGGTTACATTGGTTGCCCCGCCGCCGTGCGACGGCGGGAAGTCTGGTTATCGGGTGTGCCGACCGCGTTTGCGGCCGACCGGCAGCGCGGTTCCCGCGCCCGCTCCCCCGGCCTCGGCCGGTTCCATGCGGTTGGCGCGCAGGTACCATGCGGTGCCGAGGGCGAGCATGAGCACGCCGAGCATGACGAACAGGAGCGTGCCGTTGCCGCCGGTCTCGGGCAGGGGCGAGAAGTTCGTGACGGTGGCCACGTACTTGCCGTCCTTGTCCGTGCCGTACTTGACGGACACCGAGTAGCCGGCCTCGGCCGGGGTCTTCGTCTCGGCGTTGCCGTCCGTGTCGCCGGAGGCGTAGGTCATGTTGAGCTCCTTGACGGTGTACGTGTAGTAGCGCGTCACGTCCTCGCCGTTCGGGCCGGAACCCTTATCAACGAAGGCGACCGGCAGGCCGGTGAGCTTCGTGCGCCACGTGTCGCTCCACGCGGAGCCGTTCTCCTTGGCGGTCATGGTCACCGTGAACGGGTTGGTCCGCTCCTCGGTGGCGCAGTCGTCCTTGAAGCATTCGAGCTTCCCGGCCTTGACCTGTTCGCCCGCCGCATTCGTGTACGTGGCGGTCACCTCGAGGGTGATGGCGTCGGGGCGTTCCAGCTGGCCGTTGCGCCACACTTTCTGCAGGGTGAGGTCCACGGTCTTGCAGCCGTCCTTGCCGCATGGGTCCTGGCCGTCGTCCGGTTCGGGGGTGAGTCCGCCGTTGTTGTCGGATACGGGCACGTCAAGCATGAGCACTGCCTTGGCTGGGGACTGGTAGGCATCGAGCTTTGTGCTGCTGCCACCAGCCACAGTCACGGCGTCCTTGATGCCGACCCATGTGGTGCCGGCGTCGCCGGATGCGGAGCTGTGCACAGCGCTGCTGTCGTATGTGTTGACCACGTCGAACAGCTTCACTTCCCAACGATCGAGTCCGGTGCTCAGCGCATCGTCTGCCGTGTTCTTCTGCGAGAAGATCTTGTTGCCGTCCTGTGCGGAGGTGCGGGCCTCACCGGCGTTCGCGGCCGCCTTGCGGTAGATGCGGTAGGTGTTGTATGCCTTGCCGCCGTTGCCGTCATCGACCGGTCCGAGGATGTCGCTCATGGTGTTGAAGTCCCATACGGACTTGAGTTTGGTGTTCGAGAACGGGTCGACCAGTCCGCTGGTGCCGCGGATCGTGTCGGCGTAGACCATGTGGTCGTCCGCCAGCACGCCCTCGTCGTTCAGTCCGGCGAAGCCGCCCGCGTAGCCTGTGGAAAGATCCTTCACGCCGTCGGTGTCCTGAGTCGCTCCGCCACCGAACACGTCATAGCCGCTGGCGATGCCCGTCACGGTGGACTGTTCCACGCGGGTGCGGTTGCCCTTGATGAGTTGGACGGTCAGGTTGCTGCCTGACCCATCCATGTCGATGCCGTTCTTGCTGCAGGGCAGTTTGATGACGCTGTCGCCGATGGTGACGATCGCCACGTCGGTCTGCTGCTGGTTTTCGGCGTCGGCCTTGGACAGGGCGACGCTCACCTTCAGCCCGAACAGGTTCACGTACAGCACATTGCCTTCCGAGAGCACCTTGAGGTCGAATACCTTGCCGAAGATAGCCGGGAACCACTTGCCCAAGTCAATAACGCCGACCTGTTCCACCTTGTCGAGGTATAGGAGCTTGACCAGCGCGTTCACCACTTGCAGGAGCAGTTCCACGAGTACCGAGTTGACCTGCGTATCGACCAGATAGGCGCGGCTGGTTTCGCCGACGAATCCGCCGGCGATCTCGCCGCTGGTGACCTTCTTGAGATTGTCAGACGTGCAGCCCTTTACTCGGGCCAGGTCCGCGTAGCCGACGAATCCGCCCGCGACCTCGCGTCCAGTGGCCTTGTCGGTGGCTTTGCCGTAATCGTCGCCATGGTGTGTGGCGGTGACGGTGTAGCCGTCCGGAATGCCGGTGACATGTGAATCGCCAACGTGCGAGCCCCAGATGTCAAGTACGCCGGCCGTGGCACCGAGCAGATTGAGCGCATCCGTGCCGAGTTGTGCGTTGTCGGCAGCGACCGTGCCGGATTTGCCAAGATGCCCGATGAAGCCGCCCACGTAGTTCACGCCGGTCACACTGTTGAGGTTGGTGACCGCGGACTGCTTGACAGAGCCATTGATCAGTCCACCGCCGAAGCCACCGGCCGCACCGGTGTAACGCTTCGAGTCAAGCATGCCCTTTGTGGTGGAATCATGGGCGACAATCTGGATGCCGTCGCTCACGCCGTTGACCTGACCGTCGTAGATGAAGGTGCGGAACGCTTCGAGCACACCCACGTTGCCGACCTTGAGCAGTTTGAGCAGCAGGTTGGTGTTCTGGTCCTTGCCAGCTTCGCCGCCGCCGACGGAGGCGACGCTGGACACATCGGCAAGGCCGAAGAAGCCGCCCGCGTATTGTCCACTTTCAACGGCGCGCAACCCGGTGACTGTAAGCGCGGCTGAGTCCTTGGCAGTATCCACTTCACTGCCGGTGCCCTTGGCGGAATCCTTGTCACCGAGGATCGCGGCCTGCAGCGAGCCGGCGAAACCGCCGGCGTTCAGGGCATACTTGGTTGTGGTATTACCCTTATCGTCCTTGCTCTCATATGCGCCGTCGACCGTGTATCCCCATGCCGGGTCATCCGAGCTCACATGCGCACCGCGAATCGTCGTAACCGTGGCCTGCAATACGCTGACCAGACTTGCCGGGTTCGATACCAGCGAGTCGAGGATTCCTTGTAGGAATCCCTCGGATGCATTGGTATCCACATCTGCGACCGCACCGGCAGTGGCCACGCCGATGAATCCGCCGACATTGTTGCGTCCTTCCACCTTGCGCAGGTTGGAGACGTTGGCACCGGCAGCGGTGACACCATCAGCAAGCTTCTGGCCGTTCTGATCAAGATCGCCCCAGATCTGGCCGCCAACCGCGAGACCCACGTAACCACCGGCATTGCCGGTGCCGTGCGTGATGTCTTCGCCGGCGGCCGTGATTTTCATACCCTTGCGGTAGCCGGCCACGCTCGAGGATTTGATGACAGGCACGAATACCTGTGCCACGTCGAGCATCTGACCCAGATCAAACTTGATGCCTTTGTCTCCGAATAGTTGGATGGAGCCGAACGAGGATGCCGAGCCGGATTCTATCGTGCCCGCGTAGCCGCCCGCCGCGCGCATAGCCGAAACGGTCTTGACATCCATCGACTGGCCATCGGTGATCGTACCGGTGCGCATCAGACCGACGTGTCCGCCGGCGACGCCGGAATCATGCAGGTTCGCGCCAGTCCGATACTCCGCACGACCGGCGACGACGTTGAATCCGAAGATGTAGGATTCGAGGAACTTATCCAAGGACTCCTGGTCGGTAACGGAACCCGCACCGTCGCCCGTAGCTACCTCGGTGAATTCCTTGCCATACGCACCGTACTTGCCGATATTATCGACCCAGGTCTTCCACTGGTCATAGCTCATATTGCGCAGCGGACCGGTGACCTTCGTGTGCTCCTCAGTCGGATAGACCACGGACAGCACGCCGGCGAGGTTGCCGGCCTTGATGAGACCGCCGAGCAAGGAGAGCGAACCGCCTTCAGCGGTATCGGCCGCGTCCATGAAGCCGGTGTAGCCGCCGGCGATTTCGGCACCGTATACGCTGCGGATGCGCGCGGCATAGGCTACGCGTTGCGGCCCGTTGTATTTGCCGTCGGTGTTCTCCTGCTTCCATGCTGCGGTGTTGTTGCCCCAGATATGGCCGCCGCGGTTACGACCTGCATAGCCGCCGGCCATGCCGCGGCGTGTGGTTGTATCCGATGCCGCCTGTGCGCGCACCGCGCCGCCGCACACTGCGGCATCGGTTGAGCTGTTGCGAATCGTCGGCACGAAGTCCTGCACGAGCGAGAGCAGGTTGTCGAGGTTGACGAGCTTCTTGAGCACGCTGCCGTCGCCGAGTACGTTCGCCACGGCTCCCGGCTGCATGGTGCCCACGTAGCCGCCGGCCGATACCTGGCCGATGATGTACACGAACTCGTGCGAGCTGGAGTCCTGGATATGGCCGCCTTCGATGTCTCCGGCGAAGCCGCCGGCCATGCCCAGTGGATCGGGCTTGTTGTTGGCGTTCCTATGGTCTGCGGTGCTGGCCAGCACGGAGTATCCGCCGATGCCGCCGGTCACGTCGGAGTGCTCGATGGTCGAAACGACAATGTTGAGCACATCCAGCACGTCGTTGAGATTGACGTTCTGGCCGAGCAGGCTCAGGCCGCCGCCCACGGCTGCTGCCGAGCCGATATCCATTTTGCCGATATAGCCACCGGCATACCGCGCGGCAGTGACTGCATACGAGCTGTCTTTGCTCAGATAGGTGTCGTCGATTGATCCGGTGGTTTCCAGATTCTTCGGTGCCTTGACATCGGTGTGGCGCAGTTGAGTGACACTGGAATGGGACACCTGCACACCGGAACCGTAGCCGATGTAGCCGCCGGCGGAACCGGATTGCGTATCGGATTGGTCAAGTCGGGTGGCGGAGACGGTGAAGCCGGGATCATCCGGGTCGGAAATCTTGTTGCCGCTGGTGGTCTCCACGGTGGTGGCATCGGAATGCACACCTGCGTAGGAGATGAACGGCACATAGCCCTGCACCACCTGCAGCAGGTTGGCGAGATCCACCGTACCGAATTTGCCGAGCAGGCTCAGGCCGCCGTTACCAGCCGAAGCGAGTGCGCCGGAAACGACCTTGCCGCCGAAACCGCCCGCGTATGCGCCGCCGGTCACATGGTCGAGGTTGACAACAGCCACGGGGTTGGCTTGGACGCGGGACTGCACGTCTGCCAGTGTTGGGTCGTTCTCGAGATCTTTCTTATCGAACTGATTGACTTTGCCGCTTTGGAAATTGCCGGCGTAGCCTCCCGCGATATCACCTTCGACGTAACCACCGTTGACGTACGTCACGGTGGTATCCGTATAACTTGGAATCAGATACGGTACGGCACCGAGCAGGTCGTTCACGGACAGCAGTCCGCCCTTGATGAGGTTGTCCAACACGCTGGAATCATCGGCGTTGCTAAGTGCGTCGGCGAGGCCGCCGGTGGTGGAGAAGCCCACGAAACCGCCTGCCACACCATCGGACGTGCTGGTATCGGCTGTGACCGATTTGAGGTTCGTCACATGGCTTTCCCGGGTCTTGGTGCTGTTGGCCTGACCGTAGAAACCGCCCGCAGCGTAATCGGTGGTCTCGTTGTTCTCGTTCTTGCCGGTCGCCTTGACCGTGAATCCGTTGGCGATGCCGTTCACATTCGATGCAGTGACTGCAACCGAAGAATATTGGGCAACCGATAGCAGACCGGAAAGCGTGATAAGCCCAAGCACATTGAGCCCGCCGGCACCGATGGCGTCGCCTGGTCCAGAGAAGCCAATAAAACCGCCGGCTTCTCCCCTGGCCGAGACCGTGGCCAGATTGGTAAGGTTCGTGTTGGCCACGTCGCCGCCGGTGGCGCATCCGATGGCACCGCCCGCATAGTATGAACCGGCCTTCACCGTCAAACCGGATGCCGGAGCGGTGACAGACATGTTCTCCACGGTGAACGCGGCAAACTGGTCGAACTTCTTGAGCGTGGCAATATCGCCAATTTTCACCACACTGTTGAGCAACCCAGCTACCGTTGTCGGTTGCAGATTGCCGGCGATGCCACCCGCGTAGGAGCCCGTGGCCGTGACCGATTCAAGGCCTTCTATGGTGGTGGAGCGCTGCTGTGGGAAGTCACGAGGATTGTTGTACTTCCAGAATGTGAGATTCTGAAGGCGGTTCCGCGAGGAATCACCGATCACCGTACCCGAACCTTCGCCCACAAGGCCGCCCGCGTAATCACCGCCGGCAGCAACTGTGAGGGAACCCTTCATTTGTGTACCGAGAATCGCAGAAGGATTCACACCGACGATGGATAGCAGTTCTCCTGCACCGTTATCGCTGCCGCTCAGCAATTTAGTCACAGCCTTGGTGAGTTGTTTCAGCAGCGATGCGTCCGCGGCATCGTCCGTACCGAGTTCCAGGCCCCATCCCACGGAGGCGAATCCGGTGAATCCGCCGGCATGGGATTTATCAGTAGACACGGCAGCCGTGGCTGAAATCGTATTATTGACCGCGTAGGCATTGGCCATCGCGCCGCTAAATCCACCGGCATAGTCCGTGGCAGATACAGTGACCTTGCCATCGCCGTCGACGGTCAGGTTGCTGTTCTCGATGAGGCTCTGCGGACGCAGCGCAGACAGCAAATCAATACCAAGCGAATTGAGCAGACCACCCACGTTGCCGTTGCGGCTTACTCCGGCGAAGCCACCGGCGTATTGCGTTGCCCGCACGGTGAAACCGTTCGTGCTCGTCACCGAGGAGTTCTCGACGATTGCGCCAATCTGCGCACCGACGAAGCCGCCGGCCTGCGGATTATTCTTGTTGCCGATCACCACGTTCTCTTTGAACCCGTTCACCGAACTATTCGAGATAACCGGGTTGTAGTAGCCAACCGGAATCAAGGCATCCAGCCCGAGCGTGACGGACAGCAACCAGTCCACCAAATCGCCCAGCCCGAGGAACGGGATGACACCCAAGATCTTCGAGAGTACATTGGTGAGCGCTCCTACGATGCCGGAGACTGCATCGTATCGGGTTGCGCCCTCAACATATCCCACGAAACCACCGGTCATACGGCTTACGCTAGATACCGAAACATCTGCCACCTCGCAGTCCGTAACCTTGGTGTCCCCGTAGATACGGCCGGCAAATGCACCCGTGGCGAGGTTGGAAGGATTGTCTTTGTGCAGGGTGAGCAGACCTTTAAGATTGAGGTCAAGATTTACTTGTCCGAATGTCAGCAGTTTCAACGCCTTAAGCAGAAGATCCAAAAGTCCACCCACTGCCGAAGTGAGTGTGTCGAGCAGTGTCGGCGGAATATATGACTTGCTTGCCTGATTCGTCACAGACACGTCCTGCAGCTTGAGGTTCGACACCACGGCCGTACCGGCGCTGCCCAGACTGGTGTTGTTCATCACGGTCTTGTTCGTGATCGAGGCGAAGAAGCCGATGCCCTGCTGCTTGCTGACGTCCAGCTGCTTGCCCTGTTGATTGACGACCACATGGCTGATGACCGGCCGAGCTGCTGTGGTATGCTCCACGCTTGCGCCATCCGCGCCGACAGCCTTCCACAGGCTAGCCACAGCGTCTGCGCTGTTGGAGACCGCGCCGAGCATGGTGCCGGAGAACATGAGCGGAGTCCACTCAGTACTGGCGGTATCCGCCGCGTTCTTGGACAAATCGATGTCACGGAAGATCAGATAATTCGCATCGGCCGAATATGTCAGACCAGTGTTGGCGGCAGAGTAGTCCGCTTGCGTACCATCAGCACCCACGCCGTAATACCTGGTGCGGGTCTTATCAGCGTCCACTTTCGTATGACATATCGCCAGCGAATTGTCATAGTCGGAGGCATCAGCATTGCGCAAGGTATCCGAATCGGCAAGATCGGCGTCACCGGCGTATTCAGTGGACGACGCGCCATCTACCCAGTGGTAGCCAAAGAGTCCTTGCCCGGTGCAGGTCTGCGTGACCTTGTTGATACGGCCAATAACCTTCTTGCCGGAACCAATCGCACGCAGCTGCTGCTCGTTGCCGATCAGGATGTAGGTCTTGCCGTTGATCTCCTTGGTGACCTGACCTTCAAAGTCACGGCCGCCAAGCGCCGTCGCGGCGACCTGCACATTGGCCTTCGCCGGCGATTGATCCGCCTCAGTCGAAGAATCGTTCTTGGCACCTTGAGAAGAAGTATCAGTCGGAGCCTGCGTTTGGGTTCCGTCATTAGCGGAATCGCCAGCAGCAGCCCCTGCTGCGGCATCCGCCTTGTTGCCTGCCTCACCATTTGAGGATTCGGAAGAACCACCGGTAGTGGAAGATGAAGAAGATGAATCTTGCTGCGCGCCCTGATTCGTTTCAGAAGGTGCTGGCGCACCGTTTGATGTATTGCCCTCTTCTGACGTCTTATCGTCAACATTGACATTGCGAGCAGAAGGAGCAGCTACGACAGTATTATCCCTCCCCCCCCCCAAGAATTACGGAGTGGCGGGTTCTAGTGATCGTTGCAACACCTGACCTACCGCAAGGAGGGTCAGGTGACCAGAAGCCACCGAAACGAAGACCGTGGCGGGGAACACCGTTGGACGTTCAACGGCGTCGAATATCCGACGA
>ENA-OQNO01001985-OQNO01001985.1-human-gut-metagenome-genome-assembly--contig:-NODE-1985-length-12507-cov-4.527302_pt1 | contig 12507 bp, 8 predicted proteins | sample MGYA00242629_ERZ504880 | MGnify/ENA primary metagenome ERZ504880 (study PRJEB26092, sample SAMD00036377) | human gut metagenome | host: Homo sapiens | study: EMG produced TPA metagenomics assembly of... | reverse complement strand
ATGCACCAGTACAACTTCCCGCCGTACTGCACGGGCGAGACCGGCCGCATGGGCGCCCCGAAGCGCCGCGAGATCGGCCACGGCGCCCTCGCCGAGCGCGCGCTCATCCCCGTGCTGCCCGATACCGACGAGTTCCCCTACGCCATCCGCGTGGTGTCCGAGGTGCTCGAGTCCAACGGCTCGTCCTCCATGGCCTCCACCTGCGGCTCCACGCTGGCCCTCATGGACGCCGGCGTGCCCATCAAGGCGCCGGTCTCCGGCATCGCCATGGGCCTCATCAAGGAGGGCGACGACGTGGTCATCCTCTCCGACATCCAGGGCATCGAAGACTTCCTCGGCGACATGGACTTCAAGGTGTGCGGCACGGAGAAGGGCATCACCGCCCTGCAGATGGACAACAAGGCCCGCGGCCTGTCCGTCGACATCCTGGCCCGCGCGCTGAAGCAGGCGAGCGAAGGCCGCGCTTACATCCTCAAGGCCATGCTGGAAACCATCGAGGCGCCGCGCGCCGAGCTCTCGCAGTTCGCGCCCCGCATCGAAACCATCCACATCCCGGTCGACAAGATCCGCGACGTCATCGGCAGCGGCGGCAAGGTCGTCCGCGGCATCCAGGAGGAGACGGGCGCGAGCATCAACATCGAGGAAGACGGCACCATTCACATCGCCGCCATCGAGGGCCCGGCCGGCGAGGCCGCCAAGGCCATGATCCTCGGCATCGTGAAGGAGCCCGAGGTGGGCGAGGTGTTCGACGGCGAAGTCGTGGGCATCAAGGACTTCGGCGCCTTCGTGAAGCTCACCCCCGGCAAGGACGGCCTCCTGCACATCTCGCGCGTGGCCAACGGCCGCGTGGGCAAGGTGGAGGACGTACTGAACCTCGGCGACGTCATCAAGGTGGAAGTGCTCGAGGTGGACCCGAAGACGGGCAAGATCTCGCTCGACCGCCTCGACAAGCCGGACGCTCCCGAAGGCTCCGCGCCGAGCGGCGAGCGTCGCGAGCGCAGCGACCGCGGTGAGCGCAACGGCAACGGCGGGCGCGACAACCGTCCGGGCCGCAGCGGCCGCGAGGGCAACGGCGGCGGCAACCGCACGCCGCGCCGTCGTCACGACGCGTAAAGCAGGTTCCGACGGCTGAGCGTTGCCATCGGCGTTCTCGGAGGGGCCGTACGCGGCCCCTCCGTTGCGCATGGCCGACGAATCGTGCCGACCGGGTAACGGGGGCGCGAACAGCGCATCCCACGTGGTAGGATACGCACGAACCAAGAAGCGAAAGGCAGGTAGCGATGATCAAGGTGGCAGTTTCGGGATGCGCGGGCCGCATGGGCCAGACGGTGGTCGGCACGGTGCGCGCCGCCGATGACCTCGAGCTCGTGTGCGGCATCGACCCGCACGGCGCCGAAGCCGATTTCCCCGTCTACCCGACGGTGGCCGAGGCCCTCGCGGGCGCGGCGTTCGACGTGCTCGTGGACTTCACCCAGCCCGCCGTGGTCGCCGACAACCTGCGCGTCGCGCTTCCCGCCGGCGTCGACTGCGTGGTGGGCACGACGGGCTTGTCGACCGAGACGCTCGAAGAGCTCGCGGCGCTCGCTCCGGCGGGCACCTGCCTGTTCTACGCGCCGAACTTCACGACGGGCGCGGTGCTCATGATGCAGTTCGCGAAGGCGGCGGCGCCGTACTTCCCCGAAGCCGAGGTCATCGAGTTCCACCACGCGCGCAAGCTGGACGCCCCCTCGGGCACGGCGGTGCGCACGGCCCAGATCATCGCGGAGGCCCGCGACGGCCGCGCGAGCGAGGCGCCGGGCAAGGAAACCGAGATCGAGGGCGGCGAAGGCGCGCGCGGCGCGCTCGTGGACGGCGTGCCCGTGCACGCGGTGCGCTCGGCGGGCTACATGGCCAGCCAGGAGGTCATCTTCGGCTCGCTCGGCCAGGTGCTCACGATCCGTCACGATTCGACGGATCGCGCCTGCTACATGCCGGGCGTGCTGCTGGGCATCCGCAGCGTGGGCGAGCGTGAAGGACTCGTTGTAGGTTTGGAGAACTTCATGTCGTAGTCGCGTGCGACGTGGCATAATAGCGGTTCAAGCTCTGGATGGTACGATGGACGAGCGCCTGTGCGGCGCGTATGGAAGGTGAGGAGTCAGCATGTCGCAGCCCCGGTTCGGCCGAATGATCCCGGCCATGGTCACGCCCTTCGATGAGAATCGCGAGCTCGATCTGAACAAGGCTCAGGCTCTTGCCGCGCGCCTCGTCGACGGCGGCAGCGACTCGCTCATCATCAACGGCACGACGGGGGAGAGCCCCACCGTGTTCTATCCGCAGAAGATGGAGCTGTTCCGCGCCGTGGTGGAGGCCGTGGGCGACCGCGTGCCCGTCATCGCGAACGTGGGCGACAACTGCACGGCCGACACGGTGAACTTCGCCCGCGACGTGGCCGAGCTGGGCGTCGACGGCTTCATGTGCGTGGTGCCGTACTACAACAAGCCCCCGCAAGAGGGCATGTACCAGCACTTCCGCACCATCGCCGACGCGGTTGAGCTGCCCATCATCCTGTACAACATCCCGGGCCGTTGCGTGGTGAACATGGAAGCCGAAACCACGCTGCGCCTGGCGCACGACTGCGGCAACGTCGTGGCCGTCAAGGAAGCCTCCGGCAAGATGGACCAGATCAAGGCCATCGTCGACGGCGCCCCCGACGACTTCGCCGTGTACTCGGGCGACGACGCCGCCACGTTCGATATCATGAAGCTGGGCGGCACCGGCGTCATCTCCACCATCGGCAACGTGTCGCCGGCGCGCATGAAGGAGATCGTGGACCTGTGCGCCGCGGGCGACTGGGAGGCCGCTGCTGCGGCCAACGAGCGGCTCATGCCGCTCATGACGGGGCTGTTCGAAACCTCGAACCCCATCCTCGTCAAGGAAGCGCTCAAGCTTCTGGGCTTCCCCGTGGGCGGCGTGCGCCTGCCGCTCGTGGACGCCACCCCCGAGCAGTCCGAGCGCCTGGCCGCGGTTATGCGCGAGGTGGGCGTGCTCGACGCGTAAGCGAAGCGCCGAAACCGTACGCGCGCCGCGCCATGAGGCGGAGCGCGCGTACGGTTTCAACGAAGAAGGACCGAAGCATTGCGAGAAGCGATGCATGACATAACCGCGACGTGCGGGCTTGCAGGTTCGGATTATCCGGTTGACCTGCAGCGAGACAAAGCCGGGATGCCCGGCTCCTCGCATATGCGCGCCCCCGTCGCCTGAGAAAAGGAAGTATATGGAAGAGAAGAACCCGCGTCCTCAGCGCGGCACCGACCGCGCACGCACGGACAACCGTTCCGGCAACGCGGCACGCAGGAACAACGCCTCCCGCGGAAACGCGGAGAACGAGGGCGGTTCCTCGAACAAGAAGACCCGCACCTACAAGCACGTGCAGCTCGAGCACAAGCGCCCGCAGCTCTCGAAGTCCGACCAGGGCAACGACGGCCAGCGCGCGGCAGGCGCCAACAATCAGAACAAGCGCCGCAGCTTCGCGTCCCCGAAGAAGGATCCGAACGCCACGCTCAAGATCATCCCGCTCGGCGGCCTCGACGCCATCGGCAAGAACATGACGGCCTTCGAGTGCAAGGGCGACATGATCCTCGACGACGCCGGCCTCATGTTCCCCGACGACAACCATCCGGGCGTCGACCTCATCCTGCCCGACTACACCTACGTGCTCGAGAACGCCGACAAGCTGCGCGGCATCATCATCACGCACGGCCACGAGGACCACACCGGCACGCTGCCGTACCTCATGAAGGATCTCGACCGCCAGGTGCCCATCTACGGCACGAAGATGACGCTCGGCCTCATCGAGGGCAAGTTCGCGGAGCATAAGATCAAGAACGCGAAGCTCGTGGAGATCAAGCCCGGCGACCAGATCAAGCTCGGCTGCTTCACGGCCGAGTTCTTCGCCGTGAACCACTCCATCCCCGGCGCCGTGGGCGTGTTCTTCCAGAGCCCGGCCGGCAACGTCCTGCACACGGGCGACTTCAAGCTCGATCAGACGCCTATCGACGGCGTGACCACCGACTTCGGCGCGCTGTCGAAGTTCAGCAACATCGGCGTCGACCTCATGATGAGCGACTCGACGAACGCCCAGAACCCCAACTTCACCCCGTCCGAGGCCGAGGTGGGCAAGGAGCTGGCGAAGATCATCGCGCAGGCCAAGGGCCGCGTCATCATCGCCTCGTTCGCGAGCCACATTCACCGCATGCAGCAGATCTGCGACGCGGCGGTGGCCAACGGCCGCAAGGTGGTGGTCACGGGCCGCTCGATGATCCAGAACACCGACATCGCGCGCCGCCTGGGCTACCTCAGCATCAGCGACGCCGACCTCATCGACGCCTACGACCTCAAGGGCATCCCGCCCGAGCAGGTGGTCATCATGTGCACGGGCAGCCAGGGCGAGCCGCTCTCGGCGCTGGCCCGCATCGCCAACGGCGAGCACCGCACCATCACCATGGACGAGGGCGACACCGTCATCGTGTCGGCCACGCCGGTGCCCGGCAACGAGAAGGCCGTCACGCGCGTCATCAACGGCCTGGCCAAGATCGGCGCGGACGTCTACGACAAGAACCGCGCCCGCGTGCACGTGTCCGGCCATGCCGGCGCCGAGGAGCTCAAGCTCGTGCTGTCCATCGTGCAGCCCAAGGCGTTCATGCCGGTGCACGGCGAGGCCACGCACCTGCGGGCGCACGCGCGCCTGGCCGAGGCCACGGGCGTGCCGGCCGAGAACGTGTTCATCTGCGAGAACGGCGAGAGCCTCGAGCTCACGGCCCAGGGCGTGAGCCGCGGCGAGACCGTGCAGAGCGGTATCGTGTACGTGGACGGCCTGTCGGTGGGCGACACCTCGCAGGGCGTGCTCGACGAGCGCAACGCCCTCGGGTCACAGGGCTTCGCCGCCATCGCGGCCGCCGTGTCCCCCAAGAGCAAGAACGTGGTGGGCACCGTGCAGGTTGAAATGCACGGCATCACGGGCGGCGACGACGACTTCCTCGTCCGCGAAGCGCAGAACACCCTGAAGAACGCGCTCGGCCGCGCCATGGGCAAGGGCGGCGGTCAGCGCGAGTGGAAGAAGGCGGGGCGCGACGCGCTGCTGTCGCTGCTGTGGGAGCGCACGAAAACCCGCCCCATGGTAATCATCAACTTGCTCGAGGTTTAAGCTATAATGGCCGCATGCGCTCGAACAGGGCGCATGCGGCCCATCACCGGCCGAAACGAACTCATGAAACGCAGATCAAACGCAGCATAAAGGAGTAGGGCGTGGCCCGACAGTCATCAAGTTCCGCGAAAGCGAAGCCGTCGGCGGCGGCAAAGTCGAAGGGTAAGGCGGCATCTCCCGCCGAGAAGCGCGCGAAGCAGGGCAAGAACGCGCGCGCGCAGGCACCCGAAGAGCCCCGTCTGTTCGACGAGCGCACCCGGCGCGACATCACGGGCGTGGCCTTCGCCGTGCTCGCCGTCGTGCTGTTCGTCGCCGCCGTGCTTCCCACGAACGCCGTGGTCACGTCGTTCGTCTCCACCGCGCTCCACCTCACGCTGGGGCTGGGCGCCTACCTGCTACCGTTCTTCCTGCTCGTCATCGGCGCGAGCTTCCTCGCGCGCTTCGACCGCGAACGCGTGCCGCTGCGCGTGGCCGTGGGCCTCGTCATGATCTTCGTGGCCGTGCTCACCTTGCTGGCCCTGTTCACGCCCGAATCGCTGCCCGATTCCACCGACCGGCTGTTCCTCGCCGAGGAGCTCACCGCCCGCGGCGGCTACGTGGGCGCCGGCATCGCCTGGGTGGGCCTCAGCCTGTTCGGGCAGGTGGTGTCGTGCATCGTCATGATCGGCGTCATCCTCGTGGGCGTCGTGATCATCGGGTTCTCGCTGTCGAAGCTCATCGAGCGCGTGCAGGATGCGCGCGACGCCCTGCGCTCCGACGAGGCCGACGCCGACGTGCTGGCCGCGCCGCCCTACGCCCGCGTGAAGCGCTCGATGGGCGCGAAGGTGCCCGTGGTGCCCACGATGGGCGAGGCCGTGGAAGCGGGCGTGACGAACGTGCTGCCGCGCGCCAAGGACGGCGCCGCGAAGGGCCGCCCGAGCAAGCCTCGTCGCGCATCGCAGTCGCTTGCCACGCAGGTCATCGGGCCGAAGGCCACAGGTGCCGAGGATACGGTGGGGGAGGCCCCGCAGGTGCTCACGCGCAAGCTGGGCCGCAAGCACGAAAAGGAAACCGGCGTGCTCACGCCGCCGAAGACATCCGCCAGCTCCACGCCGCTCGCGGCACCGCGCCCCGAGGACGGCTTCGAGCTGCCCCCGACCGACCTTCTGGCCGTGTCGAAGAACACGAAGAAGGACAAGGCGTCGGACGCCGAGCTTGCCGACACCGCCGCCTGCCTGCAGGAGACGCTCGAGAGCTTCACCATCATGGCCGAGGTCGTAGGCTGGGTCGCCGGCCCCACGGTGACGCTGTTCAAGGTGGACCTGCCCGCCGGCGTGCGCGTGAGCCGCATCACGGCGCTCGAGCAGGACATCGCGCTCGCCCTGGCCGCGCCGGGCGTGCGCATCTTCGCGCCCATCCCCGGCACGAACTACGTGGGCATCGAGGTGCCGAACCGCACCCGTCAGAGCGTGCTTCTGGGCGACGTCATCAAAGACGCGCCCGCGGGCCCGCTGCAAATCGTCATCGGCAAGGACGTCGAGGGCCGCTCGATCATCTCCGACCTGGCCAAGATGCCCCACCTGCTCATCGGCGGCACGACGGGCTCGGGCAAGTCGGTGGCCATCAACGCCATGATCATGTCCATCCTCATGCGCGCCACGCCTTCCGAGGTGCGCTTCATCATGATCGACCCGAAGCGCGTGGAGTTCACGCCGTACAACGGCATCCCTCATCTGTACGTGCCCGTGGTCACCGAGCCGCGCGAGGCTGCGAGCGCTCTGTCGTGGGGCGTGGCGGAGATGGAGCGCCGCCTGAAGGTGTTCTCGAAGGTGGGCGCGCGCAACATCGGCCAGTACAACGCGAAGGTGCAGTCGGGCCAGCTCGAGGACGAGAACGCCAACGAGCTGCCCTATCTCGTCATCATCATCGACGAGCTGGCCGACCTCATGATGAACGTGGGCAAGGAAGTGGAGTTCTCCATCAGCCGCATCGCGCAGCTGGCGCGCGCGGCGGGCATCCACCTCATCGTGGCCACGCAGCGTCCGTCTACCAACGTCGTGACGGGCCTCATCAAGGCGAACATCACGAACCGCATCGCGTTCAACGTGGCCAGCGGCATCGACAGCCGCGTCGTGCTCGACACGCCCGGCGCCGAGAACCTCATCGGCTTGGGCGACCTGCTGCTGTCGAAGCCCGAGTACGCCAAGCCCCAGCGCATCCAGGGCTGCTACGTGTCGGAGGACGAGATCAACGCTGTGGTGGCCATGCTCAAAGACCAGGGCGAGCCGGAGTACCATTCCGAGATCCTGCAAACCAACCTCATCACGTTGGGCGCTTCGCAGCCCGACGGTTCGGGCGGCGGCGTCACCGACGACGACCCGCTCATCTGGGAGGCGGCCGACATCGTGGTGTCGAGCGGCCTCGGATCCACGTCGAACATCCAGCGCCGGCTCAAGGTGGGCTATTCGCGTGCTGGGCGTATAATGGACATGCTGGAGGAAAAGGGCGTCGTGGGGCCGCCGAACGGCAGCAAACCCCGCGAAGTGCTCGTGGACGCCATGGAGCTCGAGACGTTGAAGGCCTTTGAGGCGCACGACGCGGCGAGCCCGGAGGATTAACGAGGTGGCGCAGTGACATTCGGTACCATTCTGAGAGAGGCCCGCGAACGCAAGGGCTACGACCTGGCCACGGCCGCACGTCGCCTGCGCATCAGGCCCGACATCCTGCGCGCCATCGAGGAGGACGACTTCTCGCGCATGCCGCCCCGCGGCTACGCCCGCAACATGGTGAACGCCTACGCGCGCCTCGTGGGCCTCAACCCCACGGAAATGACGCGCATGTACCTCGACGAGGCCTACGCCTACCAGGTGGGACGCGCGCGCAACGACGCGCAGCCCTCCGGGTTCGACATGGGCGGCACGGCGCGCACCGCGCGCTCGTCGACGCGCCAGCGCTCCGCCGCCGCGCAGCAGGCCGACGAGCGGCCCCCGCGTCAGAACGCGCTCGGCCGCACGATGTACGACGATCGGCGCGATTACGGGCGCGACTACGGCACGCGCAGCGGCGGGGCGGGGCGGCTCTATTCCGAGGACCGCACGCATCCCAGCCGCCATGCGGCGCTGCCGAATGCCGAGTACACGAACTTCTACGCCGGGCCGAAGGCCTCGAGCGTCGTGCAATCCAAGCTGCCCTTCATCATCGCGGGCGGCGTCATCCTCGTGCTGCTCATCGTGGTGCTCGTGCTCGTGTTCGGCGGCAAGGGCGGCGACGCGAACGACGACGTGACCAAGATGCCGGTCACCGGCCTCGCCGACACGACGCAGGGGGAGAGCGGTACGGACGGCACCGACAGCGCGCAGCCGCAGACGGCTCCCGTGGAGACGGCGCCCACTAGCGTCAAGGTGACGTACAAGATCGCCAAGAACACCGACGTGTACGCGGTCATCACGAAGAACGGCGAGTCGGAGGACAAGATGTTCTCGGGCGGCGAAGAGGACACGGTCGAGCTCGAGGCGGACGGCGTGTGGACGTTCGCCGCCTGGGCGAGCGACGGCGTGACCATCACGGTCGACGGCGAGGACGTCGCCTTCGACGGGGTCGACGCGACCGGCATGCCCATGGCCGAGGTGGACTTCAACGACTACCTGGAGAAGTGGTACGAGGCCCATCCCGACGCGAAGAAGCCCGCGGGCAGCGGCACGTCGGATGCCGGCACGGGCGCGAGCGACGGCGGAACCGACGGCACGGGAGACGGGACCGCAACGTAAACGACCTGCCGCCCGAGGTGCCCGTTCGTCATGGAACACCTTTGGAATCGGCGGTTCAGGTGCAAAAATGCGCTATGCTGTGCGCAAACAGAAATTCGAGCGGCCCGCACGGATGCGGGCCGCGCTGCGCGGAAAGGATCATTCATGGCTAAAGAATCCAGCTTCGACGTCGTGTCCACGGTTGACATGCAGGAGATCGACAACGCCTTCCAGCAGGCGAAGAAGGAGCTCGCCCAGCGCTACGACCTGAAGGACTCGGGCGCCGAGATCTCCCTCGACAAGGCGAACAAGACCATGACGGTGTCCGCTCCGGCCGACTTCGTGGCCAAACAGGTCATCGACGTCATCGGCTCGAAGCTCATCCGTCGCGGCATCGATCTGGCCGCCGTGCAGTGGGCTGCCCCCGAGGCGGCGACGGGCATGAGCGTGCGCCAGAAAGCCACGGTCGTGGAGGGCATCGAGAAGGACGTCGCCAGCAAGATCAACAAGGACATCAAGGCCGAGAAGTTCAAGGTGAAGGTGCAGATCGAGGGCGACAAGCTGCGCGTCAGCTCGCCGTCGCGCGACGCCTTGCAGGAGGTCATCGCCTTCCTCAAGGAGAAGGACTACGGCCAGCCGCTCCAGTTCGTCAACTACCGCTAGGACCCCCGCTATCATGACATGCCCAACCGATGCGGCGCCCGCGGCGCCGAGCGTGGCCTTCGTGACGCTGGGCTGCGCCAAGAACGAAGTGGACACCGCGCACATGCGCACGCGCCTGCTGCAGGCCGGCTTCCGCATGGAAGACGACCCCGCCTGCGCTGACGCGGTGGTGGTGAACACGTGCTCGTTCATCCAGAGCGCCACCGAGGAAAGCCTCGAGGCCATCTTCGACGTGGCGGGCCTGCCCAACGTGGCGGCCGGCGCGGCGCTCATCGTGGCCGGCTGCATGCCGGCGCGCTACGGCGACGACCTGGCGGGCGAGCTGACCGAGGCGCGCGCGTTCGTGCCGTGCAGCCGCGAGGACGACATCGCCGCGGTGGTGGCCGACGCGCTCGGCCTCGACGAGCTTCCCGCGCCCCTCGCGGACGCGACGGCCGTCGCAGCCGCGCAGCCGGCGTCGGTGTCGGCCTACGTCAAGATATCCGACGGATGCGACCGCTTCTGCACGTACTGCACCATCCCGTACATCCGCGGGCGCTACCGCAGCTTCCCGCTCGACGACGTGCGCGCCGACGTGGCGGCGCAGGTGGCCGCAGGCGTGCGCGAGATCGTGCTCATCGCCCAGGACACCGGGCGCTGGGGCGCGGACTTCGACGAGCCCTCGTCGCTCGCCGCGCTCGTGTCCACGCTGGCCGAGGAGTTCCCCGCCACGTGGTTCCGCGTCATGTATATCCAGCCCGAGGGCCTCACCGACGAGCTGCTCGACGCCGTGGCGGCGCACGACAACGTGTGCGACTACTTCGACATCCCGCTGCAGCACGTCGACGCCGACATCCTGCGCGCCATGAACCGCACCGGTTCGCGCGAGGAGTTCCTGGCGCTCGTGGAGCGCGTGCTGGCGCACGTGCCGGGCGCCACGCTGCGCACGACGCTCATCGCGGGCTTCCCCGGCGAGACCGACGAGCAGTTCGAGGACCTGTGCGCGTTCGTGGAGGAGGGCCTGTTCGACTACGTGGGTGTGTTCCCGTATTCCCGCGAGGAGGGCACCCGCGCCGCGAGCCTGCCCGATCAGGTTGACGAAGACGAGAAGAACGACCGCGCGCAGCGTTTGCGCGACATCGCGGACGCCGTGTGCTGCCCGCGCATCGCAGCGCGCATCGGGCGCACCATGGACGTGCTCGTGGAGGGCGTCGAGGAGGACGGGCAGCTGTTCGGCCGCGCCATGTGCCAGGCGCCCGAGGTCGACGGCGTGACGTACCTCGACGGGGGCGAGCCGGGCGAGATCCGCCCGGTGACCATCGCCGACACGCTGCTGTACGAGATGGAAGGGGAGTGAGGGCGGTGAGAGGGAAGGCCGCACCCGAGGTGGAGCCCACGCCGGCAGCCAAGCTGTGGACGCCGGCGAACGTGGTGACGCTCGTGCGCATCTGCCTCGTGCCCGTGTTCGTGGTGGCGCTGCTCAGCCCGTGGCCGCAGTGGTTCGGGCTGCCCCAGGTGGCCGACGATTCGAAGAGCCTCATCGCCGCTGGCATCTTCATCCTCATCTCCTGCACCGACTGGCTCGACGGTTACCTGGCCCGCAGCCGCGGCGAGGTGACCGACTTCGGCAAGTTCATGGACCCGCTCGCCGACAAGATCCTCGTGGCCGCGGCGCTGCTCGCGCTCGTGGAGCTGGGATCGCTGCCCAGCTGGGTGGTGCTCGTCATCCTCGCGCGCGAGTTCATCGTGAGCGGCGTGCGCATGGTGGCGGCCAGCGAGGGCGTCGTCATCGCCGCCAGCTGGTACGGCAAGTTCAAAACCGTGTTCCAGATGATCGCCATCGTGCTGTTCTGCATCAAGGACTCCCATATGGTGGGCGGCATCGGCTCGGCGTTCTCCGACGGCATGTGGCTTTTGAGCTGGGGCGTGATGATCATCGCCCTCGTGCTCACCGTGGTGTCCATGCTCGATTACATCGCGAAGGCGCGCCACCTCATCGGGTTCGGGCCGAAGCGCAAGGATATCGGCATCGAGGACGCGGACGATCGCGCGCTCAGCGCGGCGCAGGCGGCCAGCATCGCGCCCGAGGCGCTCGACGAGCTGGCGGGGCGCGTGCTCGACGCGGCGCGTGCCGCCGGCAAGACGGTGGGCACGGCGGAAAGCCTGACGGGCGGCCTCGTGGCCGCGACGCTCACCGACGTGCCGGGCAGCTCGCAGAGCGTGCGCGGCGGCATCGTGAGCTACGCCTCCGAGGTGAAGCACGACGTTCTGGGCGTGGGATCGGACACGCTCGAGCAGCACGGCGCCGTGAGCGAGGAGACGGCGCGCGCCATGGCCGCGGGAGCGCGCGCAACGCTCGCGTGCGACGTGGCGGTGGCGGTGACGGGCATCGCCGGACCGGGCGGGGCCGAGCCGGGCAAGCCGGTGGGCACGGTGTGGATCGGCCGTGCCGACGGCGCCTCCGCCTGCGCGCGACGCTTCGAGTTTCCGGGGACGCGCGACGAGGTGCGCCTGCTCACCGTGCATGCGGCGCTCGAGTTCGTGCTCGAGGCGCTGGAAACGCGCTAGATTCGCGTGCGACGGGCGCTGGAAACGCGTCGGGCGGGCGGGAGCGATGCGCTGGATGCGGGGCGGAACGGCGGATGGCGGGCGCTGGACGCACGCCATCGGGACGTGATACGGGCGCGCTATACTGGTGATGCAAGCTTCTTTCGCGAAAATGCTTGACCGACAAACAAATGTTCGTATAATGGTAAGCAGGAAACGCTCCGCGTCTGTGCGCAGGCGGTAGGGAAGAGAAGGAACCGCATGAACGAAGAAAAATCGAAGATGCTCAAGCTCACCACCGATCAGATCGAGACCAAGTTCGGAAAAGGCTCCATCATGAAGTTCGGCGAAAGCGATCAGAGCCTCAATATAGGCGCTATACCCACAGGCTCGCTTCCTCTTGATGCTGCA
>ENA-OQNO01001984-OQNO01001984.1-human-gut-metagenome-genome-assembly--contig:-NODE-1984-length-12511-cov-2.949289_pt1 | contig 12511 bp, 10 predicted proteins | sample MGYA00242629_ERZ504880 | MGnify/ENA primary metagenome ERZ504880 (study PRJEB26092, sample SAMD00036377) | human gut metagenome | host: Homo sapiens | study: EMG produced TPA metagenomics assembly of... | reverse complement strand
CTCTGGAAGAATTTTGTAAGAATGGAACAGAGGTTCGCAAGAGCGCAGGAGACCGTGCCGTTATGCGTGCACTGCATTTCTTTACAGAAAACCAGAGAGTGGATGCGCAGGTGGCGGCACTGAAAGGCCAGCAGTATGATGAATTTTTAAGATTAATTACCGCATCCGGCAATTCATCCTGGAAATGGCTGCAGAACTGCTATTCCATAGAGAACTATGACGAGCAGTCCGTAACGGTTGCGCTGGCGCTCACCGAATTGTTTTTGGATCGAATTCAAGGCGGGGCATGCCGTGTACATGGGGGCGGTTTTGCAGGAGTTATCCTTACTTTGCTTCCAAAAGAATATACGGCAGAGTATGAAAAGTATATGGAAGAGAAGCTGGGTGAAGGCTGTGTATATGTTATGAATATCAGGAAATATGGTGCTATACACATGGATTTAAATGAAGGTTAAAGAGCGTAGATTCATTTCGGGTATTGAAAAGATATAATTCACTTTAAAAAGGACAGATTGGCGGAGATATTTTCAGGAAATGTACCCGCCGGAATGTTCTTTTTCTATATTAAGGGAGCAATTCCAAAAATGATTTTGCGATTTTGTTGACAATGTTCCAAACTCTTAGTAGAATAAAAGCGAAGCATTCGATAAAAAATGAAAAACAATCGATAAAAGGAGATATGTACAATGGCAAAAGTAGGAATTGTAATGGGAAGCGACTCAGATATGCCGGTAATGGCTAAGGCAGCTGATATTTTAGACAAATTGGGTGTAGAATATGAAATAAATATCCTTTCAGCTCACAGAGAGCCAGATGTATTTTTCGAATATGCAAAATCTGCAGAAGAAAAAGGTTGGAAAGTAATTATTGCAGGAGCGGGCATGGCAGCTCATCTGCCAGGTATGTGCGCAGCTATTTTCCCAATGCCTGTTATTGGTATCCCTATGCATACATCATCCCTTGGAGGAAGAGATTCACTTTACTCTATCGTACAGATGCCATCCGGAATTCCTGTTGCGACTGTAGCAATTAATGGAGGAGCGAATGCAGGTATTTTAGCAGCAAAGATCCTTGCCACATCCGATGAAGAATTATTAGGAAGATTAAAAACATACTCAGCTGAATTAAAAGAGCAGGTTATGGCAAAAGATGCAAAATTACAGGAAGTTGGTTACAAAGAATATAAATAACCATAATTTTGTAAATAGCCAATCACAACAAATTCACAATTTAAGAGTATAATAGAAAAACCACTTTAGGAGGAAGAACAATAATGGATTACAAGAAAGCAGGCGTTGATATAGAAGCGGGATACAAGTCCGTAGAACTTATGAAGGAACATATTAAGAAAACTATGAGACCGGAGGTTCTTACCAATATCGGCGGATTTTCAGGTGCGTTTTCCATGAGTGCATTTAAAAATATGGAGAAGCCTACGCTGGTGTCAGGAACAGATGGCGTTGGCACAAAGCTGAAGCTGGCATTTATTCTGGACAAACATGATACGGTAGGAATCGACTGCGTTGCTATGTGTGTTAATGATATTGCGTGTGCAGGCGGAGAACCATTATTTTTCCTGGACTATATCGCATGTGGTAAAAATGTACCGGAAAAGATTGCGACAATTGTTAGCGGCGTGGCAAATGGATGTGAACAGTCTAATGCGGCATTAATTGGCGGTGAAACTGCAGAAATGCCAGGATTTTATCCGGAAGATGAATATGATCTTGCAGGTTTTGCAGTAGGAGTAGTAGATGAGAAGAATCTGATTACCGGTAAAGAATTAAAATCAGGTGATGTTTTGATTGGTATTGCATCATCCGGTGTACATAGCAACGGTTTTTCACTGGTACGTAAAGTATTTAAAATGGAAAAAGACGTTTTAGAAACTTATCACGAGGAACTTGGAAAGACTCTGGGAGAAGCGCTTATCGCACCTACAAAGATCTATGTAAAAGCACTTAGAAATGTAAAAGAGGCAGGGGTTACAATCAAGGGATGCAGCCATATTACTGGCGGCGGCTTCTATGAAAATGTACCGAGAATGCTTCCGGACGGAGTTCGTGCCGTAATAAAGAAAGAAAGCTATGAGGTGCCGGCTATCTTTAAAATGCTTGCCCGTGAAGGACAAATTGAAGAAGAAATGATGTACAATACTTATAATATGGGTCTTGGTATGATCGTTGCAGTAGATCCGGCAGACGTAGATGCAGCTGTGAAGGCAATTGAAGCATCCGGAGAAAACGCTTATGTAGTAGGACAGATTGAAGCAGGTGAAAAAGGAGTAACATTATGCTAAAAATTGCAGTATTGGTATCTGGAGGCGGTACCAATCTCCAGGCAATTATAGACGGAATAGCAAATGAAAGCATTACAAACACGGAGATTGCCGTTGTAATCAGCAACAACCAAAATGCATTTGCTCTTGAGCGTGCAAAACAGAACCATATACCCAATGTATGTGTTTCGCCAAAAGATTATGAAAACCGCGGGGCTTTCAATGAGGCTCTTCTGAAAACGATACAGTCCCATGATGCCGATCTGGTTGTACTGGCTGGATGTCTGGTAGTAATACCGGAAATTATGGTTCAGGCATTTCCAAATAAGATTATTAATGTACATCCTGCATTAATACCTGCTTTCTGCGGAACCGGATATTATGGTTTGAAAGTGCATGAAGCAGTGCTGGAGCGTGGAGCGAAAGTGACCGGTGCAACGGTACATTTTGTGGATGAAGGTACGGACACAGGTCCGATTATCTTACAAAAAGCAGTAGATGTGCACCAGGATGATTCACCGGAAAAATTGCAGCAGCGTGTCATGATGGAAGCAGAGTGGAAGATTATGCCCGAAGCAATTAATTTAATTGCAAATGGAAGAATTTCTGTTAAGGATCACAAGGTTTGGATAGCAGATTAGAGCCAGTCTGTTTGTAACATGTTACAATATTGTATGCAGTATCGCAGGCATGCCTGCGATGTGATATTCAGCGGGATTAAAAATGAAAGAAGGAAACGAATTCATGAAAATACTAATCGTAGGCAGCGGCGGCAGAGAACATGCCATCGCCTGGAAAGTAGCCCAGAGCCCAAAAGCAGATAAGATTTACTGTGCACCGGGAAATGCAGGAATTGCAGAATATGCAGAATGTGTAGACATTGGTGCAATGGAGTTTGAGAAACTGGTGGCATTTGCCAAAGAAAAAGAAATTGACCTGACTATAATAGGTATGGATGATCCGCTGGTAGGTGGAGTAGTAGATGCATTTGAAGCAGAAGGATTAAGAGTATTCGGACCGCGTAAAAATGCAGCGATACTGGAAGGTTCCAAAGCATTTTCTAAGGATTTGATGAAGAAGTATAATATTCCCACAGCCGGTTATGAGAATTTTGACGATCCAAAGGCAGCCCTTGCTTATCTGAATACGGTTGAATTTCCCATCGTATTAAAAGCAGACGGTTTGGCTCTTGGTAAGGGAGTTTTGATTTGCAATACCCTGGAAGAGGCAGAAGAAGGCGTCAAAGCAATTATGCTGGACAAACAGTTTGGAAGTGCAGGTAACCGCCTGGTTGTAGAAGAGTTTATGACAGGACGGGAAGTATCCGTACTTTCCTTTGTAGATGGCAAAACAATTAAGACGATGACCAGTGCTCAGGATCATAAGCGTGCTGGTGATGGAGATACTGGATTAAATACCGGCGGTATGGGAACATTTTCACCCAGCCCGTTCTATACAAAGGAAGTAGACGATTTCTGCAATAAATATGTATACCAGGCCAGTGTGGATGCTATGGCATCAGAAGGACGGGAATTTAAAGGTATTATTTTCTTTGGACTGATGCTCACAGATAAAGGCCCAAAGGTACTGGAATACAATGCAAGATTCGGTGATCCGGAAGCTCAGGTTGTGCTGCCAAGAATGAAAAATGACATCGTAGATGTATTTGAGGCTTGTATAGATGGTACTTTAGATCAGATTGACCTGCAGTTTGAAGACAATGCAGCTGTCTGTGTGGTACTGGCATCCGACGGATATCCGGTAAAATACGATAAAGGGCTTACTATCAGTGGATTTGAGAACTTTAAAGATAAAGAAGGATACTATGTGTTCCATGCAGGCACGAAAGCCACAGATCAGGGGATCGTGACCAATGGAGGACGTGTCCTTGGTGTAACCGCAAAAGGTGCTGATTTAAAGGAAGCCAGAGCAAATGCTTATAAAGCAGTTGACTGGATTTCATTTGACAACAAATATTACCGAAATGATATTGGCAAGGCGATTGACGAGGCATAGTTCCTGCCAAAATAATGAAAAGGGGTAAAGTATGAAGATTTTAAAAGGAACATGGAAGTACCAGGTTGTTTTGGCAATGCTGATGTTATGGCTTTCTTCCATGACTGTTTTTGCTACCAGCTCGTCCAGTGACAACTCTCTGGCAACGCTTGGCATTGAAAACGCAGAAGTTTCACCGGAATTTTATTATTCAACGACAGAATATGAAGTAAAAGTACCGGCTGGAACAAAATCATTGAAATTAGATCCGCAGCCTTCTGATGTAAATGCAGAGATTGCATCCATCGATGGAAATCAGCTGGATAATGGAAGTGGTACCGTAACAATAACCGTTGCAGCTGAAGATGGGAGTAAGGCAGTTTATACGCTTCATGTAACAGCCGATGCAGCAGCAACAACAGAAGCAGCATCGGAAGCGGTAACTAATCAGGCAGCAGCTTCTGAATCGCAGCCGGCTACAGAGAATAAGACCGCACAGACAGAGTCAGTACAGAATGATACCGTGAAAATGTTAAATACACAGGTGGAGCAGGTTAATCAGAAATTGGAACTGGCTATGAAAATATTATATGGTATGATTGCATTTGCTGTGATCTTACTCTTTATAATCATTAATCTGGCGCTTAAGAATAAAGATCTGAAGGATGATTTGCGGGAAGCCGAAAACAATTTGGACTTTAATACCAATGAATTTGCAAGAAAAGAAAAAACACTGAGTTCGGATTATTATTATGCTCCGGTTCAGGAGATGCAGCCGGAAAGTGCAGATGCTCCCGGAGTGCCGTTAGAAAAGGTACAGGAAACCACAGAAGAAGTCTTTGGAAATGGTCAGGCGCAGGTGAAAGCCGATGTACTTTCCAGAAAAGCGGAAGAAAGCTCTGCAAACAATCAGGTTGTGAAATCTGTAAAAAAAGTAAAGAAAGTTTCCGGTACGCAGGATGGAAATGCAACAGCAGAAGGAACCGCACAAAGACCGGTAAACAGCCAGCGAAATGCGCAAAATCAGCAGAAACAGACCACCGGGGACAGAAGCCAGGTACAAAAAAGAGTTCAGGGTAAAAAAGTACCTCAGGGAAGACCCCAGAGCCAGCCAAAGCAGCCGGGTCAGCCGAAGCAGTCCGAACAGCAAAGACCACAGGGACAGCCAAAGCAGTCGGATCAGCCTAGACCACAGGGACAGCCAAAGCAGTCCGAACAGCCCAGACCTCAGAACCAGTCAAGACCACAGGGGCAGACAAAACCACAGCCAAAAACACAGGGTCAGGTAAATACGCCGGATCAGGTGAAACAGGGGCAATCAAAGGTTCAGAAGCAGTCTAAACCAAATGGTCAGCCAAAACCGCAGGGGAATGTACAGCAAAATCCAGGAGCAGTACAGCAGCCTGTAAAAAAGCAAAGACCGCCAAAGAAATCGCCCTCAGAAAATCCGAATCCCCAGGTGAATTTACAGCAGCAGGCAGATGAAAATCCCCCTGAAGTAGATGTAACCATGATTGATTTATAAAAGGCTATTAGTACGAATGAGAAATAGAGAGACGTCGCTTAGGAACGATAAGCGTGTCTCTCTATTTTTGCGATAATCAATTACCGGGGATACAGATCGTGCAATAATCAGTTTGTTATTACGGTGGTGAACAGATCATAGGTATTATTATTAGATACATTCAAGAGCTTCCAAATTCTAAATTGGGTTGACAGATAATGACAGGTGTTATATTATAAATATAACAAACATAGGATAGAAGGGTGATACTATGATGATAAAAATAGATTTTCAAAGTGAAGAGGCGCTATATATTCAACTTAGAAATCAGATCATATTGGGAATTGCTACTTCCAGCATTCAGGAAGGTGATGTTTTACCTTCTGTAAGACAGCTGGCGGAAGATATCGGAATCAATATGCATACAGTTAATAAGGCGTATGCGGTTTTAAAACAAGAAGGATTTGTGACGATAGACAGAAGAAGAGGAGCAATTATATCTCTGGATATCGATAAATTGCAGGCTTTAGAGGAAATGAAAGAAAATTTACGTGTTTTGCTTGCGAAAGGCAGGTGCAAACACATTACCGGCCAGGAAGTTCATGCATTGGTGGACGAGATCCTGGCAGAATATGAATAATAGCAGGAGGAATATCTATGCATAAAGAATTTACAGACAGTGCGCAGACCGCATTAGTGCTTGCCAGGCAGGCGGCGAAGGAATGTGCACAGAGTTATATCGGTTCCGAACATTTACTGTTGGGACTCTTAAGAGAGAGAACAGGTACAGCGCATATTGTACTGGAAGAAGGCGGTGTGGAGGAAGAGCAGCTGCTGGCTTTAATAGAACAGCTGATTGCTCCCGAAGGCGGTGTTGCACTGGCTAATCCGGATGGATATACACCACGTGCACTGGCTGTTTTAGAAAGCAGCGAAAAAGAAGCGTCCTTTTTCCAAATGGATGAAATTGGAACAGAACATATCTTACTCTCTTTAGTGAGGGATGTGGAATGTGTGGCAACGCGGCTCCTTCATACCATGGGGATACAGCTGCAAAAACTGTACATGGAAATCATGGGGATCATTGGGGCAGATGAGGAAACCTATAAGGCTTATCTGCAGGAAGTAAAGGCGTCCAAGAGCAGACAGAAAAGTTCGGCAACACCAATGCTGGATCAGTACAGCCGGGATTTGACAGAGCAGGCAAGTCAGGGAGAACTGGATCCGGTTATTGGAAGAGAAGAGGAAATAAAGCGTATTATACAGATCTTAAGCAGACGTACCAAGAACAATCCCTGCTTAATCGGAGAACCCGGAGTGGGTAAAACTGCTATTGCAGAAGGTCTGGCACAAAAAATTGTTGCAGGAGCCGTTCCGCGGACCATTCAGGATAAGCGGGTTGTTACGCTGGATCTGGCAAGCATGGTAGCAGGATCCAAATACCGTGGCGAATTTGAGGAGCGAATTAAAAAAGTAATCAAAGAGGTTATGGATTGCAGCGATGTACTTCTGTTTATAGATGAACTTCATACCATTATTGGTGCAGGAGGAGCAGAGGGGGCAATGGATGCTTCCAACATTTTAAAACCTTCCCTTTCCAGAGGTGAGATCCAGTTGATTGGTGCTACAACAATTGAAGAGTATCGTAAATATATTGAGAAAGATCCTGCACTTGAGCGAAGATTTCAGCCGGTTACGGTAGAAGAACCCACAGAGGAAGAAGCAATTGAAATCCTAAAAGGGCTGCGCCCAAGTTATGAGAAGCATCATCGCGTAATGATTACAGATGATGCAATCGAATCAGCGGTGAAGTATTCCATGAGATTTATCAGCGACAGGTTTCTGCCGGATAAGGCAATTGACCTGATTGATGAAGCTGCATCCAAAGTTCAGCTGAAGGGCTACCAGGTTCCTGCAAATCTGGAAGAACTGCAAAATGAAGTATTTGAATTGGCTCAGGAAAAGGAAGATGCGATCAAAGAAGGCGATTTTGATGAGGCGGCGAGAATAAAAAAGGAACAGGAAGCGAAAGAGAAGAAGCTAACAAGCCTGCGAAGCCGCATAGAGAAGAAGAATGCAGCGAAGCAGCTGATGGTGGAAGAGCCGGATGTTGCCGAAGTAGTATCCATGTGGACGAAGATACCGGTACAAAAACTGGCTGAAAAAGAAACTCACCGGCTGCTTCGCCTGGAACAGACACTTCATCAAAGGGTCATAGGGCAGGATGAAGCGGTAACCGCAGTTGCCAAGGCTATTAAGCGGGGCAGAGTCGGATTAAAGGATCCGAAGCGCCCAATCGGATCATTTTTATTCCTTGGTCCCACCGGTGTGGGTAAAACGGAGCTGTCCAAAGCGGTTGCAGAGACTGTTTTTGGCAGTGAACAGGCAATGATACGAGTTGATATGTCTGAATACATGGAGAAGCACAGCGTTTCTAAGCTGGTAGGTTCCCCCCCTGGATATGTTGGCTATGAAGAAGGCGGACAGCTAAGCGAAAAAGTTCGCCGTAACCCATATTCTGTCATTTTGTTTGACGAAATTGAAAAGGCACATCCGGATGTATTTAATATTCTGCTCCAGGTATTAGACGACGGGCACATAACAGATGCCCAGGGGCGTAAGATAGATTTTAAAAATACAATTCTCATTATGACATCCAATGCCGGTGCACAGTCGATTATTTCACCGAAAAAACTGGGTTTTGCAGCAGTTGACGATGAAAAACACAATTACAATGTCATGAAGGGCAATGTTATGGAAGAAGTCCGCCGCATGTTTAAGCCGGAGTTCTTAAATCGAATTGACGAAATTATTGTATTCCATTCTTTAAATAAAGAAAATATAAAGAGTATCGTTGGCCTTCTGTTAAAAGAATTTACGAAACGATGCAAGGAACAGATGAATATTACTTTAAATGTAAGGGATTCTGTAAAGAGCTTTATTTCGGAAGAAGGCTTTGATGACAAGTACGGAGCAAGGCCGTTAAAGCGGGCAATTCAAAATAAGATCGAAGATGCACTGGCGGAAGAAATCCTGGAAGGAAAAGTGAAATCAGGGGATACAGTAAGCGTTGGGTTATCAAATAAAGAAATTAAATTTTATATAAAATAGAGTGAAAGCTACCCATTAAATTTTCATGAAGAATGAATAAATCACTAGCATATTTCTTCTTTTTATGATAAAATTTTAAGAACAATAGAATAGAGGATAACTATCAACGAAATACTAGGAGGGCATACTAATGTCAGTTGTAAAAGAATTAATACGTACAGAAGATGATGGAACAATCAGTTTCGGGAATTATGAATTGGACCAGAAATCAAAGCTTTCTGATTTTGAATATAATGGGGACTTGTATAAGGTAAAAACATTTAAAGAAATTACCAAGTTAGAAAGAAATGGAATGTTCGTATATGAATCTGTTCCCGGAACTACCGTAAATCATCTTTCAGCAGATGCAAATGGGGTCAGCTTTGAAGTTGAAGGACCTACAGATGCACAGATCACAGTTGAATTGGAGGAAGATACTGCTTACGAAATCTTTATTGATGACGAAAATGCCGGAAAGATGCAGACAAATCTGGGCGGTAAGCTTTCTTTAAGCGTAGAATTAGATAATACGGATAAAGCTTTTGTTAAAATCGTAAGAGCTTAGAGCCTGTTTGTAAAATCATTCTCTAGGAGCGTGTATATAAAGAATTTTATCAATCTGTACGTCTCACTTCGCAAAAGCGATTGTGAATCATGATCTAATACGTTGACGTATTGAGGCTTTGCAAGTTATAAACCCTCGCGGCAGTCGCCAGATGGAACCGCAAGTGCGCTCATCTGGCTCGATGCTGGTGGGAATCAAGTAAAAAGAAGTCCGGTCTTTTCACAGCTACTGTGGAGAAACCGGACTTCTTTCGAATAAATCAGTATTTGAAGGAGGAATCGATGGCTAAAGGAAAAACAACGGTATTTTTTTGTCAAAACTGTGGATATGAATCCAGCAAATGGTCAGGTCAATGTCCCGCATGTAAAGAATGGAATACATTTACAGAAGAAGTGATTCAAAAGACCTCATCCGTTAAAGCGGTAAAAAAAGCAAATGAAATTGAACCCATGAAGCTTACCAGCATACAAATGAAAGAAACCGACCGGATGCAGACTGGAATGATGGAGCTTGACCGGGTCCTGGGTGGAGGTATTGTACAAGGCTCTTTGATTTTAGTCGGGGGCGACCCGGGAATCGGAAAGTCTACGCTGCTGCTTCAAGTATGTAAGAATCTGACGGATAAAGCGGTGAAGGTACTATATATTTCTGGAGAAGAATCATTACAGCAAATCAAACTCAGAGCCAGCAGGATTGGAGATTTTAAAGATTCACTGTTGATCTTGTGTGAAACAAACCTGGAAATTATCCAGGAAGTTATTAAAAAAGTCAATCCGGAAGTTGTGGTGATAGACTCCATACAGACAATGTACCGGGATGAGGTGAGTTCCGCTCCGGGAAGTGTGTCTCAGGTAAGAGAGTCTACAAATGTCTTTATGCAGATTGCAAAAGGCCTTGGGATTTCTATTTTCCTGGTGGGACATGTTACTAAAGAGGGTGTTGTAGCCGGACCCAGAGTACTGGAGCACATGGTTGATACGGTATTATATTTTGAAGGAGACCGCCATGCTGCGTACCGGATCCTGAGAGGGGTAAAGAACCGGTTCGGATCGACAAATGAAATCGGTGTATTTGAAATGAGGGATATTGGTTTAGTGGAAGTGGCAAATCCCTCGGAATTTATGCTGAATGGAAAACCGGAAGGTGCGTCCGGATCGATTGTGGCATGTTCTATGGAAGGAACACGTCCCATATTAATTGAGATACAGGCATTGGTATGTCAGAGTAATCTGGCTATACCAAGAAGGACAGCAGCAGGAACGGATTACAACAGGGTGAATTTATTAATGGCGGTTCTGGAGAAAAGACTTGGCATGCATCTCTCGGCATGTGACGCCTATGTAAACATCGCAGGGGGAATCAAAATGAATGAGCCGGCGATTGATCTGGGTATTATCATGGCGGTGGTATCCAGTTATAAAGACCGGGCAATCGATGAGAAGACCATTGTGTTTGGCGAAGTGGGGCTGAGCGGTGAAGTGAGAGCTGTTAATATGCCGGAACAAAGAGTGCAGGAAGCCAAGAAACTTGGATTCGAGACAGTGATTATGCCAAAAGTTTCACTAAAAGCAGTTGAAAAGATTAAAGGGATTCGTATTGTGGGAGTACAGACGGTAAAAGATGCAGTGAATTGTATTTAGCAAATGGCATTTCATGACTGCTTTTTAACATAACGAACGGAGGACGTAGCAGATAATAGTATAGACTGCTATGTCCTTATTTTTATAAAAAAATTTGATTGACTCTCTCGTGGCGTAACGGTTTAAGATAAATTGAAAGGAGGCAAAATGAAAACAGTAAAAGAAGTGTCGGATATCACAGGGGTAAGTATCAGAACGCTCCGATATTATGATGAAATAGGGCTGCTAAAGCCCACACGATTAACAGAAGCAGGATATCGGCTTTATGATAATCAAGCATTAGAGAAATTACAGCAGATTATGTTCTTTCGGGAAATCGAAGTATCCCTGTCCGATATAAAAGAAATTATGGATAGTCCCGGTTATGACAAAGAACAGGTACTTTTAACACAAAAAGCTTTACTGGAAAAGAAACGGAATAGTTTGAATGGACTTATTGAACTGATAACAGACGTGATGAAAGGAGTTAATACGATGAGTTTTGAAGCATTTAATGATAAGGATGTACAGCAGATTTTAGACCATATGTGCGAATGCATCTCTCCGAAAGATCTTGAGCAGCAAATAAAGAAGTATGGAAGCGTGGACAAAATGCGGGAACAGATGAGAGAGAACCTGAAAGATGAACACACCATGGCAGAACTAATCAAATGGTACGGAAGCAAAGAAAAAGCTGTAGATGCAGCGTTGCAGTCCACTGGAAATAAAGAAGACTTTGTACCACAACAAAATGAAAATGAAGAAGTCTACAGGCGATTTACAATAGCAAAAGAAACGAAAGATGCAGATTTAGAAAAAGAATCAGTTGCAAAACTTGCAGAAATATATAAGGGATTGTTCAAACTCGATAATGCCAGATCTATTCTCCTGGATTTAGCAAAAGAGTATTTAAAAGAAGATAAATTGGCAGAAGTGACTGATGCTCAATATGGAGAGGGAGTTGCCAGATATGTAGGCAGCGCAATTCTCAACTATTATGGGATATAAAAATTTGCAAAGTTTCATTCTGAATATGGATGAAACTTTGCATCCTCTTTTAGTAGAAGATATCTAACATTGTTAAATTGAACTAATTGTATAAAGAATTTCAACAAAACACAAAATAACAGTTGACAGATGGGATTCCAGGTGGTATTATAACAAAGTTGTCTCAAACAGACAGCAAAAAACAAAATCCGACACAGATATAACACGAGTCAGAGACTTCATCGAAACTCGAAAAAAGTTGAAAAAACTCGAAAAAAAGTGTTGACAAATGATTTGTAGAATGGTATCATATTAAAGTTGCTGTGAGAACAGCGCCGAGATACATAAAAAACTTTTTAAAAAAGTTGTTGACAAACACTTGGCAGTGTGATAACATATAGAAGTTGCGCTAAAGAGTACAACAACAAAGAAAAGCAAACAGAACCTTGATAATTGAACAGTGAAACAACCTT
>ENA-OQNO01001983-OQNO01001983.1-human-gut-metagenome-genome-assembly--contig:-NODE-1983-length-12523-cov-4.048806_pt1 | contig 12523 bp, 10 predicted proteins | sample MGYA00242629_ERZ504880 | MGnify/ENA primary metagenome ERZ504880 (study PRJEB26092, sample SAMD00036377) | human gut metagenome | host: Homo sapiens | study: EMG produced TPA metagenomics assembly of... | reverse complement strand
TGTGAGCAGAGGCTATCTTGAATGAAATCAGGCAAAGTGTCAGTGTATATGCCGCACAATAGAACATCATTCTTTTGTAAGAGCGTATGGATACCAGCATTGCTGCGGCTGCCGTAAAGGCAGAGGCACACACAGAAAGCAGCACTGCCATAAATGACGAGGTCCAAAGCTCCATATCCCGGAAGGCAGGCCCGGCCGCCATCCAGGAGACCATATTTTTCCCCTGCTCCTGAAACAGATTTCCCCAGAACTCAAAATCAGACCACATTGTGGGGATAAACTCGGAAGGAAACTCAGGCAGATCCATACAAAACCATAATACGGCCAATATACCGAAAGCGATTAAAAAATAAACAGCCAGCAGTAGGGGATAACGGAAAAGCCTTTTTCCATGCCTGGTCACGCGCCCAAGGATACCAATTGCCAGAATGATCGCAGGGAGCCGGAGTATCATGCCAAGTACCCATGCAAATAATGTCAGGTCAAGGATCCGTCCCTCCGGAAAACCTGCCGATGAGAGATACTGACCGGCCCTCTCCCCTGCTCCCGGACCTGTAAACGTCAGCTGCATATTGGATAAGGGTTCTTTCGATTCCGCCTGCGCCTGTAAGAATAACCTTGGTTCTTCCTCCTCAAATATGCCGCGGACATAGAACCGCTTTCCTTCCGCCTTTACCGGCAACCCAATCACATTAATACTCCCCCACAGGGAGAATGCCAGACCGGTACTGACGGCACAGCCAGAGGCATCCGATCTGGCCGGATAAGCGCCGTCAGCCGGCATGGAGGAGACAACATCCCCGCAGTCTCCAAAGGCGGCAACTATATCCGCCTTCATCTCCTTTTTATCTGAAGCCATTATCTCCTGTTCCGGATATATCTGCCATAAGGTGACCTCCGGCTGGTTTCCTGCTCCATCCTGCCTTGCATACGTCTGCTGCCTGATAAGCTCTGAGGGGCTGACACCGCCCTTTTCCCATTTAATGCCAACACTGGTGCAGTGACTGATGGCCGTACTATAGAAAGAACAAGCGAAACTCCAAAGAACCGCTGCCAGTATTGCTGATATTGTCAACGCCCGGTAATGAGCAAACCTGTTAATTTTCAATGCGGACCCTGTCTCCTTCCGATATGATCTTATTTGAGCTTATAACTACCTGATCCGAATACGTAAGCGCGCCGTCAACATACATCATCTGACTGTCTCTTTCCTTTACTGTTATATCTACCCTTGCAATGACCCATTCTGTTCCCAGTACAGAGCTTTGTCTGCGGAGTACGAATACGTGGTCTCCGCCAAAATCACTTCTGAGTGCGGTAAGAGGCAGACAATTTTGATACGTCTCGCTCTTTCTGCTTAGAAAAAGCTGTGCCGGCATACCGGAAGTATAACCTCCCTCCGGCAGAACCGCAGTTACTAAAACCTGGTCCGACTCGTCCGGCGTGCTGATGGAATGAATCTCCACATCTGCTTTTTGTGTGCTTCCATCCAATTTGTAATGAAGCTCTCCCTTGTCCCCGGCTGAAAAGCGGCGCGCTGAATCTTTATCCAGTTTTCCTTCAAAAACAAATCCTCTGTCAGCAGAGGAGAGTATGACTGCATCTTCCCCCTTCTTTGTTTTATCCCCACGTTCCAGCGTCCTCACCACGGTTCCAGGGGCCGGAGCCAAAAGACGTCCCCCATTATCCAGAATTTCCTGTAATGCAGCACGCGATTTCTCTTTATCTGACCGCTCAGATTCACAGGTAATTCTGTCAATCTCACCTTCCTTCTGCAATACCTCAGCCTGTCTCCGGGCATCTTCCAATGCTGCCTGCGCGGTCTCAACTGCCCTTCCCGCAGCATAAAGTTCTTCCTCCTCAGAATATTGGTTATCCTCTGACTCACGCCGGGCACGGTTTAACGCTTCTCTTGCAGTATCAATGGCAGCCTGGGCCTCACTGACTGCAGACTCAGTTGAAAAATCTTTTCCTTCCCTGACTGCTTCCAGCACTGTTTCTGCTTTATAAAGAGCATCTTTGGCTTTATCAATTTTACGTTTCCAGCGTCGCTTGATGGAATCCAGGTTATCGTCTGCCCTGTCATAGGACGATGAGTTATAGTCTGCTTTTGAAAGTTCCTTTTTGGCCTGGTTAAATGCCTTTTGCGCAATGGAAAGTTCCTCCTCCGCCTCCTTCAGCTCCTCCGTATAATCCGTGGCATCATCCGGCTGCTTCCCTGCAATCGCTTCCTTTATTTCGCTGACTCTCTGATTTGCCATATTAAGTTCATCTTTCGCCTGCTCATACGCTTCTAATGCCTGCTGATAACTATCCTCTGAATCATCAAGATTTTCTGATTCCTCATCCAGCGCCTGTTCTGCGGCGCGGATGGCGTCCTCCGCGTCCTCCCTTACATTTTGCAGGTTTTCCCTCGCTTCCTTCACAAGCGCTTCTGCCTTATTAATAAGATTCTTTTCCGCATCCGCCAGTGTTTCTTCAAGCTTTGTATAATCTTCTTTCAGCCGCATCTCTGCCCTGGCATACTTCGCAGCAATCCGCTCATACGCCTTTTTGGCATCCTCCAGCGTACGCTGTGCCTCAATCACATCATTGCCGCCATTGTTTGATGAAATATCCAATTTAAGATTAAGGATACGGATTTCTTCTTCCAGTTTCTTAATCCGTTCTTCTGCGGCAGGAACATCAAATTCTATCAACGCCTCGCCTTTTTCTACTGATTTGCCCTTCCCGGCATTGACGGAAACGGCCTTAAGGCCATCCGGAAGACTAATCCCTTTCTCCGCTGACGCATGGATAATCCCCTCCAATTCAGCCCTGTTCATCAGCGTTTTGCCTGCCATAGAAGCTACCGAAACATGGGCGGTAGTAAAGGAATATGATACACGGGAAATAATTGTGCATACTAACATGAATGCAAAAAATCCAATCATAAGATATACAGCCATGCGCTGTACACGGTCTTCTATGAGGGGCCTGTATTTCTTTCCGGAAATAAGCATGGCCTTTTGTTCTCTTATTTTTTCCCCAATATGTAAACGCATAGCTGTATCATCTCCTATCAGGTTAATTGAACACAATCATAATGATTCTGTCTGCCAGGTAAGAACCGTCCGCCTGCTGTTTCCCGAAACACAGTACAAAATCACTGCCCCCTATCCTGTCTTTTTCACTGTCCTCCAAAAAGTAGCTGCTGCCATCCGATTTCACGGTTCCCTTTTGAAATACCGTGTCTTCTGTATAAGTAACCGTCATGCTGCCCCCATCTCCTGAAGATGAAGTGCCGTCCGCAAAGGGCGATGTATTAATCACGCACCCGGTATCCGAGCATTCGCCGGCTGTACCGCTCAAATCAGCAGACTTCATCATGTCATTCGCATCTGCAAACGTATCCATTGTATCTGAGTCCCCATTCCCGGCATCATCCTGAATTTGCAGAGACGAATCATTTTGGACCGCTTCCTCCTGCTTTTCAGGGACCTCCGCCTTCTCCTCCTTACTGGCAGTAATTACAGGATTACTTTCCTGTCTCTCTGTCGCTTCAATTCTTTCTGTTTCCGTTTTTGTATTTGTCTCTATACCTGCACAGCCGGTAACCAAAAGCATCCCCGCGCAGATAACTGCATATATCCCCATCATTCCTCTTTTCATAAGCTGTCTTTTCATAGTTTTGGCTCCTTTCCTTTGCATAAAAATTTTCACATTTGCTCATTGATATAAAGACTGGCCCGGCTCTGAATTCTTTCAGCCGCTTCCAGGGCGCTCCTGGCCCCTGAAAAATATTCCCGGGCCTCCTCTAATATCAGTGATTCCAGTGTCTGATTGTCATTCTCCACATAGGCTGCGCTGTTTAAAAGCTGCTTTGTCAGCTCCACATCTTCTTTTGTTGCCTTGCCGTCTTCGTAAATCCATGTCCAGACAGATTTTCCATCCACCGCCGCCTGCGTGATCTTATCAAACGCCCTCTTATGAATCGGAAGCATCATACATGACATCTGATGCTCCTCTGTCAATAGTGTTCTGACAAATTCCCATGCCCCTTCCTTCCGGGAGCTGGACGAGGAGATTCCAACCTTCACTTCAGGTTTGATTGCATGGTATTCACCGCCGTCTCCGGGAAGTCCAGGAAACTTCAGGTTCCCGTTGAAGTAATTTCTGTACTTGGTGATATGGTAAACGCTCAGCACTGCTTCATAGGCCGCTGCATAGGTATCACTCATCTCCGTTCCTCCAAAGCCGTTCTGGCTGCTTTCCTGTATTTTACCGGCAAATTCCAGCATTTTTACAAATTCAGGCGTATCAAAAGAGCACTTGCCCAGGTTCCAGTCAATAAAGCTGCCATCTGTCTGAAGCATGATTTTCAGGAAGGAAGCACCAGACAGATTGTTTATGGAATTGGCTCCGTAAGTATCAAGGACCTTTTCCAGATCCTGAATGGTCCAGCCATTGTTTCCATCCACAACATCCGCGCCAGCCAGCATAGTGGATATGGCTACTCCGTCTGTAAGATAAGGTAACTTTCCATCCAGACTGATCGCTTCAAAGACATTATCAAAATAATCCTCTGTCCGGATTTCCGGATCATTTTCCATATATGGATAAAGGTCTTCCAGGAGCCCCTTGCTTTGATAAATCTGTACAGACAAATTACTCATATCCAGGATATCCGGCATATCACCAGAGATGATCCGCGTATTAAGATTCAAAATGGCATTATCCCATTCCTCGTTGGAAACATTTTGTGCATACGGAAAATACTCTGTCAGCTCAACCTTATACCTGTCGTTTGTTTTGTTAAAATCGGATACGGCCTGGACAAGGCCGGGGGTCGCGCTCAGGCTCACCATACTCAAAATCTCCCTCTCATCCGCCCCCTTGGTCAGAACCGCCATTTCATACGATAATACCTCAGTCTGATTAGATGAGGCTGCCAGGACCACAAAACGCCCGTCCGTGCATTCTCCAAGATGAACCTCTGATGTGCCAAGTCCCATATCCGACCAGTTAAAGACCGGGCTGCCCTCCTGCGCGCCCGCTGCATAACCATATAAAACCGAAGAATCAAACCGATAGAAATCTTTGTTCACACCTCCGTACAGCCCTGCTGTTGCGCCCAGATATATTTTATCTTTACTCCAATCCAGGCTCTTCATGTCCACTGTCAGCAGGTCATAGTTCATACGGTCCGGGGAAGTTGCACAAATACCAATCTGTCCCCCGGCAGTCGTTGTGGTTGTCATAAGATTTCCCTCATAGTCGAGAGAAAATAAGAAACTGCCGTCATTGTCGAACAGATAGACCAGCGTATTTCTGCCTTTAGCAGCCACACAGATATTTCCCTCTCTATCAATGCTGAGGAACAAATCTCTTCCAACTGCCGATATGACTGAGGTGTCCATCACACCTGCCAGGTCAACCGACTGAACCAGTGAACCGCTGTTGTCAAATTTCCTTAAACTATAGACACCGGCCTGTTCCAGGCAAACCGCCCAGATACTGTTGTCCGGGGCAAAGCCAAAATCCAGAAGCGAAACCGAGGCGTCCAGCTCCAGATTCTGTTTCAAAAATTTACCGTCATCAATGTTCATTGCTGCCAGATAGGACGTGCCATCTTCCTCCAGACAGCACATATAGGCCATATCATCTTTGAGCAGAAGTCTTTCAATTCCTGTCACTGAGTCCGGAATATCAAAAAAGTCTGCAACATAGGAAGAATCCGGCTGCATGGCATCCATGCGGTTCCCACAGGCTGTTATGGTAAAAATCAGTTGTTCCCAGTATTGTAAAAATCCGTCTTAACTTCTTTCTCACAGCCACCTCCATACTCTAAAATTACCTCCTTTCATATAAAAATTGCCTGCTCTATCAGGCAGTTTAACTTCTCCATATGATAGCGTTTCCAGAGCTGCCCCGGTACGTCTACACCTGTGCTTTCACCAGCCGGAATCTGTCCAGAGAAACGGACCTCCGGTTCCAAGCCGAGGTAAACTTCCGGCTTGTCAAATGTGTTAAACATTGTTATATCCCTCCTGTACTCTTAGGGTGTATTCCATACGTTTCTTTGAAAGCCCGTGTAAAATTCGCGTGGCTTGTAATGTCATAGTCCAGGGCAACGTCAAGTATTCTCTGTTCGGTATTACCCAGATTTTCAATCACCTTTGCCAGGCGGCGGAGCTTCACATATTCCTGAACCGGTTTCTTTACCAGCCGCTTGAATAAACGTTGAAAATAGAAAGGGGACAGGCCGGCGATATTTGCCAGTTCTTCCGTATAAATTTCTCAATACGCTTTTCCAGGAAATCACACTGTGCTATACTAAACATGATATCACTTTTTCAATGCCTGTTTGATAATTTCCCCGCCAATCTCTTTCACCCGGTTCGAGTTTCATAATCCTGATTCCCATATAAAACCTTATGAAGCGCCGTGACGTTGGCCTCCATTGTTTTAGGGATCACACACCCCCACTTCCCAGATTTTCAAGAGTGACCGTCTTATGTACAGCAGAAAAGCCCTCGGAAGCCGCAATACTATAGCTCCCGGCATTCTTTCCCAGCTCCTAATAATCCTCCATGTCTATGCTGTTTGCAACCTGGGGCAACACAGTCTCCAGAAGGCGGTTAATTGTTAGCAATTCTGCCTGCTTCAGTTTCTCCGAATACCGCGAATAGGCAGTTTCTTGCTGTAATCGGGACAGAATCAGGCCATAATTTATATGCGCATCATAACACATTGCTTTATGTGCAGCTTTTCCCATAGTGCCCTTTTTTAATTAAATCAGTCATTGCATTCAACCGCTGTCTTACGCAGACGTCTATGTGGATAGGCTGGAAAACATACGCTTCCTCGACTTTGGATTTTATTTATCAATTTTAACGTCTGAATATCATCTAAAACAGGCGGGCCCGGTCAATGTCCGGTACCCGCCTTGTTCTATTTTAATTTGACCGTGGACATGGACGTCTATTCCATCTTCCGTCTTCAAATCCTACCGTATACCCATCGTTAAAACCCTCTCTGTATGCCCAGCGTCTTTCATTCGCACAAGGATCCCAATTGTCGCCCCAATTACCGCCCCAATTGTTTCCTCCACCAGTACTGCACCACCATGGACAGCAGCAACAGCAACCGCAACCGCAGCTATTACTATTACTATTACCACAGCATCTGCAACAGCATCTGCAACAACATCTACAACAACATCTACAGCAACACATTCTTTACTCCTCCTTTTAATATAGGTTTGTACTATACTATATGGGACGAATAGACAAGGTGTTACTTCTTAATATCATTTATATTATAAGCAATCTTAATTCGACCTTTTTCGTCATAATGTATCGTTTTTTTCGCCTTGTTTTCTCTTGGACCTCCATTTTTTGCCATATAAGGTTACTATTGCGATAATATTTCAGGAGGGATTAGTAGGAAATACGAAAGAGAAACCAGTAATCTGCTTCGATGCCTTGGGAGCAATAATTCCTATAAGGGATTCCGCTATACATCCTACGGAGTCGGTCTAGACATTCATGATCCAGAATTACTAACCTACATATCGAAAGGGCTGTATGTAGAGATAGCCAGCAAATTTCATACATCCATTTACCATATCGTGAACCAATTCAAACGGACATGTAAATTCACTGCGAATTTTCAAAATGCTCACCACCTTTTTAATGTATTATATAATCGTCTGATTCCCCGCCTGTTCTATCAGGTCGATTGAAATGATAGATGTATTAAAATCGCTAAGATGCTGTGACAGAGATTTTGGATGATGCTGATGGGATTTCAATAATGAAAGCAGTGCGTCCATTACTGCTTTCAGCCCTTATCTGTCCGCCATGCAGTACAATAATATTTTTTGCAATAGCGAGCCCCAGGCCGGAGCCTCCTGTTTCGCTTAATCTCGCATTGCTTAAACGGCAGAATTTATCAAAAATCACATTGAGCTTATCCTCCGGAATTTCCCCATCATTTTCAAATCGAATCACAGTCCATGCTGAAAGCTCTATGGCTGAGACTTTGATAACGCTGTTTTCCGCACTATAAGAAATGGCATTTTTCAGGATATTATTAAACACTCTGGCCAGCTTATCAGAATCTCCATATACAGATATGTCCTCATCTACATGATTCTCTATGATTTTCCCACATGCATTTAACTGCGGATACAATTCATCTGAAATCTGTGCAATCATATAGTAAAGATCAACCTTTGTCTTTTGAAGCGGAAGAGCTTCTGAGTGACTGCGGGTAATCTCAAAAAACTCATTAACCAGAGTCCTGAGCCGGTTCGCCTTTTCCCATGCAGTGTGGATATATTTTGCTTTCTCCTCATCGGGCATATCCGGTGTTTCATCCAAAAGGCTGAGATATCCTATCACAGATGTCAGTGGGGTCTTGATATCATGAGCCAGATATACCACCAGATCATTCTTCTGCTGCTCCGCCCTCTTAGCCTTATCCGCCCGTTCTGCAAGTGTCCGCTTTACATCGGCCAGTTTATGCTCCACACTCTCCAGTTCCGGAGACAGGGAAATCGCTGCCCTTTCTTCCATAAGCTTGTCAATCCCTGCAACTACCTCATCAAAATATCTTTTATATGTATCCAAAAGCATGTGGAATAACAAAAAAACAAATATGATTATGACTAACGCAAGAATAAACTGCATATTGACAGTCACTATCTTGAAATATATCAAATCAGCTTCCTTCTCACTGATTGAAAGACTGCGTGCAACTGTCCCGACAATCGCGTCTGCCAAGTGTCCACGCGTCAGCATCCGCAGGGCAAAGACTGCAGCAACTGCTCCCATGGTAATCCATAATCCTCTGATAAATGTAATACGGCCGAGCTTTGAATAGTTATATTTTGTTTTTTTAAATTTCCCCAATTTTATATCCAACCCCCCAAACCGTTTTTATATATCTGGGATTTTCCCCGGTATCCTTCATCTTCTCACGAAGATGGCGGATATGTACAGTAATCGTATTGTTACTCTTGGTATAGTATTCTTCCTGCCAGACTTCATGGAATAATTCTTCGGCACTGACGACACTGCACTTGCGCTCTAAAAGAATTCTTAGTATGGAAAACTCCGTAGGGGTCAGTGACAGCGTCTCTCCATTAAGCCGGCATTCATATGTCTTAATGTTCATCGACAAACCGGCATATTTGAAGATTTCATCTGCTGCCGGAACCGCTGAGCCCGCATTATATTTCTTGTAACGGCGTAGCTGGGCCTTTACCCTTGCTACCAGCTCAAGGGGCAGGAACGGTTTTGTAATATAATCATCTGCACCGAGTGTAAGCCCGGTAATTTTATCCGTCTCTCCATCCTTAGCCGTAAGCATGATTACCGGATATGTGTACTCCTTACTTCGGATGGACTGACATATCGAAAGTCCGCTGATATCCGGAAGCATAATATCCAATATAGCCAAGTCAAAGTCTGTACTCCCAATACAGACAAGCGCTTCCTCCCCTGAATAAAACTTATATACATCCATATTTTCATTTTGAAGATATACTTCGATCAGATCCGCAATTTCTTTCTCATCATCAACAACAAGTATTTTTTCAAGCAAAGCATGACACTCCTTTCAGTTTAAATTATATATATTATACCGAATTTGTGGCACCAATGTGTTTATATATATTGGATAAATGATTAATTATTTCCTAAGATACACATAAATACCATTTTAAATTCAATGCAGAAGAAAAGGCGGCTATCCCCTCCACTTTTCCTCTCCCACCTTGCAATTCCCCCTCATTTGGTATATGATTAGTCCCAGACTATCAGATACAGGGAGGACTGTTTATGTACAGTTTTAACAACGATTACAGTGAAGGCGCTCATCCAAAGATCCTGGAAGCGATGATGAACTGCAACTTAGCACAGAACGGCGGATACGGACTCGATATTCACTGCGAAAATGCGCGCCGCTTAATAAAAGAAGAGATTGGACGAAACGATGCGGATGTCCATTTTATCACCGGCGGAACCCAGACGAACTTAATTACCATCGCCGCCGCGCTTCGCCCGTGGCAGGCTGTTATCGCCACAGACAAGGGCCATATCAATGTCCACGAAACAGGAGCTATCGAGGCTACCGGCCATAAAGTTCTGGCCATGCCGTCTAAGGATGGCAAATTAACCCCGGCAGACGTTTTAAAGGCGCTGGATATGCATACCGATGAGCACATGGTTCAGCCTAAGATGGTCTATATCTCCAACTCCACGGAGATCGGAACCCAGTATTCAAAAGCCGATTTAGAGGCCCTGCACCATATCTGCCGCCAGAATGATCTCTATCTTTTCCTGGATGGAGCCCGCATGGGAGCGGCACTCACAAGCCCGGTCAATGACCTGACCCTTCGTGATATTGCAGAGCTGGTAGATGTATTTTACATAGGCGGCACCAAGGCCGGCGCACTGTTCGGCGAGGCGCTCATCATCTGCAGAGACGAATTAAAGCCGGATTACCGCTTCATGATCAAACAGCGCGGCGCCATGATGGCAAAAGGATGGCTTCTGGGAATCCAGTTCGAAGAACTGTTCCAGAACCATTTATTCTACGATATGGCGGCACATTCCAACGATATGGCGGCCATCTTAAGAAAAGGGATTGAACAGTGCGGTTACTCCTTTATCTCGGAATCCATGACAAACCAGCTGTTCCCCCTCCTTCCGGATGCGGTCATCGAAGCCTTAAGCGCGGATTTTCTCTTTTCCATTCAGGAACACGGCACCAACGGATCCAGTGCGATCCGTCTCGTCACTTCCTGGGCCACGAGAGAAGACGCCTGTCACGCCTTCGTCGCAGCCCTTCAAAACTGCAAAATCAAATAATTACATATAAGGACACTACGGATTGCAGTAATAGTGTCCTTTACCCGTAAAAAAGGATTGATATGATATGAAACGGCGTATTTTCGTCATCCTAAAATGGGCTCTGCTCCTCTATCTGCTTTACCTGGCGGCAGGCGCCCTGCTTCCCTTCGTACATACAAAGAAAACGGGAGAAGAATTTAAAAATAACTTTGAACCAGCCTCTTTTTATTCGGAAACAGAAAGTGTTGACAGGGCCCGTGTCGTAGAGACCAGCATGGATGCCCTGGAAAGCCGCGTTTTAATGATCCATCAGGCGGAGAAACGCATCGTGCTCTCCACCTTCGATATCCGGGACGGCTCCAGCTGCCGGGATATCTTCTCTTCCCTGCTGGAGGCCGCGGACCGTGGCGTAAAGGTTCAGATTCTCGTGGACGGATTGTACGGAACCCTTCATATGCAGGGAAACCCGATCTTCTACGCGGCAGGGACCAATCCGAACATTGAGATAAAATTTTATAATATTCCCAACCCGCTGAAGCCGTGGACCATCAACGGGCGCATGCATGACAAATATCTGCTCATTGACGATAAGCTCCTGCTGCTGGGCGGCCGCAACACCTTTGATTACTTCCTTGGAGAGTATAACCTGCGCAATTTAAGCTATGACCGTGACGTGATGATCTATAACACGAAGCATGGTCAGGAGGAGGCATGGTCCTCCAGCGTTCTTTCGGAAGCATACGAATATTTCGAAGCGATGTGGCAGTCCGGGTACTGCAAAACCGTGTTTAACGCCCCCTCTGCGTCCATGAAGAAGAAACTGCCTGCTGCAAGGGCGGAGCTGGCCGAGTATTACCAAACCCTGAAAGAAGCCATGCCGGAGCTGGTTCTGGCCGGTCACGACTACGGACCGGAGACCGTGGCAATCAACAAGGCCACCCTGATCTCCAATCCCACCCACATTCTTGCCAAGGAGCCCTGGGTCTGGTACCAGGTCCAGTACCTGATGGCACATGCAGAAAAGCAGGCTTATATTCATACGCCATACGCCGTTTTCAGCAAAGATATGTATGAGGGCATGAAGGAAGCCGCAGATCATGTTCCGGAGGTTACCATGCTTTTAAATGCCACATCTGTAGGCGATAATTTTATGGCCTCCTCCGATTATACGAGGAACAGGGGGAAAATCCTGGACACAGGCGTTTCCCTTCGCGAATACTTTGGAGATCACTCTTCCCACGGAAAATCGATCCTGATCGACGACCGCCTCTCCATCGTTGGATCCTATAACCTGGATATGAGAAGCACCTATGTGGATACGGAGACCATGCTGGTCATCGACGGAGAAGCGTTCAACCGGCAGCTGAAGGCCTGCATCGACGATTTGGAAGCCGATTCCCTGGTGGTTCAGGCAGACGGCACCTATGTCCCGGACCCGGACGTTCCGGTGATTCCGGTCCCTGCGAAAAAGAAATGGATCTTTGCCGTTACCTCCCGTCTCTTCCAGCTGTTCCGTTACTTAATATAAGAATATAAGAAGACAAAGAAAAAAGGATCAGAATCCGGGGCTTTCATGCCTTCGATTCTAATCCTTTTTTCGCCTTCCAATATTTCGGAACCAGTTATTTATCCAGCGCCTTCAGAGCCGCCTGAATCTGGTTATCTTCCTTCCCCTCTACCGT
>ENA-OQNO01001982-OQNO01001982.1-human-gut-metagenome-genome-assembly--contig:-NODE-1982-length-12526-cov-3.592951_pt1 | contig 12526 bp, 10 predicted proteins | sample MGYA00242629_ERZ504880 | MGnify/ENA primary metagenome ERZ504880 (study PRJEB26092, sample SAMD00036377) | human gut metagenome | host: Homo sapiens | study: EMG produced TPA metagenomics assembly of... | reverse complement strand
ACGGTTCATTATCATAGACCTGATAGGCAAAAGTATTTGCTGTGGCTGGAGCATCTCCCCAACTGTCTATAGGGACAATCTCTTCCTCTCCTTTATAAAAATGCATTTCGGCAACTTCCGCATATCCCTCTGCCGAAGAACAAAAACGGGCATAGCGACCCCTTACCGGTTTCTCAAGAATAACGTGATTATAATTGATACCGGGCGTATCTTTCACAGTACACAACAACTCCGCATTTTTAAAATCCTTATCACAAGCCGCCTCAAAATGCCCGTCTTTTATCCCTCCCATATAGTTCCTGATACGTTCCGAAAGAGGGTATTTCCGATACAATTCAGCAGAATAGCACTTGGAGGTATCTGCAACATAAGGATGTATATCCTTGCCATCAAAATAAAAAGGATTTCCAATAGGGCGATACTGCCCGTTTGCGAATGCCAACAATATATAAACCTGCCTCGAAGCCAAATTCCTGAAAAGCGCTTTTCCACTTTCTACCTTAGTAAAATCTATTCCCCGCCACCCATAAGCACTGAACAACCCCACATAAACATAATTCCCGTCCATCCCTTCTACCGGCAGTTCCAGATTCGAATCAAAATAATTATCCGACACTTTTCTTGCAAACACATCCTTAAAAGCAGCCGGTACGGACCGGTTCCGCATAAAATCGCCATCCATGTCCCATTGTCTGCCAAAACACCGGCGGTAAACCACGCTCGGGCGCCGACTGTCAATATAGAAACTTCCCCGTTTCGGCTTCCGGGAAGGGAAAGTAAAAGGAAGGCAGACACCCGTTACATCCCTCACCACATTCCACACATGCCCTTTCCGTGTTTCCGCATTGAAAGTATAGAAATCATAGGCTACCGGGACGCCGATGGCCCGCATCACATAAATCATAAAATCACAAGCATCCTGACACTTGCCGATACGATTATGCAGCAGGTACTCTCCTCCCAAATGCGGATAGTTAAAGACCCATGTAAACCGGTAAGGGTCTTCCTTCTGCAAATACTCCCAAACTACGCTAATCGCCTCCACTACATCGATACCCGTATAAACCTCGTCCAGCAAAAAGGAATAACGGTCATGGTATATCTGCCGCCAGTTGTCCGGAGTCTCATTTCCGATACGATAGGGAAGCAGCCATTCACAGAAATCTGCAAAAGAAAGGGAAGCATTCCACGGACGCTTTTTCCAACCATCAAAAGCCAAATCAATGTTATTTATCAAGAATTCAGCCCTTATATTCAGTACATCCGGTTTTCTCTGCAATCCGGAAGGGGTATAATAATCCCAATCCGGTACGGCAGTATCCTTCAGCATCACCCCATAAGCATCTGCCGAAGCCAGCACTGTTTTCAAAGAATCCAGTTCTTCACCTTCAAGGGCCTAGTGATAAGGCATATTTTCTATCAAGAAACAAGCGGCTTTATATTTTTCAGGCTCATCTTTATAATGTTCCAGTACCTTTTCCAGTTCGCCTTTGTTGGTTGCAGCACACTCCAGTGCGTACTCCAATCTGCCGGAAGCATTGCAAGCCTCCAATATCCCGGCAATCAATAATATCCAGAGCAATTTAAACAGAACTTTCATCTTAGTCTATTCTTTTAAAGATACGTTTCCATCTCATTTTTCCAGTATTCGGGCTGACGGACTTCCATACCAGCCATGCCCTTCCCACTATAAATGGTTCCGGCAGTAATCCCCAGTAGCGGGAATCTTTTGAATTCACCATCTTGTCACCCGAAACAAAATAATAGTTCTCACAGAAGCGGTAATTGTGTATCACACTGTCCCCCAGCAGAACCGAATCTCCATGCAATGTCAGTTTCTTTTTCTGTTCCCACTCTATCACGTTCCGATACAGCAACCGTGTTTCCGGATTCATTCCTACCACGCTGCCTTTGGCCGGTATATAAAGAGGCCCAAACTCGCTGATAGTCCACCCATTACAGCCACCATCGGGAAAGCTCTTAAGAACAAGGCCCCGTTCCTCCGTCATGCCCGAAGATATCAATTTACCTAATTCCTCCTGCGCCTGCACATTTCCTGCGATACCATCAAATCCGGACACACGATAATGTGTATTCCTTATCTCCAACGTATCACCCGGCACGGCGATACAGCGCTTCACGTAATACAACATCACGTCCAGCGCAATGTTGTCCCACCTGCCCGGATAAGGAAAATTGAACACTAGTACATCATTCCGCTGAAAATTTCTCCATCCGGACATACGGTGCATCCTCACCTCCTTTTTCTCCACGGCATCAAGCACATTGAATAGGCGTGCTCCACCCGAACATTTATCCACCAGAATACAATCACCCGCCAGCAACGACGGTTCCATCGAGTCCGACGGTATCTTGAAGGAGGTCACCACAAACACCTGCAATACTATCAGTATCACAACAAGCAGGCACAGACAGAATAATACGTTTGTTATTCCATTCAACCATTTTTTCAATTGCAGCCGCTCCTTCATCCCATCAATCAGTTATTTTGCATCCCCGCTAATCTTCAATACCAACGGAGAAGTTTCTGCATTGCAATATACCGTTATCGTCTTGTCAAAGTGCTCCGGATGTTCAGCTTTATAAACCACTTCCAAATCTATTTCCTTACCCGGTAATGCCGGTTCCTTTGAATAAGCTACGGTAGTACAACCACAAGAAGTAGCAACATCTTGTATAACCAATGGGTTATCTCCGATATTCTTCAAAGTAAAAATTGCCTTTTGTTCTTTCTGCCAATCAAAAACACCTAACAAGATGGAAACTTTGTCCGTGGCAACTTCTGTTTTAATATCCTTACTTTCATTCTCTATTGCTATACTCTCACCTCGAATTATCTTAACATACAACTCTCTTATTTTAGGATTATGAATAGGATTACCGATAGCAAGTACTTTATTATTCCGATTCAATAGAAAAGTTTGAAAAGTCATATCTGAAGGAAAATGATTTAGCTTATTAAAACTATCATTCTCATCCAAACAAATCGGATACTCAAAACTGTCACGTTGAAATATAAAACGTAGTTCAGACTTATCTTTAGGATAAAAGTAAAAAAGGAATGATACTTTATCATGGTTTAGAGAATCCATCTTAAGTATAAAATCTTTCCAATTTTGCAACTGCAATTTACAGCTCGTGCAACCTATAGAATCAATATAAGTTACTATTTTGTAATCACAGTTATCTCCTGAATGCTTTATAGTGTCTTTCCCTTGAATAGTAAACACAGAATTAGGAGGGAATTGTATTTCTTTTCCTTCCCACTCTCTCACTAATTGTATAACATGATTCTTTGTTTTGTTCTGACAAGAGGAGAACAGAATCAGTAATACCATAATATACATTGTAAATACAAACCCTTTTTTCATCTCTATGGAAATTTATTTTTTCAGTTCATACACCATTGAAAGATTTATAATACATAACATATAATATTAAACCCACCCTCTTCATTTTTTACAACAGCAAACATCTTTTTATCTTTTTCATTAACTGCAATATGAAACACATCCATATCAAGTAGAAGTTCTTTTATGGGATTACCATCCCAATCAAAGACAAATACAGTTTTCGATTTTCTTTGAACTTCATATATTTTCCCAGCCGAATATAAAGCATACAGATACTTAGGTGTTGGGCACACTTCAATAAAACCATGAATACTTTCTTTGGTTAGACGTGTACTAAACAATTGCCCACCATCCTCTACTACAGATTCACATATAGGATTCCCTAAACGCATCGTTTTTTTAAGTTTAATTTTATTATCAACTATTTCAAAGAAATCCAAGTTAGACGAAAAATTAACAGAATAGGCAAACTCATTTTTATACGGATGCTTTGCCATACATCCTTGATTGGAAAGATATCTAGTTATAGCATTGAAACTACTATCAGCAGCATTATAAACATCTATACCATAATCTAACACACGATTGTTTGCATCAAATATTAAATGCTGATAACGCGCTTCATACATTCCTCCTACTACAAAAATAGAATCATTAATAGTAATAAGCCTCGATATTAGAGCATTCGATATTTTATGCTTCGTCAGACGTGTAGGAGCACCATCAACCACACCACTCCGCAAAGAATCAAGGCTATATTTCATCACTATTCTACTTTGGTCATTATATGTCACTAGACACTTTTTTTCTAAATAGCCACTACTACCAAACATTATTTCCAAAGGACCCTGCCCTATATTTCCAAAACGACCAATCTGTCTACCCGACTGTTGATCGAACAATGTAAAACATTGATTGGAACGTGTATCAAAAACAACCAGATTTTCCTCGTCACATGCAATACCTTCTACACGACCTAAGGAATCTTCACTGATTAGGCATTCTTTTCTTTGATTCAAGGAAAACGTTTCAGGAAATAATTCCCCAATTGTTTGAGGTGGTTTATTATTGCAAGCACTTAAAAACACGATGTACAATACTCCCCACAAGAATCTATTCATTTTATTCATATAGTTTATTTTTAATATATTAGTGTCTGAATTTTCAACCCCATGCCATCATTTAACTAAAGTATAATTATTCTTCAAGATTTTGTATATATCCCCAACTAAGTTAGAGACCCCCAAAAAGGCTCAAAGCACACTTATTGTATTGTAGCATCATGAATGACATGGGATTAGATTCCAGACAAATCCTCTACTATAGTTCTAATTTCAAAAGAATATATACTATAAAATCAGTATCTAACTAGTAGATTTAGAAGAGAAATTATAGGAAAATATATTTCTCTAATCGAACTTGTTTTTATTCTATTAACAAGGTAAAGGAAGTCTCAGTCCATGCACAATACCACCACCTACAATGCGATAACACTCGTAACTATATGGACTGCAGCAATAATACCCTCCACTTTCACCACCAGCCAATGCTTCCACATTAGCCAATGTTAAATCAGACAATGTCTCCGATTTCTGATTTGTATAAACACCATATCCTGCAATCGCTACAAATGCTGCAACAAAAGCTATCTTAATCATTTTCTTCATACTATTCTTCAATTTTATTAGTATAAGATTATTCTTTTTTATCATTTACCACAAGCATAATGCTTGCGTACCAGAATCAAGATATAAAAATCTTGGAGAACTCTTTTCTTGCCATACCTATCGAAATGGCAGAAAACACACTCTGTTTTCAATTCAAATTACTATCTTTGCCTCGACCTCCTTTCTTGGTGGGTTATGGAACGGACGGTACGAGATGCACCAACCAAACGTGAACCGTCCGTTCCTCTCCATCCATATTATAGTTTACTTTATTTCATACTATACTCTATTATCGGATCATCTTTATTCACATCCGTTGCCAAGATTATTCCTTTTTGTTCATCTACCGATATGCCATAAACATAATGATCTAACACATACCTGCAGAGAGGTTCGCCGGTCAGACTAAAAACATAGATATACCGTCCTCCATCCGGCAAATAGACACCTTGCTGTACATTTTGCGCAATTTCCTTAAAAGAGCGCCCATGAAAAACCGCATAGATAGCACTGTCTGCCACTTGGACATCGCTAAATCCCATGATACCCGTAGGAATACCATAACCCTGAGAAATCTTAAACTCCGGTTCACCGTGCGGACCAATGCGTACCACATGCGTACTATCTTTCAAATTAAAGACTTCAAGTACTTCGCCCAACTGGGTAACTGCTGCCAGCACTCCATTTCGGGGATTATAGTCGATGAAGCTACGCCATGCCTGAGCCAATGCAGGACGGGCATTCTGTAAAGCCTCCGCATTGGCTGACGGTATTTGACCGGTTCTGCGCAATAATTTCCCTTGATAGTTTACCCAGCAAAAGCGGCTACTGCCAGATCCGTCCGGAACAATGAAGGTAAAGTCGTCAACCATCACAAAGTCTAAAACGCGAAGCATGTCAGCATCCATATTTATCACTTTCTGAGGAACGATTGAGCAACCCGACGAAGTAAAATCATACTTGGTTAATACGGACTTACCAGCATCAAGTCCCCACAGAGATTGACCATGCCATCGGATATTTTCAGCAGAAAGCATCTCTTCGGGAGCCTCGCCCCGCTTGCCGAACGAAGCAAAATAGCGGAAACCCGGATAGTGGAAAACATGGCAAAAGTAGTCTGTGCCATGCAAATCCATTACCACAGCCTTATCACCCTGCACCCGAACGCGGAACGGATAACGGAACAAAGCGGTGTCCAATGGCTGCACCCTCGCTTTCAGCTCGATTGTTTGCGGAAAATCCATGTAGGCAACAGAAGTTGCTACTTTTTTCTGCGTACAAGAGGAAAAGGACAGTGCGGATAGGCTAATGAGGCAGGCTATAATAAATTTGCACATGAGCTACTCCTTGATTTGTTAAAGGACAAACTATTGAACCACTCCCAAAACATTTGCTATCATCCCCACTCTCACCAGCAGCCAATGCCTCTATATTTTCCAATAGCAAATCATCCAGCTTTTCCGAATGACTAATTTGAACATAGCTTAAAACCGAAATGGCACTAATTGCCAAAGCTCCTAATAACTTCACCTTGCTTTTCATAGTGTTTTTGTTTTTTGTTACACAAGCAAAGATAAAAGGATTATTTTGGCTTTTGCCAGTCTTTATTTGGAAAACGCCCAAAGTTGGGGCGTGAAAAAAAGTTCACACCCGACACACCAATATGGGTTAACATTTCATCTACTTGGAGATAACAATTTGATACCCCTTCCTTTCCGGCAGAAGAAGAATCTGAACGGAATCGTCCGCCTCAAAGAGTTTACCCAATAAGCTTATTGCTTTTCTGCGGCGGCTGCCTAAATTCAAATCACTCAATGGCCAACCGCAAATTTCCGCTATTTCATCGTTCGTCAGGAAAAGTTCGGACGACTTGGCAAAACCAAGTAATAACTTCGCGGCTTGTGGCGTACAAGATACTTTTTCACCTTCATAAGTCAGTGTATGGTTGACGGAATCAAATATATACTTCCCGAACCGATAAGTGCTCTTTGTCAACGTATCAGCCGTTTTTCTCTTTCTATACTGTTGACCCCCTACATAAATCGCCAGTCCCAATAACAGAATGCACAAAATGCAGGATAGTATCTGCAGTACATGGTCTGCCCAATCCACACAGTGCCAAAAATCAGGCAGCATATAAGCTGTCAACCTCATTGTGTACATACCGTTCAAATAGTAAGTACCTAAATCATTCTGTGAAGCAATTATAGTTTCATCTCCAGTAGATGATTCTTGCACAATGCCCTTTCCCATCGGATTAACCTTCAGAAAAAGAGCACACATGGCTCCGCCATACCGATCATTCATCTCAGCTTTCCACTCAAGACAAATCTCTTCCAATGGAAATTTTCCATAATAATTCAACATATCGGCTTTAAACCCTACGACATCCAACGGAAATAGTCCTTGTGCCTCTTTCAATGAATCTATTATCACTTCAAATTCACCATCTTCTGATATCGCTTTCCTTTTGGTATGCTTCTTACCACCATCAGACCCAGATGCATAGAACATCCCCAGCCCATCAAATTCCCGATTCACGACCCGTTCCGCAACCTTCCGCAGAGTTTCTACAGCAACCTCCTTAGCCACATCTTGTCCCTGGTTGGCATTATCATATAATGCTACTATCACAGACACTGCCACCACTACAATGGCACATATCCATATCATAAGAATCTTCTTATAGCGTTTCATCTACTCCTTCCTTTCTGTTGCCTTTTCATTTCTACCCATGCACTCGAAGAGGCATCCGCTTAATAGCGCCAATGTTAAACAATAACATAAAGAAAAAAGGAAAATGACTTGAGAAAGAAGGATATAAAATCAAAACAGTTTCTTCTTCTAATCTGCTTTAGCTATTTTCCACCCGCCAATCGTCCGCGTGGAACTGTCAAAATTCACGCCAATCTTGACCACACGCCTGCCGTCCGCCCGGTAAGGGATGGCATACTGCTTGCTGTCAATCTGAGCCAACGCCTCTTCCGGGGTACCGTCGTATTTGAACTCGAAGACATAAACGACATCCTGCAACTGCACCACCACATCCGCACGGCCTACGGAACTCTTCACTTCCGACTCCACATATTGCCCCATCAACCGGAACAGCAAATAGAAAATGGTCTGATAATGCTTTTCGGTCTTGTTCTCCAAATCATTGGGAATGGAGGCAAAGAAGGAACGGGTACGCTCCAGGCAGCTCTCCACATCACCCTTCATCAAGTCGCGAAGGAAAGAGACGACGTAGAAGGTGTTGTTCTGGGCAGGCAAGTGCACGTAAGAGGGAAGCAGGGATTCAATGAACCCTTTACGGACCTCACCGTTGGGATAGGCCAAACGATAGATTTGGAAATTACGGTCATAGCCCTTAATGGTCAGATAACCGCTCTGGTAGAGCACCGGGATGGGACTCGTTATCTGTTCCGTAGGCGCATCAAACTGCTCATCGGTAGCCTCAACACCTTCCAGCGCACGCACATCGAAGTCTGCATGGCGCAGAATATCTATCAGGAAAGTAGGCGTGCCCGTGGAGAACCAATAGTTCTTGTATTCTTTGGAATTGAAAGCATTGAACAGGCTGAACGGGTTGTAAATATCCGCACAAGCCTTACTGAAATGATAACCGTCATATTGCCGCTTCAAATGCAAGCATGCCTCCTCGTAAGTCTCATCATTAGCCTCGGCCATCCGCTCAATATCGGGTTTCAACTGCGTCAGCAGTTCCTCCTCGGTGATGCCGCAGAGGGCACTGAAGTCATCGCGCATACTGATATTTTGCAAATTGTTCAGTTCGCTGAAGATGCTCAGCTGGCTGAACTTGCTGATACCCGTGATAAAAAGAAAACGGAGATATTGCCCCAGCCCCTTGAGAGGACTGAAGAACTTGCGCATCTCGTTGCGAAGCTGTTGTTGCAAAAGGGCATCGGAATTACTGTCAAGCAGAGGAGCATCGTACTCGTCAATCAGCACTACAACCGGCTTTCCGGTCTTGGCGTAGGCACGCAGGATGATGCCTTGCAGACGCTCTGCCGCCCCCTCTTCCTCTTCCTTTTTTCCGTAAATTTCTTCCCAACGGGATAAAAACAAATTCAATTGCCCCGTCAAGTCACGCAGCTCAGTATATTTCGTCAAGCTGAAATCAACGTGCAGCACCGGGCAAACCTCCCATTCCTGCTCCAGACGTTCCATAGCCAGCCCTTCGAAAAGTTCCTTTTTCCCCTGGAAATAGGCCTCCAGCGTAGACACGAGCAAGCTTTTGCCAAACCGACGGGGGCGGCTGAAGAAATAAATTTGGTCTGTATTCACCAATTTGTACACCAGCTCCGTCTTATCCACATACACACAATTCCGCGTACGCAGTTGCTCAAAATTCTGTATCCCTATCGGATAGCGTCTGCCACTCAATTCCATAGCTGCTACTGTTTAAATTACAAGTATGACAAAGATAGCACATATTCCGCAAAAAAGAAAGCACGCCCATGGCTTTTTCATCACAAGCCCTCACTGCAAACCTACTGCACATCTTTTGCAGTAACACTGCAAAGGCGTTGCAGTAGCACTGCAAAACAGTTGCAGTGGCACTGCATCTATGTTGCAGCGGCACTGCAAAAACGATGCACTGGTTTTGCAGTGAGTATTTGGTATCTTTAACATTGGCACCCAAAGCCTTACAGCGGAGCAGAGCCCGTTTTCATCACATAACGCCCTGTCCTGAAAACAGTCAACCAAAATCAGGAGAACAAAAAGGGTGAGGGCAAAATTTGCCCTCACCCTTTTAAATTGCTCTCACTCACCCCTGAAACACCGATGAACAAGCAGATGCAGACAAGCGGTGAGGGTGGTGAGGGTGGAATTGCAAAACTTTTATTAGTTTGCTTATTTCAGCAAGCTTTCCGCATCCAGGTGCTCAGCCTCAATATCCTTGAAGTAGCGGTAAGTACCCACCTTCAATTCTTCGGTGGCCGCATCGTCACAAACGATGATACCCTTTTCGTGCATCTGCAAGGCGCTGATAGTCCACATCTGCATCACGGGACCCTCGACTGCATGATAGAGGGCACGTGCCTTGTTGTGTCCGTTTACGATAATCATTACCTCGCGGGCGCTAAGCACAGTACCGACACCGACGGTCAGGGCAGTCTTGGGCACCTTGTTCACGTCGTTGTCAAAGAAACGGGAGTTGGCAATGATGGTATCGGTAGTCAATGTCTTCTGGCGGGTGCGTGACGAAAGGGAAGAACCCGGCTCGTTGAAAGCGATATGTCCGTCGGGGCCGATACCGCCCATGAAGAGGTCGATGCCACCGTAGGACTTGATTTTCTCTTCATAGCGTGCACACTCGGCATCCAGGTCGGCAGCGTTGCCGTTCAGGATATTGGTGTTCTCCGGCTTGATGTCTATATGGCTGAAGAAGTTGTTCCACATAAAGGAATAGTAGCTTTCGGGATGTTCCTTGGGCAAACCTACATACTCGTCCATATTGAAAGTCACTACGTTCTGGAAAGACACGATGCCTTTCTTGTTCAGGTCGATAAGTTCCTTGTACATGCCCAACGGAGAAGAACCGGTGGGGCATCCCAATACAAACGGTTTTTCAGGTGTCGGATGAGCGGCCTTGATTTTGGCAGCCACATAATGTGCCGCCCACTTTGATACGGATTGATAATCCGGTTGAATGATTAATCTCATTGTGATTGTTTTATTAGGTTAATAAATTAGGGGTAATTTTCAACTTCAATTCTTAATTTTTTAATTCTTAATTTTCAACTACTTCCTATCCTTCTTCAAACGCTCTGCCATGGCACGTGCCAGGTTTTCGCATTGTTCGTAAGTAATGTCCTTCATGGCCTGCTTCATCTCTACCGGGTCGCCCACAATCTCGAACTTGCTCTTTTCGGCAAACTCGCCCATGCGCTTCACGGCGGCACCCGCCCAGCAGAAGGAGCCGAAGTATCCCAGATAGCGTCCCTTCACTTCGCGTACCAGAATCTTGGAGAGCAAGGATTCTATCTCAGGATAAATCTGGTTGCTGTAGGTGGGACTGCCAATGATGAGTCCGCGATACTTGAAGATATCGGCAATGATATAAGAAGGATTGCTCTTGCTCACATTGTGCATCACGATGTTCTTGATGCCTTGTGCAGAAAGTTCTGCCGCAATGGCTTCCGCCATCTGCTCCGTGTTGCCGTACATGGAACCGTATGCAATGACCACGCCCTCGTCGGCGGCATAACGGCTCAGCTTGTCGTAGATGCCGATAACCTTGGCTATATTCTCCGTCCACACCGGACCGTGCGTGGAGCAGATGGTGGAAATTGGCAGAACGCCCAGATTGGCAAGTGCCTTCTGCACCAGAGAGCTGTACTTGCCCACGATGTTGGAATAGTAACGCACCATCTCGTCCCAGTATCTGTCCAGATTGATGCGCGTATCCAGGAACCCGCCGTCCAACGTACCGAAACAGCCGAAGCCGTCACCGGCGAAAAGGACTCCTTCCGTTTCGTCAAAAGTCATCATCGTCTCGGGCCAGTGCACCATCGGGGTCATATAGAAACGGAGCTTATGATGCCCCAAAGCCAGAAAATCCTCGTCCTTCACCATGTACTGTTCGCCCGTCACGCCATAAAAGCCCTCTATCATGCCGAAGGTCTGCTTGTTGCCCACGATGATGATGTCGGGGTAATGCTGCTTTATCAGGCGGATAGAGCCCGAATGGTCCGGCTCCATATGGTTGATGATGAGATACTGGATGGGGCGCTCGCCGATAATGCTCTTTATCTTGCGCAGATACACCTCGAAGTAGCAGATGTCCACCGTATCGACCAAAGCGACCGTCTCATCATCTATCAGGTAAGAGTTGTAGGAAACCCCATACGGCAACGGCCACATACCTTCAAACAAATGCTTATTGCGGTCATTCACTCCCACGTAGTGGATTTTTCCTTTTATCACTGTTTTTGGGTTCATAATTATTCTTTATTTAGATTGATTCCATATTTAAAGTTGCGGCAAAAATAGTTCTTTTTTCTCACATTTCATACTTCTTTCCCTGATATGCACCGAGTTCTTTCATTCTTTTTTGAACCCGATGATTAAATTCATAATTTTTCAGTCCCCAGTCAGGTGCAATGAGCAGTTCCTTAGGAGACTGGGAGACAAAACGCTCCAGCACCAAATCCGGCCGCAGATGCTCGATATAGTCTATCACGAGGCCGATATATTCCTCCACATCAAACAGATGAAAATCTTCAGGATGCTGCCGGTACTCCAGAGCCATGCGGGTACCCCTTATCAGTTGCAACTGGTGCATCTTCAAGGTAGTGAGTGGCAGGCGGGACAATACACCGGCTTGTGCCACGATGCTTTCGTGCGTCTCGCCCGGCAGTCCGAGTATGACATGCCCACCGGTCAGGATTCCGCGTGAAGCGGTTCTTTCCACCGCATCGGCGGCGGCATGAAAAGTATGCCCGCGGTTGATGCGGCAAA
>ENA-OQNO01001981-OQNO01001981.1-human-gut-metagenome-genome-assembly--contig:-NODE-1981-length-12529-cov-2.660861_pt1 | contig 12529 bp, 13 predicted proteins | sample MGYA00242629_ERZ504880 | MGnify/ENA primary metagenome ERZ504880 (study PRJEB26092, sample SAMD00036377) | human gut metagenome | host: Homo sapiens | study: EMG produced TPA metagenomics assembly of... | reverse complement strand
AATAATGCTTACAGAGAGTGAATCTGTAAAATTGTTTGCAAAATCTTCTTTCGCTAATAATGGAGTAATACAAATTACTGTAAATAAAAAGATTATTACTTTGGCATATCCTCATAAATTAAGGGAAGAGGGTAAAATTGCATTAGAATATTTGCAAGATAATTGCAAATATGAAGAAGAATCATATAATAAAGAAGCCTCTGAAGAGGAATCACATAATAGAAAAACAGTTAAAGAGATAAGAGAAGAAATAGAAGCACTACCATGTAGAGATGAATGGGGAACAAGAAAGGAAATTGCTGAGTTACCATTAATACTTAGAAAAGGTGAAATAATAAAAGCTATGACAAGTGGGATAAATGATGGGAATACATGGCTTATAGTTTGTACAAATAAACGTGTATTAATGTTAGATAAGGGTATGATTTATGGACTAAAATTAATTGATATACCTTTAGATAGAATTAATAGTATTTCTCACAGCAAAGGATTAATATTTGGGAAAATAGCTATTACTGATGGAGCTACAACAAGGATGATAGAGAATATATCAAAAGATACAGTTAGTTTTTTTGCTGATATAGTCAATGAACAAGTGGAATTATATAAAAAGAATAAAAATATTTCTAAATCTCAAGTATTAAATAATATATCTCCAGCTGATGAATTAATAAAATATAAACAATTATTAGATATGGGAGCTTTAACAAAAGAAGAATTTGATAAAAAGAAAAAGGAACTTTTAGGAGTGTAGGAAAACTGCTATAGAGGAATTAGTATACTCTATAGCAGTTTTTCTATTAATATAATTTCTAAGTATAGAATCAAAAAATATGTAAATCTATGTATTCGCAATAAAATCCAAAGCAATATAAGACAACTTCAGCTTAATAATATAATTCAAATCTTCAAAATCAATACAATACTCATCTCTAATCTTACCCAAGCGGTATTTCAAAGTATTATAATGCACATGCAGCTCGTCGGCGGTTTTTTTGATATTTCCGTTATTATCGACAAATAGCTTTAGCATTTGGCGATATTCTTCTGATGCAGAGTTTATAAATTCTTTAAAGTTAAGGTCAATAATATTATCTGTGTTTTCATTTATTAAAAAATCATAAACCAAGTTTGTAAGCATAAAATCAGAATAATAATTTATACGATTTGTATCAGGTAAGCTAGTTGAGTAATCTAGTTCTTTTAGTGTCTGGTTGTATGCTATTTTTATATCGTGTAAGTTGAAAAACATATCGCTAACACCAAGAGATAAATTGTATTTGTCGCATATATCTAAGAAATATTTAGAGTATATTTTGAATTTATGTGGATTATCATCTCTTGTAACATATAGTATGCAAATCTGATTTTTATATATAAATACGAACTGATTGAAAAATATTGATTTCATCAAATCGTAAAGTTCTTTAAATTTTTCTATGGTAATTTCTTTTTTTAATAAATTTATATTTAATAAGAAGAAATTTGAATGTATTTCTAAATTTAATATTTCGCATGTTTGTTCAAGAAAGTGGGGGTGTGGACTTTCACATGACAATAAATAATAAAAAATAGAATCTATTTGGGAATTTTCACAATAACTAAATCTACTGTCGTTTATTATCGAAGGAGCAATTATTTTGCAAAGTATATTGAGTATACGCATGTCCTCTTTACTAAATGGTTTATTAGATTCTAAAACATAGATATAAGCTATATTTAAATTATTTATCTTTATTGGACAAGTTAAAACTCTGTGTTCCATTATGTCCAAATAATCTATAATATGTGAATCGCTTTTTGATGATATAGATTGTACAAATTTAATATCATAATAAATTTTTTCTAGATAATATGGATCTGGATAACTATATTTTATATAATCGTCCCAAATTGTATCATCATTAGTTAAATTATCTCCGTCATGATAACAAAGGTAATTTGCAGAATTAGAGATTATAATTGGATTTTGGAGATAATTATAAATTATTTTTATAATATCACCAATACATTCATTTTGAGATATTGCGTCGATAATGCTATTTGAAGAGGCGATTATATCGGCATTTACATTGATAATATCCTGCAAATTTTCTAGTAATTTATAAAGATTTATTTTATTATCTTCTAAAATTAAAATATTGCAGTTTTTTAGTTGAAATAAGTCGTATTTTATATTAATGTCTACAATTATTAAGAAATTAATGATTTTATCAGTCTTAAATTCTTTTGGAAAATTAGACAATTTACATATGTAAAGACTGTAGGAATTAAGTTTGTCGAAATTATCTTCTATATAATAGTAGTTTGAAATATTTATGTTTTTTCGCATTATAACTATAGGATTTTTTGAAGCTAATTTAGTAGATATTTCGTTAAATGTTACAGACATATTTTACCCCCTTTTAGTTTAAACCAAGATCTAAGTCATACCCCTTTGATATTTCTAATGCAATCATTGCAAGTTTTAATTTTACTAATGAATCCGGATTTTTCAAATCGATAAAGTATTTAGTTTTCAATTTATTTATTCTATATTTTAATGTATTATAGTGAATTCCAAGCTTATCTGATATGAAGTTTAGATTTTCTCCACAATCTAAATAGCATTTAACTGTTGAAATTAAATTTGTATTATTATCAGCTAAAAGGTTTATTATTGTTGAATCCAAGATATAGTGAAGTTTTTTCTTAGCCACAAAATCGTAAACTAAGTCATGCAAAACATAATCATCATAAAAATTTATAGAAGGTTCTTTGCTATAAATACAATTAAGACGATTTGCAAAATTTATGGCTGACAATGATTCAAAATAAGCATTTCTTATTCCAGAAATCCCATCAAATAATTTGCTTACACCAACTGACAATGTGTAGTTTTTTATAAATTCGAGAAACTCTTCGTATTCTTTGCATTTCTTAAAATAATCAAATGAATTTTTATTGTTATAAAGAACAATAATGTTTTTATCAAATACAAATACATAGTGTTTTTCAAATATGCCTTGAACCATTTGTTTGACATAGTTTACCTTAGATTTTGAATTTATATTATCCAAATCACACAGACAAAGAAGGTACATATTTGAATCTAAGTCGAATTTAAAGTTGGATAATTTTTTTCTCATAAGTAACATGTTTGGCTTTGGATTATTCATTAAGTCGCTCAAAACAGAATCAAATCTGGATGTTTCTAAGTTTAGAAATTTTTTATCAGAAATCATAAGAGGATACATCATTTTTGCCAGAGTCTTGAGAATATGTATATCACTTTGAGTAATATCTCGATTGACTTCCAACACACATATACGCCCAATTGAAAAATCAATATGTTTTATTGGGATTGCAATTTCCCTATGATTCATAAGACCCTCAAAGAATGTCACAACATGATTATAGCTAGATTCTGCTATAAGTCGATTTTCTCTACTTTTATTGTATTTTAATGAATATTCAGGATGGGGACGATTGTTTTTTAATTGAAATTCCCAAACTGGCTCATTTAAAATAGTTTTTCCAAGTTCAAAATAACAAGTTTCATATTTAGAATTTAGCACCATTATAGGGTTGTTTAAATACTCAAAAGCTATAGAAATCATATTATTGATAGATAGATCATCTTCAATACTGAAAAATAGTTTTTCCTTGAAAGATGAAAGGGCATCATCAAAATTTAATAGACTTTGAATTATTGTTATTATCTCAAATATAGAAATAGATTTTTCTTCTAAGATAATATAGTTGCAGTTGTTTAAGTAAGGCAAATCTTCTGGCTCGCCTATTATCAAAAAATTTATTTTATCATAATTAAAAATTTCATTTGGAAGTTTATTAGCCCTAAAAATATATAAACAATATGGGCTATAATCTTTAAGATTTTTAGTTGAAAACTTAAAATTTACTATTTCACTATCAAATGATATTTTGTATCTTGAAGTGAATTTAAAAAATTTGTCTAATATTTCATTAATGCTGATATACATTTTGGCCTCCTTTTCTAAAAATCACTAAAAATAAATGTTTCTAATTTATATTATAGAGCATTAAAAATAATAATTGGTAAAAAATGTAGATTTATTCAAAAATAATATGATTTTTTTATAAGAATCTACAAATAAACTTTATATGAAAATTATAAAATTTTATAAAAAATTCATATATTCCTACATTGAAAATAACCCTCTTAAAATCCTATACTTTAAATATAAAGAAAAGAAAAACAAACAGACGCAAAGAAAATGTTAACAAAATGATTAAAAAAATATTTATTATATGTTAGGGGGAAATAATATGTCTAAAATTCAAGAAGTAGCAACAGCAGTAGAAAGAGGTAAATCTAAAAAAGTAGCAGGTTTAGTTCAAGAAGCTCTAGATTCAGGCGCAACTGCACCAGAAATATTAAATGCAATGATAGATTCAATGACAGTAGTAGGTGATAAATTTACTAAAAATGAAATATTCGTTCCAGAAATGTTAGTAGCAGCACGTGCAATGCAAAAAGGTGTTGAAGTTTTAAAACCATTATTAGTTGGAGATAATGCAGTTTCAGCAGGAAAAATGATAATGGGAACAGTTGCAGGTGACTTACACGATATAGGTAAAAACTTAGTTATAATGATGCTTGAAAGTGCTGGATTTGAAGTTATCGACTTAGGTGTTGATGTGCCAGCAGAAAAATTCATAGAAGCTTTAGAAGAAAATCCAGATGTAAAAATAGTAGGAGCATCAGCACTTTTAACAACTACTATGCCAGCTTTAAAAGAAACAGTAAAAGCACTTAATGAATAGCCAGGTAGAGATAAAATAAAAGTTATGGTTGGTGGAGCTCCAATAACACAAGAATTTGCAGATGAAATAGGAGCAGATGCTTATACAGAAGATGCAGCAAGTGCAGCTCAAGTAGCTAAAAAATTAGCAAGTTAAGATTAGAAATGATATATGTTTAAACTAAAACTTGTTATATAAAAGTTTTAGTGCAAGGGTGGTTATTAACTAAAAATAAAATATAAATGGGGACTCTTTATGAAAAAAATAAATAATAAAATAAAATCGTTTTGGGGAATAAGCGAAGTAGGATTTTCATTTATGAGTACAGTTGAGACAACATTCTTTGTAATATTCTTAACAGATGTAGCTCAATTACCATTAGCGTTAGTTGCAGCGATAACATCTGTAGCAGGTATAGCAGATGCTATAACAGCTATGTTAGCAGGGGTAATAATAGATAAGGTTAATTTTAAACATGGGAAATACAGACCTTGGCTTATATATTTGCCACCATTTGTAGTAGCATTTTTCGTATTGATGTTTACTAAGATTGGTTCTGACCCAGTGGCAGCATTGCTTTGTGGTTTGGGATATGTTCTAAGTCATGGAATTTGGAATATATGTTGGACAGCAAACAGAACTTTAGTTGGTGAACTTACTGATGATCCAGAAGAAAGAGCATTCCTTTCTGGTAGAATATCTGCTGGTTCAAGCGCAGGTAAAATACTTGCATCATATTTTGTACCAGTGTTAAATCTATTCTTCTTAGGAATATTTGCAAGCTCAACAGGTGTTATTGGTTATACAATGACAGCTTTGATAGCATCAGTTACTTTCACAGTCTGTTATTTAATACACTTTGCTATTACTAAAGGTTATGATGAACCAAAAGAAGTATTAGACGAAAATGCAAAACATGCAAAATCAATTTCATTTAAAGACATGGGTAAAAGCATTGTATCAAATCCACAATTATTATTAGTTTTAATTTTCGACTTCTTAAAACTAATTGGATATTACACTTTGATGGCGACTGTTGCATATTATGCGAAAGTTGTTTTACAAGATGAATCAGCAATGTCAATTATATTAGTAGTATTTAATGTAGGTGCATTAGTAGGTTCACTTATATCAAAAAATGTGGTTGCAAAACTTGGAAGCAAGATGACAAATATCGTAGGTGTTTTAGGATTTGCAGTATGCCTAGTAGTTATATATGTTATGCCAGCAAATATGATGATAGTAACAGTACTTTTAGGTATAGCACAAATATTCTTTGGTATATCTTATGGAAATACAACAAGTTTATATTCAAATTGCGGAACATATAGCGAATATAAAACAGGTAAAAATACTAAAGCAGTTATAATGTCTTTTAGCTCTTTGGCTATAAAAATATCAATAGCAGTTAGAGGTATTGTTATAACAAGTGTTTTATCAGCAGTTGGATACCATGCAGATGCAGCAATTACAAGTTCTACAGTTAGTGGAATAAAAATATTATGCCTTGTAGTTCCAATAATATTCTTAGTAGTATCAATAATTCCATTACTAGGATATAAGATAAAAGACAGTGATATAGCTATAATGGAAAAAGAATTACAAGAAAGAGAAAGCTTAAATTAAATATAAATAAAGATATATACAATATTTGAAGATAAAGAAGATTGAATAAAATTGAGGTAAATAAAATAAGTTTATAAATTGGGAGGAAAAAAGATGAGCGACTATTCTTTTAAAATCGAGGAAATACAAAATCCAACAATAGATCCAGCTGTTCCAAATCCATATGGAGCAAAATCATTTGAAACAATAAAATATCATACACCTATAACACCAAAGGAAAATGTACTTAGATTGTATAAAGGTGAAAAACCACTTTGGATGCCATCATATTATTTTGACATAAACTTTATACAACCATTAGTAATGCCGGATGCAACTGCTAGATGTAATGGTGGTATAGACTGGTTCGGAATTGAGTGGGAATATGAACCAAAGACAAATGCAGCAATGGTTAAACCAGGAACAAGAAGATTAGATGATATAACAAATTGGGAAAGTTTAATATTCCCTGATTTATCAGCTATAGATTGGCAAAAAGATTATGAAGAAAATTATGCAAAAGTAATCGACCCAGACAAAGCAACTATATTTACAATCGTAAACGGATTATTTGAAAGAACAGCAGATTTAACAAGTTTTGAAGATACTTTCTGCTACTTATTAGAAGAGGAAGAAGCACTAGAAGCATTCTATACTAAATTAACAGATTTCCATATAGAATTAATGAAAATTGCAAAAGAAGTATACCATGCTGATATAATAACTTTCCACGATGATATGGGAACTCAAAGAAGTTCATTCTTCTCACCAACTACTTTTGAAGAAGTGATGTTACCACATTATAAGAGAATGAATGATGCAGCACATGAAATGGGTCTTTATGTAAACTTCCATTCTTGTGGATGTGTTGGAAATCAAATCGAAAACTTTATAGCATCAGGATTTGATTCTTGGGAAGGTCAAGATGCTTGTAATGATAAGGTTGGAATATTAGAAAAATACTCAGACAAATTAGCACAAGTAAGCTCTTTCTCACCAGACCCAGATGGAAAATTAACTGATGAAGAATATATACAAGCAGTTAAAGATAGAGTTCATGACTATGGTAAAGAAGGAAGATATATAGCTTGGTATCGTGAAAATAATCCAGAACGTAGAGAAAAAGGATATGAAACAATGTATACAGAATCTCGTAAGTTATATTGTGACTAATTTCAAGTAATAAAAATATATCTAAAATTGTGATGGATGGGGGATAAAAGATGATTATTATAGGTGAAAAAATCAATGGCTCTATTCCAGTAGTTGCTGAAGCTATAAAAAATAGAGATGCAGAATTTATAAAAAATAGAGCAAAAATACAAGCTGAAAGTGGTGCAACATATATAGACTGCTGTGCATCAGTTCCAGAAGCTCAGGAAGTTGAAACATTAAAATGGATGATAGAACAAATTCAAGAAGTGACAGATTTACCAATAGCAGTAGACAGCCCAAGTGCTGATGTAATATTAGAAGCTTATAAATTCTGTAATAAGCCAGGAATTATCAACTCTGTTTCAATGGAAGGGGATAAAATAGATAAAATATTCCCAGCAATAGCAGATACAGATTGGCAAGTAATAGCTTTACTTTCAGATGATACAGGAATACCACAAACAGCAGAAGATAGATTAAGAGTATTCAAAAATATAATGAAAAAAGCAGAAGAATACAATATCAAACCTGAAAGAATTCATATAGATCCATTAGTTGAAATGTTATGCACATCAGAAGATGGAATCGCAATGAATGTAGAAGTTATAAGCACAATTAGAAAAGAATATCCTACAATCCATATAACTGCAGCTGTAAGTAATATTTCATTTAATCTGCCAGTTAGAAAATTAATAAACCTAGGTTTTACAGTATTAGCAATGAATGCAGGATTAGATAGTGCAATATTAGACCCAACAAACAGAGATATGTTAGGACTTATATATGCAACAGAAGCTTTATTAGGTGAAGATGAATATTGTATTGAATATATAGGTGCATATAGAGAAGGTTTGATTGGACCTAAAAAATAAACAAGTGAATCCAAAATAAATTTTCGACCATATAAATAAGATAAATTTATTAATATAAACACAATAAAAGCATTGATAATTGAAGCCACTTATCAATGCTTATTTTTTAATAAAAATATTTTTAGGAGAGGATTTTATGATATATAACAAAGAACAGATAGATTTATATTTAAAAAAGATGGAGTATAATGATGAAATTAAGATAGATTACGATACATTGTGCAAGTTGCAAATAGCTCATTTGACTCATATCCCATATGAAAATATAGATGTTTTAAATAGAAAACCTATATCACTTGAATCACAAGCTTTATTTGATAAGATGATTGTTAAAGCAAGAGGAGGATATTGTTTTGAGTTAAATGGACTTTATAGCAATTTGTTAAAAAGTTTGGGATTTAATGTGACAAATTTAGCGGGACGATTTATTTATCAAGATGGAAATACACGAATGAGACTTCATAGAATACTAAAAATAGATATAGATGATAAATCATATATTTCTGATGTCGGAGTTTTGAGTGAATTATCTAGAAAAAGTTTAGAACTTGAAGTTGGAAAAGTCCAAAATGATGGAAAATGTGATTATAAGTTTGAATATAATCCAAAACAGGAAGGAGAATATATTTTATATCAAAGAAAGCCTAAAAAAGATTGGAAACAGATATATAGTTTTTCTTTAGAACCACAATTAGATATTGATTATGTTCTACCGTCTTTTTATTGTGAATCACATCCAAATTCACCATTTATAAATTCAATGAAAGTTGCGCGTTATACAGAAGATGAGCATATAAGATTTTTTGATGGAGAACTAATCTTTTATAAAGACGGTCAAGTTATAAAAATAGAAAAAGTTCGAGAAGATAAGATTTATGATGTATTAAAAGAATATTTTAATATAGTGCTTGATAATTTTGTAAAAGTATTAGTATAACTATTACTAATGATTGAATATTTGACAAAGTCAACTAATTTATATATAATCTAAATTGTTAAATATTGAGAGGTGGTAATGTGAAAAATGAATCATTTGCCGTTTATATATCAATAATAAGAAAGTACTTTGTATCATATTGTACTGAAAAAATTTCTAACTTTGGGGTAACTTATACTCAATTATTTGTTTTAATTTATATAGGCAAAAATAATGAGTGTTCTCCTAAAGAAATTGTAGAATATCTTAAAATAGATGCAGGACAATTAAACCGTATTTTAACAAAATTATTAGAGAAAGATTTAATCAATCAGAGAAAGAATAATAATGATAGACGATTTAATGTTTTGAGTTTAACCGAAAGTGGTAAAAATATAGTCCAAGAGAGCCAGAAACTCTTTTATTCATGGGATACACAAGTTTTATCTGATATTGATGAAAATAGCATACAAGAATTGATGAATTTAATGAAAAAGATTATTTTTAAATTAAATGAAATAGATGGAGGAAAACAAAATGAACAAATTAAAAGATTTTATGAACATATTGACAGGTAGCTTTAATAACTCTGAGCAGTTTGACAAAATGAAACTAGATAATATAGATTTTCCTTATGCTGAACATGTAAATACGATTTGTAATGACAAAATTATAAATTTACCAGAAGATTTTAAAGGAATTTTTATGGTTGAAGAAAGTTATTATACATCAAATGGAAATACACATGCTTCACCTCACTTATTTTTATTTACACAAGAAGAAAATGGAATTAAATTAACTTCTTATGAAGTACCAAATGGATATGATAAAAATACATTTACTTATAAAGATTTAAAAGAAATAGATTATAATGAGTTAAGAGTATCAGAAAAATTTACCCCAGCATTATATATTGAAAAAGATGGAGTATGGGAAGGTGGCAGCACAAGCATGTTTTCACCTGTCTTGAAATTTACTTTGTTTGAACGATTTTCAGAAGAGTATTTAGAGGTTAGTGAAACTATGGAAGTTAGAGGTAAGAGAACTTTCGGATATGATGAACCAATTATTTATAAGAGGGTTATTTAGATAATAAATATTTAAAGATAGAATATTGATATTATAAGGCAGTTGATTTTATCGTCAACTGTCTTTTTATATAAAGTAACACCATCAAGATTGTGTGTTCCAGTTTTAGATGTACAGAATATATAGATATATTTATGGGGGATTATGATTGAAATTTAGCCATTGCACAGCAATGTTAACTTGCATTGCTTGATGAAATTGGTGAGTTTTTATAAGATAAAAGTATAAATTAAAAATTTAGGAGGCTCTATATGTTAAATGAAAATTTAAAACAACTTAGAAAAAGTAAGGGGTTATCTCAAGAGGAATTAGCAATAAGATTAAATGTAGTTCGTCAAACAATTTCGAAATGGGAAAAAGGGTTATCAGTTCCAGATGCAGATATGCTAATAAAAATCGCTGATATTTTTGAAGTAAGTGTAAGCGAATTATTAGGTGCAAAAATAGGTGAAAAAAAAGAACAAGATGTAAATGAAGTTGCAGATCAATTGATGAGGATTAATGAACAATTGGCGATAAAAAATAGACGTTCACATCGAGTTTGGAAAACTGTTGGAATTGTACTTTTACTGTTTGTAATTTTTAATATTGGATTAGTAGTACTAAATTATGCTGCCTTCGATAGTTTTGAAAATAAGACAAGTGTAGAAGTAAATCGTATAGATGAATAATAAAAATGAGGTATGGAAAGTGAACTATACCTCATTTTTTAATTCTAAGGAAATTATATGTATTTTAATAAAACGACAATTCCAGGAATTGTTTCGAGATATTTTTGTAAAATACGCAAGAATTTATCTACATATTCAGACTTATAATTTATATGTTGAATATAATAATAAATACGATCAGGTGGAGCTTCTTCAAGTTCAGAGATTTGAAGATTTTTATTATTTTTAACAAGCCAATTTCCGATACTAAAAGGGACGATAGCCCAGCTATTTTTTATTTGTAAAAAATCATCTAAAATCGACATTTTATCGACTATGATTAACGACTTTGATGTAGTACCAAACCAATAATTATGCCATTTATCAAATTCAGGATTCCATGGCAATCTAATCTCCCATTTACAATCTAAATTTGATGGGTGGACTACATTTGGATAATTATTTTCCGTATTAGATATAAAACACATTTTCTCACTAAAAATAGGGACAGTTTTTACATCTTTGCTATACATATCATTTGATATAAAGCCCAAGTTTACAAGCTTATTTTCAACATATTTATAACTATCTTGTGAGTGTAGATTGTGAATAACAAGATGTATATGGTTATTTTCTTCTATAAATGTTTTGTAAACTTTTGATAAAATATATGAGTTTATGCTATCTATTGCTGAAATATGAAACATGGTATTTTTAGATATCGGGGAGATATCCTTTGTCTCGAGCCAAAGTTCCTTCCACTTTTCTGCGATTAATACAAATGCCTCACCTTGAGGTGTAAGCGTAATATTTCTAACTCCCTTTTGTCTAATAAATAATTTATATTGCAATTCACTTTCTAGTGATTTTAACCTTCTGCTTAGGGCAGGTTGGCTTATATATAAAATTTCGGCTGCCTTTGTAATGCTACCGTATTTTACGATATTTAAAAAAGCATCTATTTCTAATTCCGTCATAAATTCACCTCCATAAAATATAACATATACTTTATATTATAACGCTTAAATATGCATTATATAAAAGTATAATTTAGTGCTACAATTTAATAAAGAAAAAGTTAGAAAGGGGATAGAGTGGTGGAACAAGCGTATGATTTAACAGAAGGTAATATAAAAAGACAATTAATATATCTTTCTATACCACTTTTGATAGGAAGTATATTTCAACAATTTTATAATACAATAGATAGCATAATTGTTGGGACTTATGTGGGGCATGATGCTTTTGCAGCAATTGGGATTTCAGGCACTGTTATGAATTTATTTATATTTATAATAATGTGGATTACTAATCAACAACCTCTGTGGACAATGTTGATAACTTTGTTGATAACTTTGTGATTTGTGTATATTGTTGAATTTTGACGATTATTGTTTATCCACATATAATACCTAGGGATTGTTAATTATTTAATAGATTTAATATAGATATTATTTTTTAATACTATAGATGAT
>ENA-OQNO01001980-OQNO01001980.1-human-gut-metagenome-genome-assembly--contig:-NODE-1980-length-12530-cov-3.582762_pt1 | contig 12530 bp, 11 predicted proteins | sample MGYA00242629_ERZ504880 | MGnify/ENA primary metagenome ERZ504880 (study PRJEB26092, sample SAMD00036377) | human gut metagenome | host: Homo sapiens | study: EMG produced TPA metagenomics assembly of... | reverse complement strand
ATAGCAAAAGAATGGATGTCTTCAATTAGTGGTGCAGAAAATGATAACTGGTAGTAAAGTTACACCTACTAGTACAGCTCTGCAGACTAGAGTCATTCTGTACCAACCGAGTCAACGTCCCTTGGCGCTGAAGGGGCAGTGGATTGAGACTAGTTTTGGTCGTTGTCGAGTTACCGGAAGACTAGGACAACGTCATGCGGATATTGTGGAAACAATGCTCTATGTGGCCGAGAAACGTCGAGAAATTTCTGATGGAGGAATCGAGTTATTAGTAGATCCAGCGAAAGTACGCCGAACTCTATCCGATGCACAATACAGTTATGATCGAATTAAAAAACTACTCGTTGATCTACGTGTGGCAACTGTTGAAATAGTAACGCCAGATTTAGAAAAAAACGGTTATTGCATTCTAGGCGGTTTAATTGACCATGTCGTACCCTCACCAATGACTAGGCGTAATCCTCTAACTGGTGGTGAACGTAACCTATGGAGAGTACGTTTGGGTGTTGCATTGGTAATGTTGTTGAAGCGAGATTTGCATTTTCATCATGATCCAGGTCCTATTGCTCGTCTCCAGCATGGTATTAGCCAAGCAGTTGCACGTCATATATTAACACATAAGCACGATCCTAAAGGCGGCTGGCATATTGATACATTAATTTTAGCTGTCAGTGGTGAAGGTACTAATAATATGACATTACGTAACTATCGGCGGAGATTAAAAGAAGATAGCAAACAATTTCTAGCGATTGGCATTGAGATACAAAATTCTAGGATAAAACGAGCTACAACGGCCCGGTAGCGTGTCGTTACGGCCCGGCGATGTGCTGTAACGGCCCGCCAGTGTGCTACAGAGGCCTGATTTTTTAACTCCTTTGCAGGTTATTCAGGATCAATCAGTATATTCAAGCTTTGAAATCACCTGCCTGAGCAGGCGCTTTCAAATCTAGAATCGGCCAAAGGCCGATGGTTGTACGCCAGAAGAAGAGATTACTTACACGTTTGATATATTGACACTTGAGGTAGATTTTATGACATATGAGGTACGCCCCTAGCTTTAGGCATAGGAAGGCAGATTTTAGCCGCTAAAATCTGCAATGCACATGCTCTGACAAGGTAAGTAAAAAAGCACATCAGAAAATAAAAGACTTCTTACAATATATCGAAACATAAATACAGTTGGTGGACGTCCATTTATAACTACTAAAGGTCATTTTCAAAAGGGAGAAATATAGTTTCCTTGCAAAAAACACATTTGCTGCAGAAATTTACTCGAGTAATCCTATATTAATACGCTAAGAAAACATATCCTGTACACTGAAATACACATTGTCGTGCACAGATATACAACGGCAACTGCAGGGCAGGACATGTAAAGTAGGCCCACCGCTACGGTGTTCCAACTTTACCACTCCCTATTCGCCGCATCGCGGCTCAAGGGCGTCCTGCTCTGCGAGGCTGCTAGGCTACCGCCTGTATGGAGAGCTATATGAAAGTTACTCAGACTAGAAAAAATAGTACGCCAATAAAAGTTTATTGTTTACCCGAAGAAAAAATTCTCATCCAAGAAAATGCAGAAGCATCTGGATTAAGTGTTGCCTGTTTTGTTCGTAGAGTTGCAATGGGTTATCAGGTTGATTCTATCGTAGATATAAAACAGGTTAATGAACTTAGCCGAGTAAATGCTGATCTTGGAAGACTTGGCGGATTACTTAAATTATGGCTCGCAAATGATCCTCGAACAGTTGATTTTTCACCCACACTGATAAGAACCTTGCTTGCGAAAATAGAATCAACTCGGCAAGAACTAAGGAACATTATGGATAAAATCTTGGATAAATAATGTGTGGTTTCCTATATACCTGCGTCTGTTAACAGACAGAGTGTTAAATATTACTAATCTGTTGAAAAAGAGGTGAACAAATGAATTTAAAGTTCCGAGCGGTTTCATCACAAAGAAGGATTTTAGCCGCTAAAAAAGCTTTAATAGTTCCTTTCGTGGCGTCCGTCATGGCATTACCGGTGAAGGCCGGAATTCCCGTTATTGATGGCACTAATGTGGTTCAGACCACAATCAGCGCAGTTAACAACGTTCAGGCTGTGACTAAACAAATCCAGCAGTACCAGACGCAGCTGCAGCAGTATGAAAACATGCTGCAGAACACCGTAGCTCCTGCGGCCTATATCTGGGACCAGGCAAATTCAACAATTAATAAATTGTTGCAGGTGCAGGATACCCTTAATTACTACAAGAATCAGGCCGGGAGTCTCGATGCGTACCTGAAACGCTATCAGGATGTTAACTACTACAGGACATCGCCTTGCTTTAACAGCAATGTTGAATGTACCGCGTCTGAAATTAGTGCACTGCGTGAAGCTGAACAGAATAGCTCAGGGGCGCGTAAAAAGGCCAATGACGCAGTATTTAAGGTAATTGACGAGCAGCAGAACACCCTGCAGAGCGATGCTGATAATCTTGCCGAATTACAAACTCAGGCAACCGGCGCGCAAGGGCAAATGGAAGCTATTCAGGCGGCAAACCAGTTTGCCAGTGCACAAACAAATCAGTTACTGCAAATCCGCTCACTTCTGGTAGCCCAACAAAACGCTGCAGCAACATTGGCACAGGCTCAGGCAGATAAAGAATCACAACAGATAGCCGCTGATGAAAAAGCGTTAGCTGGAGAGAATACACCAAGCCCGAAGCGAATTTGGTGAGGAAACGCAGAATGAAAGATAATCTTTTGATTGTATTTATTCTGATCAGTTTATTGGCCATATGTTCTTGCGATAAAAATGATAAAGATTGTTTATCGATGCCAGATAATAAATTTGATGAACATAAATACGATAAATGTGCTCTACGGAGTAATAATAAACCAAGCCCTAAACGAGAATGGTAATCATGAAAATAGTAAGTAAGCTCACCTTTTTAGGTATCATACTTTTCTTTTCTATAAATGCCTATGCTGGTCAATTAGATAGTAGCGGGCTACTTGATACTTTATTAGATAAGTTTCAACAAGTAGCCAGTACATGGACAGCAGTAATTGCTGACTATGCAAATTGGCTCTTCTGGGGGCTGGTATTAATAAGTATGGTTTGGACATTTGGTATGATGGCGATGCAAGGGGAAGGGCTGATAGGGGTACTTGCTGAAATAGTTCGCTTTTTTGCCGTCATTGGTTTTTTTTATTATCTTTTAATCAACGGTCCATCCATATCGCAATCCATAATTAATTCAATGAGACAACTTGCAGCAAACGCTTTAGGAATAAGTACTGGTATTTCTCCCTCAAGCATAGTTGATATGGCGTTTGCGATATTAACCAAGGTCAGTTCAGCCGCATCAATTTGGTCGCCAATGATATCCACCATTATGATAACAGTCGCGATAATCATTTTGGTAGTGATGTCCCTTATAGCGATAAATATGCTAATCATGTTGGTTTCTGCATGGGGGTTATGTTATGCAGGAGTTATATTGCTTGGGTTTGGTGGTTCGAAATGGACCTCTGATATAGCAATTAATTACTTACGAACTGTTTTATCGATTGGCATTCAATTATTCACGATGACATTAATTATTGGGATTGGACAATCATTTATAGATCAATATTTTTCTCTTATTAAAGATGATGTTCCTGATCTTAATAGTCTTATAGTTTTGCTTCTGGCGTCAATTATCCTGTTAGTATTAACTAATAAGCTACCACTGTTGTTATCAGGTGTTGTAGGAGGGGCTTCTTTACAAGGGATTGGTGGATTTGGGGCGGGTATGATTACCGGCGCAGCCGCTACTGCAATCAGCGGTGCTGGAGCAATGGCAATGGGGGCATCAGCTCAAGTCAGCGGCGGAGCTTCAGCATTAAAGGCAGCATTCGAGTCTGCGCAAGCTGCCATGGCCGAAGAATCTGGTTCAGGCAGCGGAGGCGGTTCCGGTGGAGGATTTGGCGGCGGGGAAGATACCGGTTCTGTAGATACTTCTGGAGGCCAAACCTCAGGCGGTTACAGTGCTTCGTCTGCAGGTAGCAGTTCAGGTAGCGCCAGCGGAGGAAGTCAGGGGTTTGCTTCATTCTCGCGTGCTGGCCGCATGGCAAGCCATATGGGAAGCAGCATGGCCAACGGAGCTGCTGAGTACCAGAGAATGAAGCGAAGTAGCAGTTCTTCTCGTGCCCAACAAACTATTGGAGGGGAGTTGGCGACTCAGATACGTAAGCAGACAGCTACTCATCGGGATAACCGCGAACATGATGATTTTGCCGATGATAGCTTATCGGCTAATAATAAATCTTGAATCACGTGCGTCAGTTTACGAGGTAGCGTGAGCTGACGCTTTCACTGTGCGAACTTTACTCCTGCAATTAAAAGGAAAAACATGTCTAGGACACCCTATACACGGTTACGCATTGAGGGCTTCCGCAAAGCAGAGGCTTCCCTGAGACTTGAAGGAATGGACCCCAGTGGTACGCCACTGTACGAGTCCGTTAAAGCACTTATCATTTCAGGTGATCTGACGTATGAGCTGGGGCGTTCTGAGATTTTTGCATACTACACAAAAGTAGATACCGCCGGGCCTGTGACAGTGGGAGAGATGCTGGAAGAGGAATTTTTAAAACCGCTGAACATGTCTCATGAGGAACTGGCGGAATCTATGGGTATTTGCAAGCTGGAGATTGAAGATATTATCTGCGGATTGCGTCGTATTACGGATGATGAGGCCCGGGTTCTCGCTGCCGTATTTGGTACTGATGAGGACTTTTGGAGTAACCTTCAAAAGTTGCAAGATTGCAATCAAAACCAAGTAAGTAGCCTTCGTCCACCTCGTGTTAGACCATGCTAGCTGCTCTTCACATGTTATGAATGTTAGAATATTTGTTCAAAGTCATTTCTTCAGAGCAAAATTTTTAATAGCGGATAGAAAAATGCAAGGTATGTTGGAAAAATAAACGAAGCGAGTACGCAAACGTCTTGAAATGCAGTAACATCATTCCGCCACACTGGCAGCTCGCTAACGGCGAAAGGAGTTCATGTGAGCCAAGAAGATGATGATAAGTATCCAGCTAGCGCCGTATCCTCATGGAGCGGCTTCGTTTATCAAGGGAAAATTGCATTATATCACTCCCTCCAGATTATTCACGATGGCGATCTAGACTTTGAGCTTCAGCTAGACAGTAGTGACGACTTCGCTATTTATAAAAATGGAAAACTACACACAGCCCATCAAGTCAAAGCGAAGATAAGTAAATATCGAAGTGGTTACACCATGGCGCTGGAACAGTCTACTTTAATCGAACACGACAAAATCCAAGGGACAACGCGTTACTTCCATGTATCTGTTCCGCTAAATAATACGAACGATCATAGAGGCGCTAGCGGAGAAATAGTAAAATTCTATCGCTATGGGGATAATTATTATTGTGGTTTGGGTGAAATTGAAGGGCTTACCAAAGAACTAATAAAAAAAATATGTAATAAGCAGCACATCATTGTCAGTGATAACCTTATAAATTTTAACTATTGTTTACTTTCTGAAAAAATCAGCACCAAGGCAATATACAATCATAAATTAAATCAGGTTGGCGGAATTTCAGAAAACAGAGCAGCATATGAGGGTCGTATCAAGGCCAGAAATATTCTAGAAGACCTGCTAACCGAAAACCCCTATCAGAATAGGGACTACTATGCAGTTGCATTAAAAGCCAGGCTTCAAACTCACCTGGAAGAGAGGTTGGATCAGGCGCTTCCAACAATGAGTGACGCTACTTACGAGAGAGCTAGATGTCTGTGTGAGCACATTCGCGAAACTCATATCAATGAATTGAAAGCCCTATGCCAGATGATGAAGCCCTCCGAGCGATTTCAAGACGTTCAGACGAACGACATCAGGCGATACACCAAGCTCATCCAGGCTATTTCGGTGGAGCCTATATTCAACCACCTCCCACACTACCTTGACAGCGAAAATCGATTTTACGTACCTACCGCTCTTGATGTGGATGAAAGCGAAGAGTGTGAGTTTGACATGATCCGTGAAATGAAAAACAACGGGGATCTGCTGAGACTACTTTTTGAGTATAACCATCTAATCGCCAGCAAAGCAGAAGCTTCATTCACCTTTAATACAAAATTTACAAACTCAGATGACTTCGACAACAAGCAGACCACTGAAAAGCTCGAAAGCAACATCACCAAGTCGCTATGCATTAGCGTGATAACAAAAGACGATGCGGAGGAACGACTGAATGATAAAGCAACTCATTGATGAAGCACTTGTTGCACATGGCTTTGTTAGTAAACGCGACTTGGACAACACAAGCTTTTATATTCGCGAGTCTGGATCTGCTATCAGGTTCGCAGTTCTATATAATCTTGATGACCTTCCTGACCCAGCCGAATTGAATAATAGAATCAATCATCTTGCTCCTAGTGAATTTCTCAGAAACCCAAGCTTTAAGAAAAACTGCGACTTGATTTGTATTTATCGTCTTGATGTTCTGGCCAATTTCAAAGATCACGAAGAAGAGATTTTCGCAATTGAAGAAGATCCGCACTTCTATAAAAAGTATGTTCTCTATTACAGTATCGCGGAAGAAAGTGCACTCACTAATTTCACCTACGACAAACTGGTATCTGTTATTGCTGACAAAAAAGAATTTCTTGAATACAAAGAAAATCCTCTTATCGCCACACAATACAGCTTTGCGGCGAAGACCTTTATCAAGCTTCCTTTTTTAGAGTTACCTAGCCATCAAGAAAATCTTGTGTCCTTGAGGTTACAGGCAGCAGAGGCTGTTGCACAAGCCAGCCTGAACGATACGTATTTGACTATCCAGAAAGTCACAGATAAAAACGTCGACGAAATTATCAAGGAAATGATTAAAAATGAACTGGCAAATATCCAAGATTGAAGTCTCTAGCTTCAAAGCATTCAAGCATATCTACTTGGATCTTGACAAGTCGTCTTTGCTAACTCTGGACGGCCCTAACGGTTATGGTAAAACAAGCATATTCGACGCAATCGAACTATTGCTTACCGGCCAGATCAGTCGAATACAAAATCTATTCAAGACATTACTAACCAAGAACAAGAGAGACTACGCGGACAATCTTTTCTGGAATAGTCGCTCAGGAGAGAACGATCTCTGCATTAAGATTGAATTTACTAATGATGGTCGCAAACTTGTCTTAGCTAGACATTGCCAAGCTGCAATATTCAAAAAACCAGTAAACAATCGTGCAGACAAATACGAAAATTTCAAGCTTTATGAGCTGCCAGAATTCGAATCGTCTGAATTCACTAAGATCAATCTGCGCGATAACAATTTCCTTGATGAAATTTTCGGAAAGAATTTCAGGGAAAACTTCTCCTTTCTTAACTATTTGGAGCAAGGGCAGAACCGGCTGTTACACACTCGGGTAGACGAACGGAAGGATAAACTAGGAAACCTATTTAATATCAGTGATATCGAAGCCGAGATTGAAAACTGCAACACTGTATACAGCAAACTCACAAGATACATCAATAATCCTGAACGCACGGCAAAAGCTGCATCTCTTATTGAAGAGATAGCCATCCTAAAGGACACATTGCAGGCAGTGGCTGGGAACATTGAGTACAAAAAACTCTCGACGACTGATGTCCAACCGGGGTGGGACAAAAAGATAATGTTCTCTACGTATTCGTCAGTGGACCATGCAGCCTACCAGGAATCAGTTCGTAAGATTATTGCCCTTCTACCACTCAAAGCCACGATAAAAACTAGGGTCCATAACGAGAGAATTGATGCCTACATCGGTCGTAATGAGGAATCTCTGAGAAGTCTGGCGCAGTTTGGTAAAGACCTGGGCAAGCTTGATGTGCTTGACGCTATCAAGAAAGGGATTGATGAATTAGAACGTTCAGCAAGTATCATTAAACGCGGTGCTACGGTGATCAAGCTCGAAGAAGCCCGTTCATTACAAGGTTGGGCGGGTGGGCGTCTTGAGTGGTTTGAGTCACAAATTAATTCTCGAAACAGGCTACAAGTAAAAAGTAGCGCCAACGCGAACGTTGTAGCCGAATTGGAACGTCTAAAAAGGCAGATACTTAGGGAACATAAAAAGTCTTATCCCGACGAGCAGTTGTGCCCTCTCTGTGGTGCTGACTGGGAAGATCACAAATTAATGGCAGATGCTATTGAAGCAAGAACTAAACAGATCTCTGAATCATTAGGCCAGGACGGTAAGGACTTAGTTAACCTTATCGCTGCTATGGACGCTGAGCTGAAACTTATCGACTCCTTTATACAAGACAGCCTGAAACTCCTTACGCCTACATTTGAATCAAATCTTCATGTAGGGCTGACCAGCATTAAGCTTCGGCTCCCGGCAATAACCCAAGTACTGGAAAAGCTGCAAAGCGAAAATATTCAATTTACTGATTCATTCACGGAAATTGATGCCTTAGTAGATGAGCGACTTGAAAAGCTCAAAGAGATTCTAAGAAATAAAAAACAGGTTGAGGCTGATGCCTTAGCGCTGCCGGAGGACTGGCGAGAAACCATAAATAGCTCTTTTAAAGATCTACAGGACTTCTACATAGTCACGGCTGAAGACCTAAAGGGTAAAGAGCATTACATATCGATTAAAGCTAACGAGGCTCAAAGTTCTAGGCTCCAAACTTGTATTAAAGATCTTAATCTTATCGAAAAAGAAACCATGGCAGCTCAAAAAGCACAAGGTAAAATCGAAAAGCTCCGCAACACTTTGAAAAAGACCGAGCAGAACTATACTGACCAAACAATTTCGGCTATTGAGTTCATATTCCACATTTATAGTGGTCGGCTGATCCAAAACTACCAGCGTGGCCTGGGCCTGTTTATTGAGAGCCGCGAAGGTACGCAACTGAGGTTCCTGACTGCTGAGAAGTCTGAACACGACGCAGTCATGTCCATGAGTTCAGGTCAGGTGTCTGCGCTCAGCCTTGCATTCTTCCTCGCGCTCAACAAAGTTTATGCACGGGTTCCTCTCATATTAATTGACGACCCGTCGCAATCACTGGATGAAGTAAACGTTGCTTCGTTGACCGATCTACTCCGTTGCGAACTCAAACATTGCCAGTTGGTTGTTTCATCTCACGAGGACGATATCTCGGCCTATATGCGCTACCGGTTCGACAGAGCCGGTTTGACAACAAGTTCGCTCAACATGCAGCTTTTGGCGAAAGAGGCTTCGTAAAAGCCACCTTGGCCACCTATTAGAGCGGGTGGCTAAATTTAGTGTTCCACTACAAATAGCATAAAAGGATGCAAAAATTCGGCGGATTTATTCCACGCATTTTTTAAAATTCAACGTATGTTAAAATTGTGTCTATTTTATATCAGGATTGTCAAATGAACTCAATTGTTACAGCTAAGGCATTGTCAGCAAAGAAAAAGTTTGCAGGCCGTCAATGGTTCTACGATTTTAGAGAACTAACTCAGCGTATTGATGAACAAAATGCCCAAAAAATTGCAGATAGCCTTTCCGTTCGATATTCAAAACTAACAAAGTTTTGGGATAAGGAAAAGAATTCAGAATGGATGTGCAGAATTTATTTATCGGCAAAAATGGTGATGAACGCCACAATACAGATTAACTCCATGGAGTTTGCAAAAGAACACAACATCCGTATCACAACTCCTTATTTAACATATTATTCCCTTCTTTCACTTCTTCGAGGAATCGTCTACACATTACCAGAAGTGGAATGGGAGAATGGAAAGCTTATTGAGATATCGCATCACAAAGCTATAAATTTGGCATTCGATCATCTTTCGGCATTTAATAAGGACTTATCTGAAGAGTTTAAAAATATCACGCTCACAGCCAAGGCATATCGTGAACTAATTTCGTATCGTTCCCCAACGTCGGGTGACTCTATAATTGAATCAATAAGCATCGAAGCGATTGCCACATTGCTAGCTGAGGTGGCACAATTTAACTCTGAAATTTTGGAGTCATCCATTATTAAGAAAGCAGATGGCGCTTCGTTTCAGTTTCTTAGTAAGTATATAAAAGAGTTATCTGGCATTACTATAGAAGGTATCAATTTCTTCGACCAAGAAGATGCCTATAGGCTAAACTATCTTCGCCGAAAATACCCTCTACCTCCAAATGTTCTTCATGTCATGACGGAAGGGCATGTAGAGGATTTTTTTGGGGCATGGCTACCTAGTGAAGAAATTGAAGGTGCTTTTGACCCAGATGAAAATTGGGGGGTTATTTTTGATATCCCATAGTTAATTAATTTCGCAGATTATTTTTTTGTTAATCCATAACTAAATTGGAATGAAAAATATGGGGTTGGGTAGTAAATAGAGCCAATTCCCCATATCCTTCATGGCGAGAATGTTTAAGCGATATATAACACGTTTATGGACATTCATGAGTTATGATTTTTATAAATTAGCATTTCTAAAATCAACTTGGATATTGTAAACCTAGGTCAGTTGACCAAATCTATTACGACACTATACTATACCTTTTTCTTTCGTCTAAATGCCGCCAGGTCAATATCAACGGTATTGACCTTTGCTTCGAATGAATCTTTATAAATACTATGGGTAAATTAAATTGTGCTTAGTATATAAGAACTGGACTACACCTTGGGAGTTTAAAATTCCATGAATAAAGATTGAGAACCAGTTGTTTGGTGTGCTGTACGACTGATCATATCTATTTAATGCATCATCCAAATATCTCGAAAAGTCAGCAATGGTTGGAGTATTGGCTAATGGTAATGTTTGAATTTTTAAGCTTGGGTTTTGTGTCGTTGTATCCCATTCACCTTCTAGCCAATTAATAATTCCTGATGGGAGAACAACTTTCTCCGTGTGGTATTTAATGCTGTCTATTTCTAAGTGCTGTGGTAAAACATAAGCTATTTCAATTTTAGCTTTTGGAAATTGAGGGTCTTGAGTAATGTTACACGACAAAAGCCTCTGATTAAGAAAAGCGTCATAATAAGGATGTAGTATCCTTTTATTTCCATCCGTTAAATTCGTTTTTCGTTTGCTGTTGCAATCACAAGCTGGAACTAAATTTTTTGAATACACAGAAAAGCAAGGGTAGTCATCTTTAGGAAACAGGTGATCAAGGGTTCCTGTTTTTAATGAACCGCACATTGGGCAAACGTTTGGTGAAGATGCTCTTAAATCATCAATGAACTTTAAGTCAGTTGGTGGTGAAGCGTAGTGCTTCTTCAATGCTATTGATAAATCATTGGTAATGTTGACGTTCGCAACTGATAGTGCGTTACCATTATTAGCGTCATAGTCTTGGTATCCATTTAAAATGATCTGTAACTCATTGTGTAAATGCGGATAACTTGTTCTATGAAGCCTGTCTCTTTGAGACGTTGTCGTTATTTTCTCAATATCATTTACCGCAGGTAAAGGAAGCTTTTTCACAATTAATCCTCCATCATGCGTTTTAATCGCATTAAGGCTGATAGCGAAATTTCATTGCCTAGCTGTTCTTCTACGTCAGAAAAGCTCTTGCCTTTCACTCTATCGTAGAGTTTTTCTGAAAGTCTTATTTCAGTATCTTCCTGAAAGATAAACTGTGAAATAGAATCTACAGTTGCTCCAAATGTCGGTAACCTCGGTTTATCAGTTACGAGCCTGTGATCTGATATTGAGAGAACAGCTACCTGTTCATTTGATACTTCACGGACAAAATACGCCGAATGAGTTGCTATAAGTGCCTGTGAGCCTGTTTTTTCTAATAGGAAGTCTAGTAGTCCTATGAAATCAACAATCATGTTAGGATGCATGTGCGTTTCAGGTTCATCCATCAATACAAACGTACCGTTTTCAATGAACAAGCAACTCAGTAAAGCAACCTTAAAGAAGGTTAACTGCCCGCTACTAAGCGGGTAGAGTCCGTCGCCTCTTTTTAATTTAGGGTCTAGGTTGTGCTCAATACTAGCCCAACGCATCAAAGAATCTTGCTCTCCGTCTCCTTGTAAAAAACTCCTTAGATTGATTGTTCGTTCATTTTTTAACTGTAAAAAGATATTTCTAGGGTCTAATCCTGCTTGGTAAAGTGAATTCAAGAAAAGGTTTTTTCGAGTATTTTCACCAATCTCATCTGCACTTCTCGCTAATTGTACAAGGCAATCACCAATATTATGTGTCCCTTTCCGAGTCAGATTTAACCGTCTATAGTAAAGCTTCTGTGTCGCTCTTCTTTCAGGGGGAAACGTGTTTGAGGTTTCACCAGGTGTCGCTATTGCGATAATACGATTGATTAGAGGTCGTTTACCGTTATCGTCAACCAGTGACAACCCTTTATCTTTGTATTGCAATGCCCCTCGGCAAAATGCTTTAAGCGACTCGCTTTTACCAACACCATTTTTACCTATCAGCACAAAAATTCGCTTCGGTATGATACTTTGGTGGTTGTATTTTAATGACAGTTGATGAAGCTCTTCAAAACCATCTAACTGGAACTTAAGTTCTAACGAGTTGGATATAGCTACATCACTTTTTAGCTCTTCTCCAATA
>ENA-OQNO01001979-OQNO01001979.1-human-gut-metagenome-genome-assembly--contig:-NODE-1979-length-12531-cov-2.903579_pt1 | contig 12531 bp, 10 predicted proteins | sample MGYA00242629_ERZ504880 | MGnify/ENA primary metagenome ERZ504880 (study PRJEB26092, sample SAMD00036377) | human gut metagenome | host: Homo sapiens | study: EMG produced TPA metagenomics assembly of... | reverse complement strand
GTAACTGATCCTGCAGATAACGATATCTCATCTGCACCAGCTCGTTTTCCGCTTATAGGCTGTTCACGGGATTCTACCGTTAATACCGACTCCAGCAAAAGTCTGGTATAAGGATGCAGCGGTGTGCTATATATTTCTTTTGTACTCCCAATCTCCATTATATGTCCAAGATACATGACTGCCACACGATCCGATAGATAATGTACCATATTCATATCATGGGCAATAAAGATATAAGTTAAGCCTGTTTCTTTTCCCAGACCTTTTAACAGGTTCATAATCTGGCTCTGAATTGACACATCCAAAGCGGCAACTGGCTCATCGCATATCAGCAGCTCTGGCTTTAATGCCAACGCACGTGCAATTCCGATGCGCTGTCTCTGCCCGCCGGAAAATTCATTGGGAAATCGTCCGGCATGGGCTTTTTGCAGCCCCACTGATTCCAGAAGTTCGAAGACCCTTACCTCTCTCTCTTTTTTGGTTAATTTATTCTGTATCACCAGATTTTCCGCCACAATATCTCCCACCGTCATGCGGGGATTCAGGGAGGAATATGGATCCTGAAAGACCATTTGTACTTTTTTTGCAAAGGCCAGCCGGTGTTTTCTCCGTCTTAAATCAAGTTTTTCACCATGAAAGTACATGCTTCCTTCTATTTTAGGATAAACCCCCATAATCACTCTGGCAAGGGTAGATTTTCCACAGCCGGATTCCCCCACAATACCAAGGGTCTCTCCTTTCATCACCTGCAGATTCACATCCTGCAGTGCCTGTACTCTTCGTTTGCCCGTTAGCATAAAACCCTTGGAGACATGTTCTAGCTGAAGTAATGGTTCCATTATGAAATTCCTCCTTTGGTGTTATCCCGGTGATAAAGCCAGCAGGATGTCTTATGTCCTTCCTCTATCTGAATTTCGGGCGGCTCTTCCAGACGGCAGATCTTCATACAAGCATCACATCGGGGCGCAAATGCACATCCTTTTGGCAGCATTGCCAGGTCCGGCGGCGCTCCCTTAATTGCACGCAGTTCCTTTTCTTTTTCCAGGGTTGGCAAACTGTCTATCAAGCCTCTTGTGTAGGGATGTGCCGGTTTTTCAAACAACCTTCCCACCTGGCATTCCTCTACGATCTTCCCGGCGTACATAACCGCCACTTTATCGGCAACATTTGCCACCACGCTGAGATCATGGGTGATCATTAATACAGACGTCTGCTGCTCTGTCTGCATATTTTTAAGCAACACCAGAATCTGCTTTTGAATTGTTGGATCCAGTGCCGTTGTTGGTTCATCTGCAATCAGCAGTGCCGGTCTGCATGCCAAAGCCATAGCAATCATGGCTCTCTGACGCATGCCTCCGGAAAACTGATGGGGATACTGATTTGCACGTATAGATGCTTCGGGTATCTGAACCATTTCCAACAGCCGGACCGCTTCCTCCCTACACTCAGCAGCGGTTTTTTTTCCATGTCTGCGCAGGGTTTCTGTCACCTGTTTTCCTACCTTCATGGTAGGATTTAAAAACGTCAGGGGATCCTGAAATACCATACCAGCCAGTTTTCCCCGTATTTCAAGCATTTCTTTCTCAGACGCAGCCAGAATGTCTCTTCCTCCAAGCCAGAGTTCTTCTGCCTCCATCTGCCCGCCGGAAGCGTCATTGAGTTTTAAAACAGATCTTGCAGTTACGCTCTTACCGCATCCGCTCTCTCCAACCAGCGCCAGAATTTCTCCCTTGTGAACCGACAGGGATACTCCCCGTACAGCTTCCAGATTCCCATAACGCTGTTTAAAGGACACTTTCAGATCTTTTATTTTCAGCACTTCGTCCATAAGTGATATGTCTCCTTATCTTAGGATCCAGAACATCCTGCAGCCTGTCTCCCAGAAGATTGAATGCCAGCATAAGCAGGCAGATATAGATTGCCGGCACTGCTAACTGCATGGGATATGTCTGAAACACACCGATTCCTTCATTTGCCATGACGCCCAGAGAGGGATACGGCGGTGCAACTCCCATGCCCAGCATCGATAAAAATGCTTCTGTAAAAATAATACCGGGTATATCAAGCGTAGCATTTACGATAATAATACCAAACATATTCGGGAGCAGATGTATAAAAATAATCCGTCCTGCGCCGGCACCCATTATCTTTGCCGCCACCACAAATTCCTGATTTTTCAGGGATAATACCTGTCCTCTGACAAGCCTCGCCATGCCGGTCCAACCCACCAGGGAATAGGCAACAATCAGTGAACCGATTCCTCTTGGCAAAACTGCCATCAACAGCAGTACAATTACCATATAGGGAATGCCACTGACTACTTCCAGAAGACGCATCATGATATTATCAGCAGCTCCCCCCATGTAACCGGAGATACTGCCGTATGTAACCCCCACCACGCAGTCAATCATTGCCACTGCACCTGCCACTGTCAGGGAAATTCTGGCACCATACCAGAGCCTGACGAAGATATCCCGCCCCAAATGATCGGTGCCAAAGAAATGGATCAATCCATTCACCGGATCTCTGCTGAAAAATGGCTGATTCGCAAAAGCCACGTTCTGGGCTGCATAATCAAACGGGCTCAGAAACGGGATGAGCACCGCCCCCAATACCATCGCCAAAAGGAGAATCAGGAAAAAAGCAGTGGAGGGACTGCCCAGGAAGAGCTTTAATGTTTCCCTGCCATAGCTGATAGCCGGATGTGGGGGCTCCTCTTTCTGCTTCGGTTCATTTTGCGGCACCCGCTCAAAATACTCCGCCGGTATCCTGCCCTTTTCATCCTTCAACTTCAACACCTCCCAGCTTGATTCTCGGATCCACAAGACTATGAATGATATCCACAATTAAATTGCAAAGCACCAGAAAAACACCAAAAAATAATGTTGTACCCACAATAACCGGATAATCATTTGACCGGACCGAATCCACAAAATACTTTCCAAGTCCCGGAATGGAAAAAACATTTTCAATGGCAAATGTTCCCGTAAGCAGTACCGCAGTCATGGGACCGAGTACCGTAATCACTGGCATAATTGCATTTCGCAGGCAATGGCTGAAAACAATTTGTTTCTTACTCAGCCCTTTCATTCTGGCAGTGGTAATATAATCCTTTTCCAGCACTTCCAGCATACTGGAACGCATCAGCCGGCTGACAACTGCAATTGTACCAAATGCCAGTGCAAAAGAGGGCAGCAGCTTACTGCTTTCCCCTTTCCAGCCAATGATATCAAATACATGCAAACCGGTAACCTCATACAGTTTTACTCCCAGAAAATACTGCAGCAATGCCCCCAGGATAAAAGACGGCACCGAAACCCCCAGCAGTGCGATTATCATAATTCCGGTATCCCAGGCTTTCCCCCGTTTAACCGCCGCCAGAACGCCCAGCAATAATCCAATCAGAACAGCAAAGATCAGGGAACGGATTCCCAGTTCCAGAGACACAGGAAATGCCCCTGCAATAATATCGGTGACCTGTCTGCCGCTTACCAATGAGTTCCCAAGGTCTCCTGTGCATACATTCCCCATATAAATCATATATTGTTCAAAGACCGGCTTGTCCAGCCCGTACTTTGCTGTAAGGGCTGCCTGGATAGCCGGTCTGATTGCTTTGTTTCCCGAGAATGGGCTCCCGGGAAGCATCTGCATTAATATAAATGTTATTGTTGTCAGTACCATTACGGTAATAAAAGCATAGATCATTCTTTTTACAATATATCGGGCTTGAAAACACATTATCTTTACCTCTGTTCTCTGCCTTATCCGGCATTAATGGATGCACCCTCACATACGTTAAAATACTGGAATGGCGTGCGTACCAATCCCTCCAGCTTGTCTGAAACTGCATAGGTGGTACAGGTAAAATACAAAGGTCCCATTGCCATTTCCTCAATCAATATCTTCTCTGCCTGAATCATCAATTCCTGCTTCTTCTGCGGATCACTTTGTACATCGGCATCCGCCAGGAGCCTGTCATACTCGGCATTGGAATATTTTCCAATATTATTCGCATTGTCGGAAGCAAAATACTCCAAGAATGTAAGCGCTGTATTCTCCGTAGGCCCGTTCGCTTCAATGCTGATATTAAAATCTCCATTTTCTTTCGCTTCCTGGATCGCTTTCCATGACTGGGCATTTACCGACACATCAATTCCAAGATTTGTCTTCCACTGCTGCTGGATATATGCCGCCTGGTTCTGGCTGTAAGATGTATCCGCAACATCCAGCGTCAGCTTCATATCCGCTTCTGATATTTTCAATTCCTCCAGGGCAAGCGCCATACATTCTTTCGCTTTTTCCAGATCATAAGCGAACAGGCTGCCACGGGCACTTGCATAACTTTCCTCTCCGGCACCTGCAATCGCCTCCGGTACAAGACCATCCGCTGCAACGGAACCATCTGCAATTACATTGTCCAGGAGACTCTGCGTATCGATAGAAAATGCCAGCGCTTTCCGGAGATTTTCATTTGCCAGATATTCATTCTTCAAATTGAAGCCCAGATACCAGGAACCTCCGTCAATGTAGCTGCGAATTGCCTTGTCATCTTTGTCTTTCACCTGTGCAATCTGTTCACTGTATATATTGCACAGATCGATTTCCCCGGTTGTAAAGGCATTCAACCGCGTATTCGTATCGCCGATCATAACCAGCTTTACTTTCGGAATTTTAATATTGGAAGCATTGTAATAATCCTCTGACTTTTCCAGCATCATATGATCGTCGTGTGTCCATTCCGTCAGCTTATACGCTCCGTTGGTTACCATTTTATCTGCTTCTTTCCCATATTCCTCGGCACCTATTTCTTCATATGCCTTCTGATTCATCGGGAAATACATGGGCAGTGCTAAAAGAAACAGCCCCTCTGTCATGGGATGTGACCATTCAATCTCCAGGGTATAATCGTCGATTACCTTAATCCCCAGTTCTGATTCCTTAGCCTGCCCGTTATAAAAAGCTTCTCCGTTTTTAATATTTTCATATAAAAGGGAAGCCATCATTGCACCGGTATCCGGCTTCATCTGGGTAACCCATGAAAAATAAAAATCCTTAGCAGTAACCGGATCACCATTGGACCACTTTGCATCCTGCTTTATGTAAATGACATATTTCGTATTATCTTCAGTGATATCCCATTTTTCCGCCAGGTCGGCAACCGGCTGGTCATTTTTATCAAGCCTCGCAATACCGGACATACATTGTGTCAGTATACTCATGGCAGTGAAGTCATACGCAAGCAATGAATTCATCTCTACCGGCTCTGTCGTAATATCCAGCACGACAGTATCTTCTTCTGTGGTGCCTGGGAATACACCGGATTTCTCCTGAGCTGTTTTCGCCTGGTCTGTTTTGCCTCCGGCATCGGCATTGCTGCAGGATACTAAATTGAATGACATGATTAAAACCATTGCAAATGCTAGTAATTTTCTTTTTCTCATAGAGCACTTCCTCTTTTTTTTCGTAATTTAAGATAGAAAATTGTATATTTGGAGTAATTATATCATTTATTGAAAACTGTTGTCAATTTATACCTTTATTGTTTTATTTTACAGGGTGAAAAATGCCCCTGACTATTCTTTGGAATAAGTTAAGAGCATCTCGTGCTTAATTTTTATAATGTTTATATGTTCACGAAATAAATTCCAGATGGGAATCACTCACTCTAGAGCGTGTTTTAAAATTGCTTTCTGGCAGCTGCAGCTGTGCGTCCCAGTTTGTGGGAGATTTGTCCCGGATGAAGTGCGCATAGCGGGCTATGTAACCTGAATTCGGGGCAAATATGCCGCAAAGTGGGGCGTGCAGATGACTGGAATGAATTTTCAAACACGCTCTAATACCCAAGGCAAATCACTTTATAAAAACAAGTTTTCCTTGGTTTAATCCCCAAAGTTCATCTGCATAACAAGATATCGCTTTTGAATGTGTGACAATTATTACACACTTATTCTCATTATGAGCTAGTGAAGAAAAGATTTTCATAATGTTTTCTTCTGTATAACTATCAAGATGATCTGTTGGCTCATCTGCAATTATGATATCCGGATTGTGGGACATCGCTCTTGCTAAACCCACGCACTGCTGCTGGGCATCTGATAGGTTATCTACTCTCCGGTTGGCTTGTTCCCGGTTAATTCCAGTTTGGCTTAAAAGTTCTAACGCGCAGGATTTTTTGTCCTTTACTTTACAGCCGCCTATGTTCATGGTAAGGATCATGTTTTCAAGTGCAGTAGCATTTGTCAGCAGATGATATCCCTGAAAAATAACACCGCTATTTCTGCTTCGAAAAAATCACGGTCTAACTTTTCCATGTTCTCTCCGTGATATAATATCTCTCCTTCTGTACAGGTATCAAAACCTGAGATCAGAGATAATAACGTGCTTTTGCCAGAACCGGATTTCCCCATAATACAATACAGATAACCTTTTTTGAAATCTGCTTTCAGGTTATCTAAAACTTTTTTACCTGTTCCGTCAAACACATAGGATACATGACGCAGACTTAAGATACTCATTCCCTTTATTTCCTCTCCGAAAAATTTTTCATAGGCTCATAACGAATGATATATATGACACCCACAGAACATGATAAGATGGCGATAACAGCTGCTGCTGCAGATACTTTTGCCACAGCTGTTAACGACAGGGAAACTTCAATTTGTGCCGGCATTGTACCAGTATCTCCATAAAAACTATTTTCCTTATATTCTTCTGATCTTCGCATCTGATTATCCAGCAATGCATTCGTAACTGGCTGTGATGCTGCAGCACCCGCCGGAAGTCCGATCATCAGACACAGGGCAATCATCAAGATGGATTCATAGACAAGCCCCAGCGCCACATTTGCTTTTTTCATTCCCATTGCACGTAATACCCCAATTTCGTATTTCCGCTCACGAATAGCAAGCAAAGCCAGTAACACGAATATAAGAGAGCCAGCAAAGAAAACGATCAGCGTAATTACTCCAACGGTTCTGGATGCCCCTTCTAAAGGCTTAACCACTTCATGATAAGTACTTTCATTGGTCTGCATAACATAAATATCACGAAGCCCTGTTTGGTGAACCTCCTTATTAAAATCTGCAAGCATATCCGGACTTTTTAAAATGTAAACTGGGAATGAGGAAAATATCTGCTTTCCCTTTGCTATCGTTTCTTTATAATTTCTCATCGTGTCATAAGAGGTCAGAATTTCATTTCGCGGATTATTAGCAGCAGACACCCATTCACCAGATCTGCTGCTTGTCAAGTCTGCGAAAATTCCGGTGACTGTTAATTTTAAGGGAGCAAACAGATTATTTTTCTCCCCATTCCTTACTTCTATCTCATCTCCTGGCTTAAGTCCGTTTAATTCTGCAAAATCTTTGCTGATGATACATTCGTACTGGTTTTCATAAAGCTCTCCCTCTATAATTTTGCGCAGCCCTGCGTGAACCTCCGGAAGTGATGCAAAGTTTGAGTGTCCCACAACCTGAACATTGGTATGGTAATATTCACTGTTTTCCTCCGGGTTATACGCTGCGTTTCCTTCTGAAGAATTTTCCGCCTGATCTAATCCTTTCAGTTTTTCCGCATATCCGGGATACACAGCCGTCCAATTGGTTGCTTTTAAGTATTCTGAATCTGCATACAGCAATTTTTCTTCATCCTTTATATCCAAAACATGTGTCTTTCCCTGATTTACCTTTAACATTTCCTTGAATTTTTCAATATCCGTCTGAATATAAACCTCAGACTCAAACCTGGTTTTATACTCCTGAATCTTTTTGGTTATGGAGGTATTGATTATCAAATAAACAGAAGCAGCTGTCAGCATCATTAAAATAACTGCTGCCAAAATCAGGTTTCTGGCCTTGTTACGCAGCAGATTTTTTACAGCGTTTTTGAAAATGTACATCATAGTTCTCCTTTACCATTTCATTTTCAAACAGGATTTCGAACATCCTATCTGCTGGAATCAGCAGAAAATCCTAATTATTTACTGCTTCGGGAAAAGACAAATAAAACTTAGACCATTGTTCCGGCTCACTTTCTACATAAACGAATCCCCCGCAAAGGTCACATACGTGGGAAACTAAAGACAGTCCTATACCATAACCATTCCTGTTTAATTCATCAACACGATATTTGTGTTCAAATATCCTCTGCATCTGCTCCTCCGACATTCCTATTCCCTGGTCTTCAACACTAATAATGACGCTATTATTTTGGTTTACAACATTTACTCTGATCCCTTTGCCATTTCCATATTTTATTGCATTATCCACCAGATTACTGACGGCTCTGTATATCCATCTCTCCTTTGCATAGATATATGTATTCATATCTTCCGAAAATGAAAAGGTAATATCACCTGCGTTTTTATAATGGTCACAAACTTCTGCACAAACCAATGCAGCGTCCATTTCAGCATGCTGCCTGTTATCTTCATTTTCACTTAAAGTTAAAATATCATCAATACTCTCGGAAAGAGAATCCAGCACTTTTAAATGCGACTTATTGTCTTCCATCTCAACATTTGCCCGGAGGATTGCAATCTGATTTTTTTGTTCGTGTGAAAGATAAGAGTGAAGACGCTTAAAGGAATTTAAGTTATCATCAAAAATCTCTTTCACCGCATAGAATACTGAACGTATCCACAGTTCATAGCTTTCCATTTCTTTTTCATTTGTTAAATCCTGAAATTGGCTAACTGTTTTTTGAAGCTCTGCTCTGTCCAGCCTGTACCATATGATTCCCAAAACAATGATGGAAATGAATAAGAAGCAAAAACAAACTGCTGTAAAAGAAATGAGACTAAATTGTACCTTTTCATTATACTGTTCCAAAACCTCAGACCCGCTTACCGTATTATCTAATGTCAAAGTCAATTTGCCGTCATTATAATTATTTTTAAAATCTATATCTGCTGCTTTATAGATCAGCAGTGTTGAGGTTGGCTGATTGCTGTTTAGATAATGCTGTACATAAAATATACCACTGACAAATATCCCCGTCATGAAAAGACAATAACATAAAGCAGCGAAAGCTACTTTTGATTTTCCCATAGATAATACCCCTTTCCTCTGATTGTCCGGAGTAATTCATATTTGCATACATCATTTAATTTTTTTCTAAGCCTGGCTATATGCACACGCAGAACCGATGAAAAAGGGTCAAAATTTTCATCATAAACGTGCTCCGCTAACTCTTCACTGGATACAACTGCAGGATATTTGGACGCTAAGTATTCTAAAATATCATATTCTTTTGCTTTGAGCAGAATTGGGCGATCATTATAGGTTGCCGTTCTGCTTAATGGATTAATGGTTAAACAGGCGGCTTGAATGACCGGATTCGTTCTTCCCTGAAATCTCCTGATAACAGCGTGAATCCTTGCCCGTACTTCTGATATTTGAAAAGGCTTTGTTATATAATCATCCGCCCCTGAATCAAGCCCGCAAGTCCTTTGCTCAATATCATCCCTTGCGCTGACAATAATCACTGGCGTATTATTATACGTTCTAAGATCCTGCAATAAATCCAGTCCGTCTTTGTCCGGTAAATTTAAATCCAGAAGTATAACATCATATTCATTTACAAATGCTTTTTCTTCTCCTGATACCGCATCAAACGAGACATCAACATAGAATCCAATGTTTTCCAGGCCTTTTTTCATAGAAAGACAAAGTTCTTTATTATCTTCAATAATTAAAATTCTCATTAAATTCTCCTATTCTCCAATTCCTATAGAGGAACTTTTATTCTTACCAGGAAGAATGTTTCCATTCTAATCGTTCAAAAGAATAATGTCAATTTAGCGAATAAAAGAAAACCCAAAAAGACCTGCTGACCGCAAAGCAGAAAACAAGTCCCGGGATTATGAATTATTGCTTTAAAGCACTGGCAACTTCCATATTAATCAGCTTTGTATCAATCAACCACGTGATTCCAAAACTCAAAGCTAAATTAACAAATATTAACAATATATACATCTTAGAATTCATATCTAAAGAATACCCAAAGCTGCCAGCGTACACAAAACTGATTATACTGCAAAACAAAATACTCATTCCCGCAGTAATAACCCCCAGTATGATGCTCTCTTTCGTAAGTATCTTTCGAATAATATTTTTTGTATATCCAATCGAAGCCAAGATACCAATTTCAGCATATCGATCTATAGAAACTTTATAAATAATAGCAAAACCAATAAGCAAAAATACGACTAAAATTAGTGTTGACAATGTAGAGAATAACTTTATCGTGCTTTCAAAACTGTCTTTAAATGCAATCACTTCTTTTGCCTTGGTCTGTACATTCAAGCCTGCTTTCTGAAGTTCCTGATCTATCTGGGGTATATCATTAAAGCTTATAATATGAAAAGTTAAAACAACCGGATCCTGAATATTTGAATTTTCATAGATTTTCTTTTCTATATTTGTACTTAATGTAAAGTTATCATGCTGGTCATTGGAAATACCGCTTACCCGTAACTTGACACTTTCGGCTTTCCCGTTCTTATTCACGTATTCAAAATCCACATATTCACCGATTAATTGATCAATTTGCCGGTTAAATTTTGAAGCCAGACTGGCTGAAAGTGCAATTTCTGCTTCATCATCTGTGGGCATAGCACCATATGTCATTGAAATCCCCGCAGTAATAGTCGGATACTTTGAATCAATTTTTTGAGATACATCTCCATATTTTACTGCAATATCATCTAAATTGTACTGATAATACACATCATCAATGCCATCCATATCCTTAATCTTTTCAAATGAATCAGCAAGTTTGTCAGCACCTCCTGTGACAGACCCTTTGGAATAAAAAGCATTTTTTCGCTGAAAATCATGAATTCCTTTCGTTATAATGCCCTTTGAACTTAAAGAACAAATAAATGCAGAGGAACCAAATGCAAATAAAAACATAATTATCACAAACTTCCAAAAATGGATCTTAAAATTTTTTATGCTGATTTTCCATGCCGCTTTATTATTTAGCTTCGGTATCTTAACAGTATCCCTGTAGGATAAAATCTCACTTGTATCATTTTGCTTTTCTTTTTCTTTTAAAACTTTTATATTACTTTGTTCCAGACAAATAACTTCGTCCGCATAATCAGCAAAATTTTCATCGTGCGTAATTACAATTACCATCCGGTCTTTGGATATTTTTTTCAAAAGCTTCATAATCGTCTTTGTCGTATCTTCATCCAATGCCCCCGTTGGCTCGTCAGCTAAAATAATACCCGGATCATTTATAAGCGCCCTGGCTATAGCAACCCTTTGCTTTTGTCCACCGCTCAGATGATCAATGGCTTCGTCCGATTTATCCGATAATCCCATATCTTTTAGAATTTCATAAGCTTTTTTATACTTTTCTTCATCGGTTATCTCCCTGTCTAAATGCAGTCCCATAATTACATTCTCTACCGCTGAATAACCTTTCAACAGATTATAGTTTTGAAAAACAAACCCGATATTATTAAAGCGATAGGTGCATAATTCATCTAAAGAACTTTCTTTTAAATTTGTTTGCTCAGCCTCAATCTCTCCGGAATAATCCCTGTCAAAACCAGCCAATAGGTTCAGTAAAGTTGTCTTGCCAGAACCGCTCGCCCCTAAAAAGCAAGTCAGACAGTTTTCTTTAAAAGTATAATTTGTATTTTTGTAAATCTTATTCTGCCCAAATGCCTTGGTAATGCTTTTTAACTTAATCATTGTACTTCTCCTGATTTCATATTTTTTAACGGCTTGAATTTCGAGGAAATTACAGATGATACGAGACCAATAAGCACACCCTGCATCATCGTAATTCCACATCCCAATACCAGAGCGCGAAAGCTTGAAATGGATAATTCCAATGTTCTTGAACTGATTAAATTTAACAAAGGCATCGCGCCTGCAAATGCGATACTGGAAAGCAGAGACAATTCTACGTATTCCATTAAGGTTATTTTCAAAAGATTACTGCTGCTATACCCATTCATTTTTAAAATTGCATATTCACTTTTCCTCAGGTATGTATTGATTATCGTTAATGAAACACTGGTTACAATCGATAAAACAAACAGAATTGTGGACACCAGTGAACCCTGGCTTTCATTTGTAGACTTCAGCTTTAACATATCTTCGATCATACTGAAGTCACCCTGTGGAACATATCCCGCCATTTGCAAATCATCCACAACGTCTAAAATGTCATCTATACTTTTAACACGAATAATTGCATCTAAACTGGATAGATCAATCCCGGCCTGTTCCAAAATGTCTTTTGTAGCATTCACACTTAAAATAAAGCAGTCATCTAAATCCACCTGATTATAAAATCTTGTATCCGCAACACCCACTATGGTTAAATCATTTAGGGAAACCCTTTTTTCAGAATCCATGCTTCTTTTTCGTATAACTCCTGAATAATCAAGCTTTTTGCCAATTACTTCATCTGCAGTTAAATGGAATTTATCTAATAAGGTCTGTGGTATAACAATTTCCTGCTGATCAGGAGCAGCCATCTTACCTGCCGCCAGTTTTTGAATCGACGGGG
>ENA-OQNO01001966-OQNO01001966.1-human-gut-metagenome-genome-assembly--contig:-NODE-1966-length-12587-cov-3.614607_pt1 | contig 12587 bp, 10 predicted proteins | sample MGYA00242629_ERZ504880 | MGnify/ENA primary metagenome ERZ504880 (study PRJEB26092, sample SAMD00036377) | human gut metagenome | host: Homo sapiens | study: EMG produced TPA metagenomics assembly of... | reverse complement strand
CGGTCTAGAGATAAGCCGCCCGCTGGAAAATAGCGTGATTGCCGTACTGCGCGGCGCGCATCCTGGGCCAATGTGGGCGCTGCGCGCCGATATCGATGCCCTGCCGCTACAGGAAGAGAGCGGTGAAGCATTCTGCTCAACGAAGCCCGGCGTAATGCACGCCTGCGGTCACGACGCGCATACCGCGATGCTGATGGGGGCGGCGAAAGTCTTGTGCCAGCTTCGCGAACAGCTGCACGGCAGCATTAAATTCATCTTCCAGCCTGCGGAAGAGGTGCCGCCGGGCGGCGCACGTGAGCTGGTTGAACTGGGCGTGGTTGACGACGTCGAACATATTTTCGGCCTGCATGTTTTCCCCACCAGCCCGGTTGGCGTGATAACCCTGAAAGAGGGTGTGTACGTCGCCTCCAGCGATAACTTTGATATCACCATTCGCGGCAAAGGCGGCCACGGTTCGATGCCACAGCACTGTATCGATCCGGTGACCATCGGCGCGGAAGTGGTCGGCGCGCTGCAGCAGATCGTCGCCCGCAATATCGATCCGGGCAACGCGCCGGTGCTGACTATCGCCACTTTTCAGGCCGGCGATAGCTATAACGTGATCCCCGACAGCGCGCGGCTGGCCGGGACGCTGCGTACCCATAGCCAGCAGGTGCGCGAGGCGGTACCGCCGCTGATGGCACGGATTATCGACGGCATCACCGCCGCCCACGGCGCCAGCTACGAGATTAAATGGCAGCAGGGCTATGCGGTGGGCAACAACCACGACGCCACCAATCATATCGCCCGCGAAGCCATAGCCCGCCATTTTCCGGCAGGCACGCTACAGCTGCAGGATAAGGCGCTATTCGGCAGCGAGGATTTCTCCTCCTATCAGGAGAAAATCCCCGGAACCTTCCTGTTTATCGGCTGCGGCAATGCGCAAAAAGGGGCGACGTGGAACGTGCACAACCCGCATTTTCGCATCGACGAAGATGCGCTGGCGGTCGGCATTAAGACCCATATCGCGCTGGTGAGTGAGTTGCTGAACGAGGAATAATTCAGGCGATTGCCCGGCTATTTCACCGGGCAATCATTGCTGATTTTAATAAATTTCTCGTTATAGATAATGTAGTGGTTGCCGGGCTTACGCAGCGACGGCTGGCGCACGACATCGCCGGGGCGCAGATACCAGGCATCGCCCTCCTCTTCCGTGGTGTCGCATCCCGGTTTGATCAGCAGCTTAAACCAGGTATTGCCGGTATTACTGACGCTCCCCGCCGCTTTATCGAACGCCCATTTAAACTGAACCTGCCGCGGGCGTACCACCAGAATGGTATCCATCACCACCACCGGCTCCATGCTGATCTGCCCGCCCGCCGGGGCGCGCATCACCAGGTTGCGGGTGGGAATTTCACGAAACGAGACCCGATAGTAGCGTTCGCGGTTATCCTTCGGCCCGTGATAATAGAACTTAAAATATTCGCTTTCACCCGCCTGCAGCGTCAGCTGGCGCGGGGCGAACAGCAGTTCGCCGTCCGCCGGGCGGGCACGAACCTCATGGCCGCCGGGCCGGTCGATACCCACCACCGACACCCGATATATCCGCGCGCTGTTATGGTTGTTAATCCCCCTTTTCGCCGCAAACTCAGCGTCAGAGGCCAGCGAAAAGGTCAGATTACCGACAGAAATCGCCTGCGCCAGCGGCGCGGCCAGCAGCCACAGGCTCGCCAGCATCAGCTTAATTAATGTTACGCCACGTCGCCTGGACATGAATCTCTCCTGAAGCGCTGACCTCGCCAAACCAGCCGTTGTCGGTGATGGTGCGCAGCGAGATAGGATCGTCCATGGCAATCGAGAAGCGCACCGTTGTTTTATCCATCTGCCCCACATCGCCGGAAATATCAGTCCACGGCGTGGTTAGCCATAGCGCATCGGTCATGTCGTGCCAGCTATCGTCGCAGCCGGCATCGTAACTTTTCGTCGCCCCGCTTTGGGTAATGAAAGAGAGCGACGCCGGGAATGGCACCTGCGCGGTGCCGTCCGCCGAGCTGAACAGGCAATACGAGCGCCCGCCAATCGCCTGCGCCGGGCCGGTAACTTTAATCAACACCTCATCGGCGGCGGTTTTGCCGCTGGTGGTGACGATGTAGCCGAAATCCAGCGCCGGTTCGCCGCTGCCGACGTAACCCTCACGCGTAGGCGCCGAGGTGTACTCATCGGAGATAATGCTGATGCTGAAATCACGCGGTTTGATAATCAGGCTATTGGATGTCGAGAATTCATACCAGCCGGATTCCGGCGAAGTGGTGTTATAAAAACGGAAGTTAAACAGATCTTTGGTGTTAATGTCGCTAATGCCCAACGCCACCATCTGCTTGAAAAAGTTACTGGAGAAAAAGACATAGATAGAATCAGAGCTCTTCATCTCGTTAAAAGTGTAATACTGCAGAATGCCGTTGACTGGTTTCCATGAGTTACCATCAAGACTGAACTGCATATCGTAGTTACCTACCGCCGATGCCAACGCAGAGTTACTGATAGCCGGGAAAATGTGAATCGAGCTGTTGCTTAATCCATTAGTTTGCAGCGTATAGTTAACCATTTTGCAGCTTAAACCGGAGCGAGAACCAATCGTTTGTGTACGGCAATCGGCATTGCCTTCACCCAGCGTGGGCACGCCGTCGCTGTTGATAAACACTTCCGCCAGTGAGTGGGTGTTTATCAGGCGTAAGTGCCCCGCTTTGGTATGGGTTACGTCACGGATATACCAGGTACCTGACGCCTGATCTTTACAACGCTCGCCTTTGCTCGCATCGTAAGCGACCGATGTCTGGCAGGAATTAATCGTCATCGTAAAACTACCGCCGATCGGCATCTGCTGCAGGTATTGATAAAAGGCATCGGACATCATCCCGTGACGCCATTTCGTCCCGCTCCCCGTTGAGACGCCGTAAAATCCATTAGCATCTGTTGACTGGGGTAAAATCAGGCTGGTTGCCAGATCGCATCCCGAGTACCAGTTAATACACCGTAAACCCAGTAAAGGGTGAGAGACCGGCGCATTATCCAGCCACATATCAAACCGGTAATTAGCGGAGATCCCATGGTTGTGACCATCATCGATATAACCCAGACTGACCTGACGGTACGCGGTATCGCCAGAACCGGTTGATTTTAACCCGGTCCAGCGGTTTGAGCCGGTCAGGCGGGGATCCAGCGCGCCGCCAGGGGTGACAAAGAAGTTGTCATCAGAGTTGTTCTCGACAAAGACAAATTCGCGCGCCGGAGCAGCGGCTTCAGAATATTTTGTCACCGCCGCCTTAGCGTTCATCGCCAGCGGCGCAATCGTCAGCGTCGCCAAAGCGAGTAGCCACTTAGCTTTCATTACCTTCTCCTGTCTGCTGCACCGCCGCCCATGAAGAGAGACCGCTGCATACCACGTCCCCTACCCACACCGCGCCGCGCGCCTGGCTGAGCTCCAGCGCCACTTCACAGGTTTTATTTCCGCCGTAGCTAAAATCGATGGTGGGATATTTTTTATCGACATCCATGACAAATTCACCGTTCTCATCGGTACGGGTGCGCCCGATATGGTTATTAATGCGCGCGTTCGCCAGCAGCGTGCCGTCTTCGGCGCGGATGCGCCCGGAGACGGTGACCATCTGCTTCACTTCCGGCTCGATCACCGCCACGTTACCGGGATAAAGCGTCAGGTGGCTCTTACGGCCGCTGACAATGTCGTAGCTGTCGATCGAGTTTTTACTGTTCTGCAGTTCGACTTCATAGCGGCTGTACGGCGACAGCGGCAGGTAGTTGCGTTTACCGCTGAGCTGCACGATGCGCCCGTTAACCTTAGCGCTGAGCTTGCCGTCGTCTTCCAGCCCGGTATTGAAGATCACTCCGGCGTTGCCGTCGGTTCGCCCGCTGGCGGCGATGTTTTTCCCCTGCCAGCCGACGCTGCCGCTGGCGGTCAGGTTGGTGTTCACGTAGCCGTCGGCGCCGCTGTTAACGTTCAGTGTGCCGTTGGTGTAGCGCGTTTCGAACTGCGTATAAGCGCCGCCGCTTAAGGTTTTGTCGTCGCCGGTATCGCCGGAAATCGCCCGCGAAATATTGGCGCCGACGGTTCGAATCGCCCCTTCATTAAACTGCTTACGCGCCGAAATGTTGGCCATGGTATAGCCGTTCTGATGGGTCATCCCGGCGCTGAACCAGTTGCCCAGCGGCAATGATAAATCGAGGGCGATATATTTCCCGGTGTTGGCGTTGCTATCGCCGTTGTTATAGCGCTGTAAGCCCGCGCGCAGGCCTAGCGAGCCAAAAGAGCCGCTATAAATCGTCTGGTAATAATCCGCCGTGTAGTAATGGCTGTTGTAACGGCGGTCATCGTTGTAGCTGATGCTGAAAGTGCCTAGTTTTGACCATAGGGCGTTCAGGTTCAGCGTGCCGCCGATCGCCCGGTTATCAGCATCGCTGCGGCGCAGCTTATCGCCGATAACGGTCTTTTCCTGGTTAATCCACAGCGAGCTAAAGCCGCCGGGCAAGGTGGCGCTAACGCTGCCGATACTGCTCCAGGAGCTGTCGCTGGCCAGCATGTTTTGCAGGTTGATATTCACCGCCTCGGTCAGCGGCAGCGTGATGCGCGTTTCGCCGACGGCATTGTTATCATAACCGTAGCCGGTGGCCGCCCAACTGAGCGTGCTCAACGAGCCGGAAGCCGATGCCCCCGCCAGCCAGCTCTCTTTCGCCGGCTGCGTCTTTTTACCGCTTTCCGACCAGCGGTCCATATGGAAACTGCCGCCCCAGATTTGCCAGGCCAGCGGCGCGCCCGCGCCGCGTCCGCGAGTAAACAGCTTGTTGACGCGTTGGGTGCGTTTGCTGACCACTCTTCCGTTGACGATAACTTCGACGTCAACGTCGTAAATACCGTACGGCAGGCCTCGGGTATCAACTTCATGATTCCCCATAACGAAGTTCTGCACGCTTAACAGGCGCCCGTCACGCATCAGGTGGACCTCGCCTGCCGCCGGTAAGAATGCCACCACCGGCGTCGCCGACTGGCTGTTATCAAATACCGTCGAACTGGCCTGGTTGCCCCACGACGCGCCGTAGATTTTACCGGCCGAAATCGCGGTCATCGGCCCCAGCGATTGTAAGTTCCAGGTATCCAGCATTCCGCCGGCAAAACGGTGCCCGGCGAAGTCGCGCTCGTACATCGCTTTATACAGTTCGTTGTCCTGGTGGCTGGTGCCGATGCCGTACAGCGAGCCGTCGAGCACCACGTGATGCTCGCGCAGCGCGCTAACGCTATTGAGTGACAGATAGCTGGAGGTATTACTGCCACCGCTACGCATCTGGTTGTTGTAGACCCCGAGGTTGTAGGTAAGGTTATTACTGAAAGTTTTAACGCTCGACTGGCCAATATCCTCGCTGCGCGACCGCAGCACGGTGCCCAGCGCCTCACGTTTCACCACCAGTTGTAGCAGCAACTGGCGCAGACTAAGTTGCAGCTGCGCGGCATCGGTTAAGGGGATCTTCAGCGCGTCGTTGAAAGCCTCATTGGATAAACGGCTGAGCTGTTGACGTGTCTCGTCGCTGACGCGAGCGTTGTCATCGCCCTCTTCGAGGGTGATTTGCCGAACCCGCAGCACATCGCCATCAAGCCAGATATACGCGGCGCCGATACGCTGATCGTTCTGATTATCGCGGCTGCCTTCAAGATGAATAAACAGAGGGATGCTCATGCCGTCCTGCAAAGCCTGGCTGAAAGCCTGCGGGATAATCACGCCGCCGATTTGCTGCACGCGCTCGGCGGCCATGCTGTCGCTATAAGGCGCCAGCAAAAGAACCATGCCGGAGGCAAGCAGCGCGTTCAGTCCAGGGGTGATCCGTCGTAAAGGCATAGTCTTAATCCATCAGCACACATGTCTATTTCACGGGAACAAACTGCTCGCCCTGCCAGAGCGCGACCCGTCCTTTTTTGTCAGCAATATTGACGCGCGTGAAGCGACGCGATTTCCCTGGCATCAGGTAGTAATTTTCTTTGCACTCTTTGCCATCGGCGATTTTCAGACACGGGCCGTAGGCGATGATGCGCAGGGTGGCGTTACCGGTATTGGTCAGCGTGTCGCCGGCAAACTGATAGCGAAAATTAGCCTGACGCGGCGCCACCACCAGAATGGTGCCGATGCGGGCTGAAGCGGTGGCCACCGCGCTGCGCTGGGAGCCATTGCGCTGGGCATCGCTTAAGGCCTGATCGAACCAGACAATGCGGTAGTAGCGCTCTTTATCATCCGCCGGGCCTTTGTAGAAAAAGCGCACCACTTCACTGGCCTTTGCGGGCAATAACAAGCTGGCGGGGGTCAACAGGACTTCATCCTGTTTATCCATCGGGATCACCTTGCCGCCATCCAGCGGTGAAGAGAGACGTTCCAGATGAATGTTGATTAAGCGGCCGCTGTCGGTGGTATTTTTAATCTCTTTACTCAGCGTGCTGCTGCCGCTGTTCATAAAGGAAGAGATATCGCCGACATCCAGCGCCAGCGCGGGATTCGCCAATCCCAGCAGCAGGCCAATGGCCAGAAGATGTTTTTTCATAAGCGTTCAGTCCATGAAGAGGCAGGGGTATTCCCCCTGCCCGGTGCTACGAGAAAATCAGCTGGTCCAGGTCGCGTCGAACTGCACGCTCACGTCACCGCTCCAGATCCCTTCCGGCAGCGTGCTGTAATCGGTTACCGCGGTGGTGCCGTCGGTGGTACCGCTGATGATGGAGAAGTTAAAGCCGTCCTGCGCGGTGGTGCGGCCTGCGGTGTTGTAGCCGTTAGACAGCGCGCTGAGGTTGCCGCCCAGTACGCCGTTAGCGGTGTCGATCATGATGGTGTCAGCACTCTTTTCTACCGCGGCGCCGTTATAATCCACGCCCACGCTCAGCGTTGAGCCGGAGGTATCCAGCTGAGTCAGAGTGTTAGTGATAAGACGTGAAGTCAGTTTGAAGGCAGTCGCCGTGGTATCGCCTTCAACCGCAACATCAAACAGACCTTTTTGTGAGTTAAAGCCTTTAATCCCTTCGGCATACTGGAAAGCCAGGCTGCCAAGCGGGGTAACAACCAGTTTGCTGGAAGTGTCTTTTTTCGCGGTTGCAGACCAGGTAGCAACGGCCTGAGCAGTGACATCAGCAGCCTGAGCAACACCCATTCCAGCAAACGCCGTTACCAGAGCAATAGCAATAACCTTTTTTTTCATAGCTTTTTCATCCTGAGTTTAATTAAGGACAAGTCGTCCCGGTGTACCACTAAATAAACGTTACATAACTAATTTATAAATTTTTGAATACAGCTTGGCCTCAGCATTTCGCCGATGGGTATAAATAGTTTTCACACTGCAATTTTCAATTCTGGCGATAGATTTCGGATGCATTCCCTGGGCCGTCATTCTGATCACCGTCATTTCCCGGTCAGTAATTTTTTCTTTCTTAATATCTTTACGCAGAAACCGACCATTAATTACATAGGCCAGATCTTTTCTTATATCGCGCGCGAGGTCGACATACACCACGCCGCGAATATCACCGTTGTAATACCAATAATTGGCTAACGCTTCTGACTTTCTCGCGGCAATCAGAATGATTTGTTTGCCCTTGGCCTTGGCTAACCAGTCGTTGTCATAGCGAATAAAGTAATTTAATGCATTGGTACTCAGATTGATAAACAAAAAGTCCTTACATATTTTATCCAGTGACAAATAAATAAGTTCTTCGATATCTAAGATGAGTTCCGACAAGCCTTTTAAAAAATAAGTATCATGTGCTGGCCAAATACACTTATCAAGGGAGCATTGATCGTCCATATACTGTTTATCCTCTTCATCCTGGAATACTACCTTTCACCCCATCGCCGATAGCCAGGCCTGCAGAGATTAAACCTGCAAATTACCCCTGTTTAAATTGGTCATAATAAAACACCAGCGGCATTATTTAATCATTAATAATGTCGAAATTATTTATCGATTTATATTTTTTTGTTGGATTCAAATTTAGGTTTTTTCTGATTAAGTGTCAACAAGCAGGATGTGAAGCTAATTCTCATTTATGTCAATTTTTTGCTTTTTGCAGAAATCCTATTTTTTGCTCAAAAACAAAAAACATTTAATTTCATGTGGTTATTGATCGAAAATTCCTACAATCCGAATCGATTATTATATCATCCAGGATCATAACCCTAATTCATTAGGAATATTCTTAATGGATGAGATAAATGAAGTTGCGAAAAATCTTAATAACACATAAAAGTAAGAAGATAATACCGCAAAATAGCCATTTACAAGACGATCCGCCCAATCATAAGCTGCGTGAATGGTTTTAAGCACCGCACAAAATGCCTAAACATAAACATAAAAACCGCTTGCAGAGGACTATTAATCCCATGAAAGAATGATATCTAAGAGAATGAGATTAGTTCTCATATTTCTTTCTTATTTGCTCTCATTTTCATTAGTGTAGACCATCACGCTATGATTGCCGCTGGCATGTTTCTTTTACCTTGCAGGTAAGCGTTTCATCACGCTTTCATTATTTTTTCGCCTTACCGTCATCGAAAGTTCACACAAAACGCGATTAATAGTGACCAGTTTATGACGAACCAGGACACTCTTATGAACAGCTCTCTTGCCGCGGTGGCGGAAACCGAATTTTCGCTAATTACGCCCATCGCCCCAACCCGGCAGCGGAAAGTCTTAAGCGTGCGCAACCTGAGTAAATCTTATAATGCGCAGCAAACCGTGCTCGATAACATCAGCTTTGACCTCCATGCCGGCGAGCTGGTGGGCGTGATTGGCCGCTCGGGAGCCGGGAAATCCACACTGCTGCATGTCCTGAACGGCACTCATAGCGCCACCGGCGGTGAAATACTCAGCTTTCCGGAAGTGGGTATGCCCCATGATGTTTCACGCCTGAAAGGACGCGCGCTCAATGCCTGGCGCAGCGAATGCGGCATGATTTTCCAGGACTTCTGCCTTGTGCCGCGCCTTGATGTGCTGACTAACGTACTGCTCGGCCGCCTGAGTCAAACCTCAACCCTGAAGTCGCTGTTTAAGGTTTTCCCCGACGCCGACCGGGCGCGCGCGATTTCCCTTCTCGAGTGGATGAACATGTTGCCGCACGCCCTACAGCGGGCGGAAAACCTCTCCGGCGGCCAGATGCAGCGCGTAGCGATTTGCCGTGCGCTGATGCAAAACCCCGGGATCCTGCTGGCGGATGAACCCGTCGCCTCGCTCGATCCCAAAAACACCCAGCGCATCATGAATGTACTGCGGGAAATCAGCGGCCAGGGGATTAGCGTGATGGTCAACCTGCATTCGGTCGAACTGGTCAAAGAGTACTGCACCCGGGTCATTGGCGTCGCCAAAGGCCGCATCATATTCGACGATCATCCGGCACAGCTGACTCAGGATGTCCTGCATCGGTTGTACGGCGATGAAATTAGCCAATTGCATTAATTTCCTTTAGTTAAAAACACACAGGCAAAATAATGAACAAACATCTAAATGGCGCAGTTCGTTTATCCGCAGCAATCGCAGCTCTGTTACTGACGTGGCAAGCGAGCGCCGCTGAACAGCCGAAGGAATTAAATCTGGGGATCCTCGGCGGTCAAAACGCCACGCAACAAATTGGCGATAACCAGTGCGTGAAACAGTTCCTTGATAAAGAGCTGAAGGTCGATACCAAATTACGTAACTCATCCGATTATTCTGGCGTCATTCAGGGACTGCTGGGCGGGAAAGTCGATGTCGTATTAAGTATGTCGCCTTCTTCTTATGCCTCGGTCTATATCAATAACCCGAAAGCCGTCGATATTGTCGGTATCGCCGTTGACGATAAAGATCAATCCCGCGGCTACCACTCGGTGGTCATCGTCAAAGCTGACAGCCCGTATAAAACGCTGGACGATTTAAAAGGCAAAGCTTTTGGCTTCGCCGACCCGGATTCCACTTCCGGTTATTTAATTCCAAACCATGCCTTTAAACAGAAATTCGGCGGCGACGCGGATAACAAATACAATAATTTCTTCTCCAGCGTCACCTTCTCCGGCGGCCACGAACAGGACATTCTCGGCGTGCTGAACGGCCAGTTTGCCGGCGCGGTCACCTGGACCTCGATGGTCGGCGACTACAACAGCGGCTACAGCGTGGGCGCTTTCAATCGCCTGATTCGCATGGATCATCCGGATCTGATGAAGCAAATCCGGATTATCTGGCAATCGCCGCTGATCCCGAACGGCCCGATCCTCGTTAGCAATGCGCTGCCGGCGGACTTCAAAGCCAAAGTCGTCACCGCGCTTAAAAAACTGGATACCGACGATCACGCCTGTTTCGTGAAAGCGATGGGCGGTACTCAGCACATCGGCCCGGGCAGCGTGGCCGATTTCCAGCAGATCATCGATATGAAACGCGAGCTGGTTAGCGCGCGTTAATCCCGCACCGATGCCGCCGTCCGCGACGCAATGCGGACGGCGGCGCTACGTTAAAGACCTTTTCGCCGCATGAATAATACCCATACCGAATTTGAACGTTATTACCAGCAGGTCAGGACACGGCAAAAGCGCGATACCTTCGGCTGGTCGTTGGTGTTGCTGGCGCTCTACTTTGCCGCCGGGCACGCCGCCGAGTTTAATCTGTTCACCATCTGGCGTTCTCTGCCAAACTTTCTCGACTATATGTTCGAGACGCTGCCGACGCTGCATCCGGGCGTTCTGTTAGCCGATTCACATACCAAAGGCTCGCTGGCGTACTGGGGCTATCGCCTGCCAATTCAGCTACCGCTGATTTGGGAGACGCTGCAGCTGGCGCTGGCCTCCACGCTGGTGGCGGTCGCGGTAGCGACAATACTGGCTTTCCTCGCCGCCAATAATGCCTGGTCACCCGCGCCGCTACGCTTCGCCGTTCGCGTGCTGGTGGCCTTTTTACGCACCATGCCTGAGCTGGCCTGGGCGGTCATTTTCGTCATGGCGTTCGGTATCGGCGCGATCCCCGGTTTTCTGGCGCTGATGCTGCATACGGTCGGCAGCCTGACCAAACTGTTCTATGAAGCGGTGGAAAGCGCGCAGGATAAACCTGTGCGCGGGCTGGCGGCCTGCGGAGCATCGGCGCTGCAGAAGGTGCGCTTTGCCCTGTGGCCGCAGGTGAAACCAATTTTTCTCTCCTACGGCTTCATGCGCCTTGAGATCAACTTCCGCTCATCCACCATTCTTGGTCTGGTGGGCGCCGGCGGGATCGGCCAGGAGCTGATGACCAACATTAAGCTCGATCGTTACGATCAGGTCAGCATGACGCTGCTGCTGATCATTATTGTGGTGTCGCTGCTGGATATGCTTTCCGGCCGCCTGCGCCAGTGGGTTGTGGAGGGGAAAAAATGAGCCAATGGCAACATCAACCGGATATCGCCGCCAGCCGCCGCCAGCATCAGGCGCTGTATAAGACCCAGGGGCGATACCTGCGCTATGTCGGCCTGCTGGCGCTGGCGAGCGTACTTTATTACGTCTGGTTCTTTATGCAGTTCGGTATCAGTAGCGAACAACTGGCGACCGGTCTACAGCAGATGGGGCGCTATCTGCTGCGGATGTTTGTCTGGCACGACTTCTGGAACTGGCCGTTTGCCTATTACTTCACGCAAATCGCCATTACGCTTGCCATCGTCTTCGCCGGGACGATTACCGCGACGGTCATCGCGCTGTTGCTGTCATTCCTGGCGGCGCGCAATATTATGCGCGGCGTGATTCCCGGCATTATCGCCGTGTTGATGCGCCGCTTGTTTGACATGCTGCGCGGTATCGATATGGCTATCTGGGGTCTGATTTTCGTGCGCGCCGTAGGGCTCGGGCCGCTGGCGGGGGTACTGGCGATTATTATGCAGGATACCGGCCTGCTGGGCCGCCTGTATGCTGAAGGCCACGAGGCGGTAGACCGTTCGCCGGGCCGCGGCCTCACCGCCGTCGGCGCTAATGGTCTGCAGAAACACCGCTTCGGCATTTTCACCCAGTCGTTCCCGACTTTCCTGGCGCTGAGTTTATATCAGATTGAATCCAACACCCGTTCCGCCGCGGTATTAGGTTTTGTCGGCGCGGGGGGGATTGGCCTCATTTACGCGGAAAATATGCGTTTGTGGAACTGGGATGTGGTGATGTTTATTACCCTGTTGCTGGTCGCGGTGGTCATGGTGATGGACACCCTCTCCGCCTGGCTGCGCCGCCGTTACATCGGCGGCAGCGTAGTGCCGTTGTATCAAAGTCAGCAATAACCCCTCTCCCCGGTGGCGCTACGCTTACCGGGGTTACCAATCAGGGAAAACGTCTTTTTATTCGAGGCGCCACGCCAGCACCGGCCAGCCGTGCCGGGCGTTGGCTGCCAGCAGTTGCGGACAGGGATTGACCAACCGCACGCGATCCGCATGCAGGCACAGGGGCAGGTCGTTTATCGAATCGGTATAAAAAGTGACTTCGCCAGTATAGTCAGGATGCGCCTCGCGCCACTGCGCAAGGCGCGTCACTTTACCCTGCTGATAGCTCGGGGTACCGGCAATCACACCGATGTAGCCGCCCTCCGCCATTTCAACATCA
>ENA-OQNO01001965-OQNO01001965.1-human-gut-metagenome-genome-assembly--contig:-NODE-1965-length-12588-cov-2.834283_pt1 | contig 12588 bp, 10 predicted proteins | sample MGYA00242629_ERZ504880 | MGnify/ENA primary metagenome ERZ504880 (study PRJEB26092, sample SAMD00036377) | human gut metagenome | host: Homo sapiens | study: EMG produced TPA metagenomics assembly of... | reverse complement strand
GGACGTACTGCGTTTCGCCCCGGCGCTCAATATTCCACTGGCGGATATTGATGAAGCCTTTGTGCGCCTTGAGCGCGCCGTCGCCCGCTTAACCAGCTAATCCGGGAGACGGCCTATGATGTTATTTCGTCCCGTACGGGAAAACGACCTCGATGATATTGTCCGCCTGGCCTCCCGGGCGGGCGTGGGAATGACTTCGCTGCCGAATGATGCCGTGCGCCTCGCCGCACGGATCAAACGCAGCGTGGAGACCTTTGCCGGCAAGCTGACGCGCGGCGAACAGGGGTTTCTGTTTGTTCTGGAAGATACCGAACTGAGCCGGGTTGTCGGCGTCAGCGCCATTGAGGTCGCGGTGGGGCTCGACGAACCGTTCTACAATTTTCGTATTCAGAAGACGGTACGGGCATCCAAAGAGCTTGGGGTTTACAAGCATCAGGAATTGCTCAATTTAAGCTACGACCATACCGGCCACAGCGAACTCTGTACCCTGTTTCTTGACCCGGAGTACCAGAAGAACCGCAACGGCCTGTTGCTCTCCAAAGCGCGGTTTGTCTTTATTGCCGCGTTCCGCGAGTGGTTTTCACCGCATCTGTTCGCCGAGCTGCGCGGGCGCAGCGACGAGCAGGGGAATTCGCCGTTCTGGGATGCGTTGGGGCACCACTTTTTCGACATTCCTTTCGCCGATGCCGACCGCCTCACCGGTACAGGAATGAAAACCTTTATCGCCGAACTGATGCCGGCCTACCCGATTTACATCTCGCTGCTGCCGGATGATGCCCGCGAGGTGATAGGCCAGGTTCATGCTAACACCGCGCCGGCGCGGGCTATTCTCGAAAAAGAGGGGTTCAGCTGGCGCGGGTCCGTCGACATCTTCGATGCCGGCCCGGTACTGGAAGCTGAAACCGATAATATTCGTGCTATCAGAGAGAGCTATTCGCTGCCGGCGCTGCAACTCATGACGCCGCAGGCGACGCCAACCATCGTCGCCAACGGACAGTTTGATAATTTCCGCGCGGTGCTCATCGCGCAAGAGACGCCGGGAGCGCTCGATCAGCAGGCGCTGGACGCCCTGCAGGTCAATGCCACCGACCGGGTTCACGCGGTGACACTCAATCCAGAGGAAAACAGATCATGGCGGTAAACGCACAGTTTATAGCAGGTAAGTGGCAGCAGGGCGCAGGCGCGCCGTTAATCAAGCTGGCGCCGGAAGACCAGTCTATTTTATGGCAGGCGAGCAGCGCCGGCGCGGCCGACGTGCAGGCCGCCTGTACTGCCGCGCGCGAGGCGTTTTATGGCTGGTCGCATCGCCCATTAAGCGAACGCATTGCCGTGGTTCAGCGTTTCGCTGCACTGCTGGAAGAGAATAAAGAGGCGCTGGCGACGTTAATTTCCCGTGAAACCAGCAAGCCGCTGTGGGAAACGCGTACTGAAGTACAGGCGATGATCGGCAAGGCCGGGATTTCCATTGATGCCTACGCCGAACGTACCGGTTATCGCGAGTCCGCTATGCCGGACGGCAAAGCGCTGCTGCGCCATAAGCCGCACGGCGTGATGGCGGTGTTTGGCCCTTACAACTTCCCGGGGCATCTGCCGAATGGCCATATTATCCCGGCGCTGATCGCCGGTAACACTGTGGTATTTAAACCGAGCGAATTAACGCCCGCGACCGCGGAACTCACCGTTCAGCTATGGCAGCAGGCCGGGATCCCGGACGGGGTGCTGAACTTGGTGCAGGGGGCGAAAGATACCGGCCAGGCGCTGCTGGAAAACCGCGATATCGACGGGGTGCTGTTTACCGGGAGCGCCGCCGCTGGCTTCCATTTCCATCGCTACCTCGGCGGCCAGCCGGAGAAAATGTTGGCGCTGGAGATGGGCGGCAACAACTCGCTGATCGTGGCCGACGTTGTCGATAGCGTTGCGGCGCTGAACGTGATTATTCAATCGGCCTTTATCTCCGCCGGGCAGCGCTGCACCTGCGCGCGTCGTTTACTGATACCGCGCGGCGAACAGGGCGATGCGCTACTTGAACAACTGATTGCTGCCAGCCGGCAGATCCGCGCCGGTAAATGGGACGCCGAACCGCAGCCGTTTATGGGCGGGGTGATTTCGCAAACCGCCGCGCAGGGCATGCTGGCGGCGCAGGCGAAGCTGGAAGCGCTGGGCGGCAAAGTGCTGCTGCGCATGAGCCAGCCTGATCCGCGCTCAACCGTGCTGACGCCGGGAATTATCGATGTTACCGGGATCGCGGTACCGGATGAAGAGTACTTCGGCCCGCTGCTGACCGTGATTCGTTATGACCAGTTCGATGAGGCGATTGCGATCGCCAATAACACCCGCTACGGCCTGGCGGTGGGGCTGATTTCCGCCGACCCGGCGCTGTTCGACAAGCTGGCCGACGAAGCGCGCGCCGGGATTGTTAACTGGAACAAACCGCTCACCGGAGCCTCCAGCAAAGCGCCATTCGGCGGTGTCGGCGCCTCCGGCAACCATCGCGCTTCGGCGTGGTATGCCGCCGATTATTGCGCCTGGCCGATGGCTTCTCTGGTCAGCGAAACACTGACGCTTCCGGCGACGACGTCGCCAGGTCTGCCATTCTGATAACCGTTTTTGTGAGGACACTATGTCTGGATTTGAAGCGAATTTTGACGGCCTGGTGGGGCCTACGCACCACTACGCCGGGTTGTCGGTAGGCAACGAAGCGTCACAAAACAACCGCGACGGTTTATCTAACCCGAAGAAGGCGGCGCTGCAGGGACTTTATAAGATGAAGACCCTGGCCGATCGTGGCTTTGTTCAGGTCATTCTGCCGCCCCAGCCGGGGCCAAATATGACGATGCTGCGCAGTATTGGTTTTCAGGGTAGCGACGAGCAGGTTATCCAGCGTGCGGCTAAAGAGGCCCCGCAGCTATTGTCGGCCTTTAGCTCCGCTTCCTCGATGTGGACCGCCAACGCCGCCACCGTGTCGCCGTCGGCCGATAGCGCTGATGGGAAAGTGCACTTTACGGTGGCGAACCTTAACAATAAGCTGCACCGCATGCAGGAAGCGCCGATCACCTCGGCCATCCTCAGGGCGACCTTCGCCGATGAGCGTTACTTCGCGCATCACGCGGCGCTGCCGCAGCATGGCGATTTAGGTGATGAAGGGGCGGCGAACCATAACCGTTTCTGTGGGGATTATGATCGCCAGGGCGTGCAGTTTTTTGTCTACGGTAAGCGAGCCAGCGGCGGCATTGCGCCAGCTAAATACCCCGCACGCCAGACGCTGGAGGCCAGCGAAGCGGTGGCGCGTCTGCATCAGCTCGACCCGCAGTACACCGTATTCGCTCAGCAAAGTCCGCAGGCTATCGACCATGGCGTATTCCACAATGATGTTATCGCCGTCAGCAACCGCCACGTGCTGTTCCATCATCAGCACGCCTTCCTGCAGCAGCGGGAGGTGCTGGCAACGCTGAAGGAGAGCAACGCCAGGCTGAATATTCCATTCACCAGCGTTGAAGTCCCTGACGAGCAGGTTAGCCTCGATGACGCGGTGGCCTCTTATCTGTTCAACAGCCAGTTACTGAGCAAAGCCGATGGCAAAATGCTGATCGTGGTGCCGGAAGAGTGCCGTCAGCGTGAAAACGTCTGGCGTTATCTCTCCGCTCTTGCCGCCGATAGCGCATCGCCTATCGATGAAGTGGCGGCATTCGATCTACGTGAAAGCATGCGCAACGGCGGCGGCCCGGCCTGTTTACGTCTGCGGGTGGTGCTTAACGATGCCGAGCGTGCGGCGGTCAACGCTCACAGCCTGATGAATGACGAACGCTACCAGCAACTGACGGCGTGGGTTGAAAAGCATTATCGCGATCGCCTGCATGCCAGCGATCTCGCCGACCCGCAGCTGCTGCGCGAGGTTTATCAGGCGCTGGATGAGCTGACGCAGATTTTACATCTGGGCGCGATTTATGACTTCCAGCGATAAGGGGCCGGGAATGGAACAAAACGTCAACGATTTACTGCATTGTAAACTGCAGACATGGACCTTTCCGCCAACTATCGAAGCCAGTTGGTTAGGCGATGGCATTCTGCAACTGCTGCCAAAAACGTCATGGCGACAGGCGACGGTGCTTTCCGCCGGGGTGCACGGTAACGAAACCGCGCCGATTGAAATGTTGCTGCAGATCCTGCAGGGATTAAGCCTGGGCGAGCAGCCGCTGACCCACGCGCTGCTGGTGGTGTTCGGCAATCTGCCCGCCATTCGCGCCGGCCGTCGCTATCTGCATAACGATCTCAACCGGCTGTTTGGCGGCCGCCATCTGGCGGCGATGCCAGGTAACGAGTCGCGTCGCGCTTTTGAACTGGAGATGGCCGTACAGGCCTTCTTCCGTAGCGCCGATGCCCACGGCAAGGTGCCGCGCACGCATCTCGATCTGCATACCGCCATTCGCGGGTCAAAATATCGGCAGTTCGCGCTGCTCCCCGCTCATGATGGCGACTACAGCGCGGATTTTTAGCAGCTGTTGCAGGCCAGTGGTATGGACGCCATCGTGCGCCATACCGAACCGGGCGGCACCTTTACCCACTTCACCAGCGAGAAGTTCGGCGCGCAAAGCGCCACGCTGGAACTGGGGAAAGTGATGCCATTCGGTGAAAATGATTTGCGCTTGTTTGCCGCCACCGAACTGGCGATCGGCGCGCTGATCGCCGACGGCATCATGCCGCCGCGGAGCAAAGCGCCGGTCGAATACTTTGTGGTGCAGCAGAGCATCATCAAGAGCGAGAACGGTTTTACCCTTAATCTCGACCCGAAAATTGAAAACTTTACCGCGCTGCCGGCAGGCTATGAAATCGCCCGTCAGGCACAGAAAACCTGGGTGGTCAATGCCGACGCCCCCTACATCCTGTTTCCGAATGCGGGCGTCGCCGCCGGTCAACGCGCCGGGCTGTTGCTGACCGCTACCGCGCCAAGCCTTTCCATGCCTGCTTGAAGGAATCAACATGACTGAACATCAACGTGAGGGGCAGGTTCATCCTGCCACCGACGGGGAGTGCCCGTCGCAGCTCAAACGCGGCCTTGGCGCCCGGCACATTCAGATGATTGCGCTGGGCGGCGCTATCGGCACCGGACTGTTTATGGGGGCGGGCAGAAACATCGCCGTCGCCGGAACATCCATTCTGCTTATCTATCTACTGGTAGGTTTCTTTACCTATATGGTGATGCGGGCGATGGGGGAGCTGTTGCTGACCCGCCTGGATTACCGTTCGTTTGCGGATTTCGTCGGCGACTATCTTGGCCCGCAGGCCAGTTTCTATCTGGGCTGGACCTACTGGCTTAGCTGGGTGGTGACCTGTATCGCCGACGTGGTGGTATGCGGCAGCTATATGCAGTACTGGTTTCCGGAGATGTCGGCGTGGATGCCCGCGTTGAGTACGCTTGGGATTCTGTTCTTGTTTAATTTGTTGTCGGTAAAAATGTTCGGCGAGGCCGAATTCTGGTTTGCGCTGATTAAGGTCATCACCATTATTGCGCTGATTTTAACCGGCGCGTGGATGATTGCTATCGGCTGGACTTCGCCGGACGGCGTGAAGGCTTCGTTAGGCCATCTCACCGACCCGACGGCCTTTATGCCGCACGGGGTGACCGGTTTCTTCGCCGGTTTCCAGATAGCGATCTTCTCCTTCACCGGTATTGAGCTGCTCGGCACCATGACGGCGGAAACGCGCGATCCTGAGCGCATCCTGCCGAAGGCGATTAACGCGCTGCCGCTGCGCATCATTATTTTCTATCTGCTGTCGATGGTGGTGATTATTGCCGTGGCTTCATGGCCGGGCGTCTCGCCGGATGCCAGTCCGTTCGTGACCCTGTTCGCCAAGGCCGGGCTACCTGCCGCCGCCGCGGTGATAAACTTTGTCGCCTTGACGTCGGCAATGTCGTCGGCGAACAGCGGCGTTTATTCCAGTACCCGCATGCTGTACGGCCTGTCGGTGGAAAAACATGCGCACTGGCAGTTCCGTATACTATCGCGTAATACCCGCATTCCGGTACGTAGCCTGCTGTTCTCCTGCTTCTGCATGCTAAGCGGTACGTTACTGCTGTTCCTGGTGCCAAACGTGATGACGTTGTTCACCATCGTTTCAACGCTGGCGGCGATCATGGTGGTTTTCAGCTGGGGTATGATCCTCGTGGCGTACCTGGTGTATCGCCATAAACGCCCGGACCTGCACGCGCGGTCGAAATTCAAAATGCCGGCGGGAGTGGTGATGTGCTGGCTGAGCCTGCTATTTTTCGCCTTCTCAATCTTCATTATGATTTTCGACCCGGATACGCTGCTGGCGCTGATGGCCTCGCCGCTGTGGTTTATCGCGCTATGGTGCTTCTGGAAAGTGAAACAGAAGCGCGAAGGGCAACTGGCATTGGATAACGCCAGCGCCTGATGATACCCGGCAGCTGAAGCGTGGCTGCCGGATTTTCCTTTTCGCCGTAGCGCGGTTTATGATGTCGCCCGACACTTCATTGTTGGATCAGGACAGAAGAAGGAAAGGGTATGACAGAGCATTTCCCGGCGCTTTCACACGACACGTTAGCGGCGGCCAATCTCATCGGCGACTGGTTGGCGCAGGATGATTTGCCGCAGAATGCGCAGCCGCAGATTGCGGTGTTGGCCGGTAACGCGGTGATCCCGACCATTGACGCCGCCTGTCGGCTCGCGGCTCAGAGGCAGATTCCACTATTGATAAGCGGCGGTATTGGTCATTCGACGACCTTTCTTTACGACGCCGTACAAAAGCATCCGCACTATCAGGCGCTGCAGGTAGAGGGGCGTCCGGAATCGCATATCCTGGCGGACATCGCCGAACAATTCTGGCAAATTCCGCGCGATCGCATTGTGGTGGAAGACCGTTCAACCAACTGCGGCGAAAACGCGTGGTTTACCCGCCGGTTACTGGAAGAGCGTGGGCTGGATCATTCCTCTGGCGTGGTGATTCAGGATCCGACGATGCAGCGTCGGACGATGGCGACCTTTGCCCGCGTCTGGCAGGAGGCACCGGCGCAGCCGCAGTGGTGGAGCTATCCCGGTTGTTCGCCGCGGCTTGAAAACAGCGCTGCTGGCCTGAGATTCAGCGGAGACGATAGTGGATTGTGGCCGGTGGGGCGTTATCTGGCGCTGCTGCTTGGCGAGCTGCCGCGTCTGCTGGATAACGCGCAGGGTTATGGCCCCAACGGTAAAGGGTTTATTACCCACGTCGATTTCCCACGTGATGTTAGCGCGGCGTGGCAATGCTTGCGTGAAGATAAGCTTTTGAGCGAGGCGCTGAACGCCAGAACGCTGGGGTAGGGAGAAAGGCGGATAGCCGCAGCTATCCGCTGGTTCCTGAGTTTACTTCGCGAATTTATCCAGTACGCGGACAAGCTGGGTAACAAAGCCGTACTCGTTATCGTACCAGGCCACGGTTTTCACGAGCTGTACGCCGCCGGCTTCCATGATCTCCAGTTGAGTCGCATCATAGATTGAGCCGAAATGGCTGCCAATAATGTCGGAGGAGACAATTTCCTCTTCGGTGTAGCCAAAAGATTCATTGTTCGCCGCCGCATTTTTCATGGCCTGATTAACCTCTTCAGCGGTGACTTTCTTCGCCAATACGGAAACCAGTTCCGTCACTGAGCCGGTTTTAGTCGGCACGCGCTGAGCGTGACCTTTCAGTTTCCCGCTGAGTTCCGGAATCACCAGACCAATGGCTTTTGCCGCGCCGGTGGTGTGCGGAATAATGTTTTCCGCCGCCGCTCGCGAGGCGCGCAGGTCTTTGCCACGCGGCCCGTCCACCAGCGATTGCGTACCGGTATAAGCGTGAATAGTGGTCATGGTGCCCACGGTAATGCCGAAAGCATCGTTGAGCACTTTAGCCATTGGCGCCAGACAGTTGGTGGTGCAGGATGCAACCGAAATGATGGTGTCATCCGGGTTCATGGTGTCGTCGTTGACGTGATAAACGATGGTTTTCATCTCGCCGGCAGGGGCGGAAATCAGCACTTTCTTCGCGCCGGCGGTCAGGTGTGCCTGCGATTTTTCCGCCGACGTATAGAAACCGGTACATTCAACAATCACCTCAGCGCCTGCGGCTTTCCACGGAATATGCTGAGCCTCTTTTTCCGCATAAACGGTGATTTTTTTAGCATTAACGATCAGCGCATCTTCTGTAAAATCAACGCTCCATGGGAAAGGACCGTAGTTAGAGTCATGTTTAAGCAGGTAGGCTAAGACTTTCGGTGAGGTGAGATCGTTGATGGCCACGACCTCCAGCGGGCTATTTACTTCTAACAGGCGGCGAAGTACTAAACGTCCTATACGACCAAATCCATTAATCCCAAGTTTGCTCATGGATATTCTCCTGGTGGTGAAGTTGATACGTTAAAACTTCTTCAGGCAGAGCGGGGAGAGTAAACTATTTACTTTCAGCGGCTTAGCAGTTCACCTGCGGTGTTTCTATTGCTAAGTTACCTGCCTGAAGCGTCTTCAGTAACTGTCACATGGAGCCAGATGGTGCGAAGGAAGTATAACGCCGACGGCTTCATTATGCGGCTTTAAATGGTAAACATTATCTACATATTCTGGCGGAGCCTGGACAGGCGGCTATCCCTGTATGGGCGCGTATGCGGTTGAATAATGAACACAAAGCGGAATGGCAGGAGTGGCGGGGCCTGCAGTGAGTTATCCACAAACTATGCGATCTGATACCGACTCGTTTTGTGGATAACCTCAAATCTTTCGGGATACTTAATTCACCCTGCGTTATAAGTTTGCGCTATACATCACGATAATCAATGTCTTCACTCGGTACCCTTAATATAAGAATACTTAAACAAGGGGAATAGCATACCAATGAAAAAGAGCATTGCACTGACGATGGTGGCGCTGGCCTGCCTGGCGGCCAACGTCCAGGCAGCAGAGAAACTTGCTGGTAATGAAATACTTGCCGTACAGAAAGGCGGGGTGCCGGATAAAGTCTATACCCAACATCAGCCGAAATTACGTATAGCAACCTATAATATCGGCAAGAATGAAGCGTCTGATAATGTGGCCGATTTTACGGCACTTAATTCAGCGATTAAAAAAATTAACGCCGATATTATTGCCGTCCCGGAAGTCGATAACAAAACTCAGCGCAGCCAGAAAATCGATCAGCTTAAGACGATTGCCGATGCTAACAATATGCATTATGCCTTTGGTAAAGCGTTGGATTTCGACGGTGGCGAATACGGACTGGGGCTGCTGTCAAAATATAAAATCCTGCATTCTCAGGTGGTGAAGCTGCCGTCAGGCAATGCGGAACAGCGCGTGGCGCTACTGGCGCAGGTTGATGTACCGGGTTTTGATTCCGCGCCGATTATTATGGTGACCCATCTCGACTGGCAAAAAGATCCCACCATGCGTACCGAACAGGCTCGCTATCTTCTCGATTTGAGTATTGGCGATGCGGCGTCTGATTTTAAAGATATCGCCTCTTCAATTAAGATCCTGGCCGGCGATTTCAATTCAACCCGTGAAGAACAGCCGGTGAAAGAGATCGGTTATTTCTTTAACGAAGTGTCAAAGCAGGGGACGGATACGCGTAGCTGGCCTGCCGTTAATCCGGCTATTGATATCGACCATATTTTCACCTTCAAAGGACAAAAGTGGGATGTGAAGAAACTGGAGATTCCGCATAACTCGCCGGAATTTAACTGGTCAGCGGCCAGTGACCATCTGCCGGTCATTGCTGAACTGCAACTCACCGAGCAGTAACATTGCTCAGGGCTCTTTGCAAAAGAGCCCTGATGCTATTCAATTCGCGCTAACACTGTTTTTTAAGCCTCGGTAAAGGTTAATGAAAATTTAAGGGAAGGCGGTTATGTTAACAACATCACACTTCCATTAAGGTTTATTCATGCGCGATAAATATTCTGGCCTGCAGATAGGAATTCACTGGCTGGTCTTTTTACTGGTTGTCGTCGCCTACGCGGCGATGGAACTGCGCGGTTTCTTCCCGCGCAGCGACCGTCCGGTGATAAACATGATCCATGTCTCCTGCGGCATTTCCATTTTTGTCTTGATGATTGCACGACTGCTGGTGCGCCTGAAGTCTCCGGCGCCGCCGATTGTTCCTAAACCCTCGCCGATGATGACCGGTTTCGCCCATCTTGGCCATCTGGTGATATATCTGCTGTTTATCGCGCTACCGGCGATTGGCATGGTAATGATGTATTACCGCGGTAACCCGTGGTTTGCTTTCGGCCTGACGATGCCCTTTGCGGCGCAAAGCAACTTCGCTTTGGTCGACAGCCTTAAGGAGCTGCACGGCTTACTTGCCAATATCGGCTATTTCGTGATTGGCCTGCACGCGCTGGCGGCGCTGCTGCATCACTATTTATGGAAAGATAATACGCTGCTGCGCATGATGCCGCGCAAGCGCTGAGTATCACGCCCGGCACTCCTGAACCCGCCCACCGGCGGGTTTTTTGTTTCCGTAACTCGCCAATAAATGATTCATGAAGTGTTACTTATTCTGCAATTTTGTATCAATATTGTAAATAAAAATGTCTAATTGAAATGAAAGGTTCTATAAGAATCTGAGTGCGGTGGATTGAATCCAGCCGGGAGGCCGTCGAAACGACACCCAGCCACGTTCAGCGGTATCCGCAGCGTCATTGGCTAAAACGCCTGCATTTTCAATACCGATGAGCAAAAGGAAAACCTGACATGACCGATAATATACCGGCCACTTCCCCTCCTGTCGCCGATGCGGGGGGCGCTGAACGCTTGAACCCGCGCGAACAGGTGGTGATCAATAAATTGTTCCGTCGCTTAATTCCTTTTCTGTTTCTGCTTTTTATCTTTTCATTTCTTGATCGTATCAATATCGGCTTTGCCGGGCTCACCATGAGCCAGGATTTGGGGCTGAGTAGCACCATGTTCGGCCTCGCGACGACGTTGTTCTATGCGATGTACGTCATCTTTGGTATTCCCAGTAACATCATGCTGGGGATCGTTGGCGCGCGCCGCTGGATTGCGAGCATTATGGTGGTGTGGGGAATCGCATCGACAGCGACCATGTTTGCGACCGGGCCAAACAGCCTGTATCTGCTGCGCATGCTGGTGGGGATTGCCGAAGCCGGCTTTCTTCCAGGGCTTCTACTCTACTTAACCTACTGGTTTCCGGCGTACTACCGGGCGCGCGCCAATGCGTTGTTTATGATTGCCATGCCGGTGACGATGGCGTTGGGCTCGCTGGTCTCCGGCTATATTCTCAGTATGGATGGCATGCTGACGCTTAAAGGCTGGCAGTGGTTATTCCTGCTGGAAGGATTCCCATCGGTGTTGTTGGGGGCGGTAGTCTGGTTCTATCTTGACGACAGTCCGCAAAAGGCCAAATGGCTCACCGATGAGGACAAACGTTGCCTTAGCGAGATGATGGAGAGGGACAAACTAAGACTGGTGCAACCGAACGGTAGCGCCAGCCTGAGCGCCCTGCAGCAGGGGAAAGGCAGCCTCTGGCGCGACGTCTTCACCCCGGTGGTGTTGATGTATACGCTGGCCTATTTCTTTCTCTGTAATACCTTAAGCGCGCTCAGCGTCTGGACGCCGCTGATCCTCAAAAGCTTTAACCAGGGCTGCAGCAATATCGCCATCGGCTTGCTTAGCGCCGTACCACATATCTGTACCATTGTGGCGATGATCTGGTGGAGTAAACGTTCTGATCGCTTACAGGAACGTAAGCTGCACACGTTATTGCCCTATCTGTTTGCCGCCGCGGGCTGGATGCTGGCGGCGCACGGGGCAAATAGCGTGATGCAACTGTTGGGAGTAATTATGGCCTCGGCAGGGGCCTATGCGGCGATGGTGATTTTCTGGACCACGCCAGATCAGTCCATCAGCCTGCGCTCACGAGCGATCGGCATTGCGGTGATTAACGCGACGGGTAATATGGGATCGGCCATGAGTCCACTGTTATTCGGCTGGCTGAAGGATTTAACCGGCAGCTTTAACGCCGGCTTTTACCTCGTGGCCGGGTTCCTGGTATTGGGGGCGCTGGTGGTATCGCGCATCCCGATGAAGGCCAGCCGTCCACGAGCGACGCCATAAAAAAGATAAAGGAGTAGTGATGAGAGTGAGACGCGCGGTACCCGATGAAGCCCCTGCGTTGTGGAATATCCGTAATCAGGCGATTCGCCATGGCTGTCGTCAAAGCTATGGCGCTGAAGTGATTCACGCCTGGACGCCGGAACTGATGCCCGAAGGGTATCGTCACGCCGTTGCCGATAATCCGTTTTATATCGTGGAAAATAGGCTGGGCCAACCCGTCGCAACCGGCTATCTCGATATTGAGTCCTTAAGCGTGGAAGCGATCTTTACGCTGCCGGAGTGGGGCGGGCAGGGATGCGCGGATTTGATCATGAGGGCGGTTATTGCCGAAGCTCGCCGACGGGGGCTCGAAACCATTACGCTTGAGGCGACCCCCAATGCGGCGGGCTTTTATCTACGCCATGGCTTTGTTTCACATGGTGAAAAGAGTCATTATTCGAAAATGGCCAACGCCGAGCTACGCTGTATATCCATGAGCCTCACTCTCGAT